>Ga0075163_10005350_pt1 | contig 17140 bp, 21 predicted proteins | sample JI1023141ADNA_FD_71478 | JGI IMG/M metagenome (GOLD analysis project Ga0075163, IMG submission 71478) | Wastewater effluent complex algal communities from Wisconsin, to seasonally profile nutrient transformation and Carbon sequestration -... | ecosystem: Engineered > WWTP > Effluent > Algae...
GATTTGAAAGTGAACAGGAAAGTCAATGAAATCAACGATCTACCAACACCACCTCCGCGCCAGTGCTAGCTTTTCGTACCGTCACTTATTGCACTGAAAACGAGGAGACCCCTCCTTGAGCGCCTGGCCCACCTGATCCCGGAACCATCGATCGTGCGCCAGCGCAGCGTGGGCCTGCTTCAAGGTGGCCGAGGAGTCTGGACGGCTGTATGCCTTGGCCGCTGTCGCATCGAAGTCAGCAGCGTCCACATCGAAGCGGCTGATGCCGACCTCTTTCAGATACCCCACCAGCGTCTCCAGGCGCTTGAACACCCGGGTTTCCTTGCTACGGGTGGCCGCCAAGGAACTCTCGGCTGCGCCGTACCTGACGATCACACCCCAACCGCCGGGCCTGGCCACGATGTGAGTGCCATGGACGGCCTTGGCCTCGACCAGGCGCGCGAAGGTGTTGTGATCGATGGTGGCAGCAGAAGGCATGGAAATTCCAGTTAAGCGCAATCTATTGATCAAGTTTCACGCAAACAACTAATGTTTGCAACTGAACCACAGAACAAAATAGACAGATGTACATCTAGACATCAATACGATACGAAACTTGGCGCTGATACGGCGCACGAGCAGCAGTGGACGCGCCAAGATCAGCTCGGACCAGCTCGCGCACTACAACCAACTGTCATCGACGGCTGGAATTGAGTTCTGGGTTGAACCATGAGTACATGGGCTCAACCGGGGGGGCCTCCGGCGGCCCCTGCGGGGAGCTGAGAGAAAAAAGCCAGAACACAAAACAGCCACAGCACGCAGCGATCGTGGCACTCGCCCGTGTGGACAACCCAGCTGTCCACACCACAAGGGTGTGGACAGCCGGCTACGCCGGTTCCTGGGTTGACCACACTCGACCCTGCGCGCTCCGTATGGACAACCCGGCGCCCGCAAGCGGGCGGGGGTTGCCCACACTCCGCTTGCCCGCCAAGTTGAAAAAGAACCCCAGAAAACCAGCCCTCCGGGCCTGGGGGCTCCGCCATACATAAGAGCGGTTTGAAAGGCCGCCAGACCGAGCCCGCGGACCCTGCACCCCTCGACCGGAGGCATACATAAGAGCGCCCTGAAAAGGGGGCTCAGGTCTTCGTCCAGTTCCAGGCGGTACCGACGGACACTCCGAGGGCCTTGGCAACCTCGGGAAGGCTCTGCCCAGCTGCGCGCAGCGCCTTCGCCTTGGCCACCAGGGGCTCTCTGGCGGACCTGTGCATGGTGTTGGTCCGGACAGCGGCTTCGGCCTGCCTGCGCCGCGTCTCGGCCTTGTAAGCGTCGAAGTCGAGGCCCCGCATGCGCTCGAAGCCCATGGAACCGATAGCCCAGCGGTCTTCGTCGGTGTTCCGCCGGGCACCAACGGCCTGAGCGACCTCTTCCTCGGTCACCCCGAGCTTGGCCCTGAAGGTGGCCTCAGTCATGCGGTACAGACCAGCACCCTGCCCGGCCGCACGTTTCAGGACCGAGGCGGCAGCCGCGCGCACCTCGACAGCCGTGTATCCAGGCACCAATCGCCTCGCCCAAGCCGTCAGATCGGCGCCCAGGGGCTTGGCCTGGTCGCGATTGACCCAAGCCAGCGCGTTCGCCGCGATCCAGACCCATTCGTGGCGCTGGCCAGCTGGTACGCCTGCAGCTCCCCAGCGGACCTCGACGATCTTCTCCATCATCTTGATGCGGCGCTGCCAGACCTCCCCGGCGACCAGGTCGTCCATGCTGGCCAGCGCCTCTGGCGTCGTTCCGATGGCACGAGCGGTCTGCTCCAAGGCCTTCTGCCTGGCCAGCCCGCGTGCCTTGGCAACCGCAGCACCCTCTTCCTCGGCCAGGCGCTGCCGGTTCGCTGCGTTCTCTTCGTCCCAGACCTTGAACTGCTTCAGCCGCGCCCGAAACTCCCGCACCTGCTCGCGGGTGTACGGCAGAACCTTCTCGCACCAGGCGTCGAAGTCGTAGGTCGTGGGCGCGGCCAGCGTACCGCTCATCCAGACGACCCGGACCACTTCGTCGGCCTGCTGGTGAGTCGAGCCGACCAAGCGAAGGATCTGTGTAGGCAGGATGGCCTTCTCGTCGGCGCCGAACTCGTCGAGTGGCCCACCCTCGCGAACCAGCCACCGATGCGCAGCCTGCCAACGCGGCAAGGCCTCGGGGACCAACGGCCGCGACCAGACCCACTTGGCCTGCAGGCCGCGGCCGGACGCCACGATGTAGCTCGGCGGCGGGACGCCCGCATCGGCCAGCCGATCGACGATGACCGGCGCCACCGCTTCCGGCGCCATCTTCGACCAGGCGGACTTGTAGACATCGAGGTCGACGTGCGCCAGGTTCAGGCTCAGCAGATCGCCGGTGCGGCGCTGGCGCGCAGCGTAGGAGTGCTGCGCGATGTACAGGTCTTCGCCGCGGAAGGCGCGCAGCGCCTTCTCGATGAACCAGGGGAGCTCAGCCACAGGAAGAACGATCTCCCGCAGGCGCTCTCCCGATCCAGGCGGCTTGTGGTTGATCGTGCAGTAGCCCCGCCAGCCGCCTTCGCTGTCGCGGGCGTGCTGGACGATTTCAGCGTCCTCCAAGGCGAGGGCGAGCTGCTGCTGAGGGGCTAAAAACGCCACGGCACAGGCGGCCGCGGCAGACACCAAATTTGCATATGGTCTGCACCGGATGATAAGATCCGGGCCAGTCCCGATCCCCATCGAGAACAAACCCGGCTGCAAAGCCAAAGAGAAGCCGCCTGCCAGGGCGGCTTTTTCTTTGGGGCTACGTTCTGACTGTTTCCACCTGGAAGTTGGTCACCCCGACTCGGTCTCGAAGCTGCCGAACGGCCGCTTCCAAGGACTTGAACACACGTGGGCGGCGACCATTGGTCACCACCAGCTTGGCTTCGCCAGTCTCGACAGTCCAGCCTTCAGACGTCTCGACCAGCTTCCACGGAACCGGCGAGATGGCATGCACTGCCCTCGCCTGCTCGATCGTCAGCTGTTTCATCTGCTCGGACAAGCGCTGCTCCTGCTGCGTAGATTGAGCAGTACTGTGCCACGGAACCGGCTTCCTGTGGCTCAAAACAGCGCTTGCGTTGAACATGCCCGAATTCTCAGGCCTCCAGACCAATAATTTTTGGACTGGATGAAGTTTTTCGTCCTGCCATCCATCTGCGGTGAGTCCGCCGGAGCATCATAAAGATTTTTCTTTCGCCATTTGGTGTTGACACATGGATAAGGCTTCTCTACTCTTCGAGTCATAGGAGCAATGCATGGCCACCAAGACCCTCAAGACGGTTCCAAAGATCTCCGTGAAGATCTGGCGCCCCATCCTCGACAAACTGGAAGCGAAGATCGAGTCGGCATGCCTACGGCGCGACGCCTACCTGGCCAAGGTTCTTGAAGTCGAACTGGACTGGCTTGACCAGGAGGTCTCGATCCCGAACTCGCAAGCCAGCTGCGACTACGTCTTGGAACGGCTTGACCGACTTGATCGGAAGCTCGTGAGCCTGGCGCTGCCGCAAGAACTGACGACTCGCCTGAACGACATCTGCTCTCGCAAACGCATCGTCAGGGATGCCTTCTTCAACCGAGTCTTCCTGCTGTTGGCAGCAGCGCCTGGCGTCGTAGACACCTTGCTCTTCGGCGACGTGGGCAAAGAGTGGCGCACCGAGGTCTGGAGCGAAAACAAGCACGACGGCCCGTTCTTTCAGAACGGCTTCTACCCGCTGGAGCCCACGATCGACCCGTTCTGGGCGGTCCGCTGTGGCCTGGAGATGTACGCCGCTGATGCAGGCCTGGAGGACTACGTCGAGCCCACAACCGGCGCATCAATCAGGATTCACCGCAGCCTCACCGGTGAGGCCATGCCGGCGGACAGCCTGTACACGACCATCTTTGAGCAAAAGGTCGGCGAGCACGACCTCATCGGCCTCAGCTGCTACCTACCGGACTGGCGTATCCCAGGTCACGGCGCCGAAAAGGAGCATCACGCCAAGCTGGATGAAATCCTCGGCGACCTGAAGGCGCTGCCATGAACACCAAACACGCCGAAGTTCGCGCCCAGCAGCGTGGCATCCCGCCGATGGTCGACCAGCTGCTCGACCTCTACGGGCAAGAAGAGCACGACGGCCGTGGCGCCATCGTGCTCTACCTGAGCAAGAACAGCATTCGCAGCATGGAACGCGATCTCGGACGGCGCCCTGTCTCCCGCCTAGCCGAGTGGTTTGATGCCTACAAGGTGAAAAGCACTGACGGCCGCACGATCACCGTGGGTCATCGCACTCGTCGTCTCTGGAGGAAGTGATGCAAGCGCAACCGACCCCAAACGCACAGCCCCAGTTTCCGATCCAGGAGCTGGAACAGATCGAGTCCGCCATCCAGGCCTCACAGCGATGGATCGCCACCCTTCAAGGCCGCCGCGACCTGTTGACGGCAGAACTTGACCGCCTGACCAGGCCGCAGCCAGCACCCACCAGCGCGCTGCCGCAGAAGACGATGATCGGCCCCGGCCTTGAGTACCGCGGGGTGATGACCAGGCACTGGAACTACATCGACATCCACATCGACTTGCTGCGTCGCCTGTGGACGGAGTTCCCGGACAGGCGCGACGCGATGGCACAGGCGATGGGCTGCTACGGAACCACTCGTGCCTACGTCGCCAAGTCGCACGCCGAACTGTTCCCAGGCCAGTCGATCGCATGGGCCCAGCGGTACAGCCGTCCGTTGGTGCCCGGCTGGTACGCCGACACCAACTTGAACCGCGAGCGGATGCGCCGGATTCTCCCGGCCGCCGTGTTGGCGGCCGGGCTCAAGTGGGGCGAGGACGTGAAGACCTACTGGCGCGCGACGCTGGCTCGATAGCCCGCACTTCACAAGCAAAACCAGCGAGTTGTCCACCGCGACCGGCGGGCGTCGGCTGCGACGAGCGCACATCCGTCGCACTGGGCAACTCAGCATCACGGCGCAGATCTCACCTTTGCGGGCGCCGTCGGCGGCTGGGTCACCAAGGGTGACATCCAGATGGATTGCACTCTTCATCGGGTGCCCGGCCTAGGCGACAGGGCTCATCCAAAAGTGCTCCCTTGACCTGGGGCCCACCGATGGGTGCCACCGAACGAGGTACCCCGCCCTTCAGCTGCCCGCGAGGTACTCCGCAGGCAGCAGCGCCTCGGCTTCCGCCATCAACTCGGCGCCGCTCATGCCCAGCGCCTTCGCGATCTTCAACACAGCTGCGATGGTCGGCATGTGCTCGCCGCGTTCGATCTTGCCCGCGTGAGATCGCTCGATCTTGGCCAGGTGCGCCAGGGCCTCCTGCGCGACCCCGCGCCGCGTTCTGGCGGCACGAACGGCGGCACCGAAAGCGCCGGCCAGAACTGGATCAGCAGTCTTCGACCCAGGTGGTCGGCCGCGCCGAACAGAAGAAGCTTCTTGCATGGACAAGAGGCTCCTGTTTGATCACAATAAAAACCACGTTTTATTTAACTCTTTTTTATGGACGACGCTCTGCTCTTCATCCATGGCTTCATGAAGCTCGCGCTTGTCCTCGGGATCATGGTTCTGGTGGCCACCGCGCCGTCACAGGCCCATGCGACGGCTCATGGGCAGCAATCCGTCGCAGCACAGGCCACTGAACATGACCAGGACGACGAGCCCAGTTGGGGCCGTCGGATGCTTCATGCCGACGATGACCGCTGGCTGGAAGCCGACGACGCCTCGCCGAGCATGAACCTCGATGGCACGCCGATGGCCGGCGATCTCGACATCTGCGGAAACTTCTATGGCGACTGCAGTACGTCGACGATGTGGGACGACTGACCTGCTGTCAGCTCAGGGCCTCAGCAGCTCATACGGCTCGACGCCCAGAGCGATCGCCAGCTTCTCGATGTTGTCCAGCGAGATGTTCCGAACCTGGCGTTCGACGTGTGCCACGAAGGTCCTGTGCAGGCCGGCCTCGAATGCAAGCGCCTCCTGGGAAAGCTCCCTGGTCCGGCGGAGCGAAACCACGTTTGCCGCCAGCAGGGCGCGCGCACTGACCCTCTTCTTCGATTGACCTGACGCTGCTGGACCCATTCGGGCCAGTCTCTAGGCGTGCTGCTTTTGCGTCAGCCGTGTTTAAGTCACAATTTTCTAGGTGGCACAGGCCAACCAACAGGGAGAAACATGAAAACTTTCAGCCAAAAGGCAGGCCTCACGCTACTGGCCGTCCTTGCGCTGCAGGCTTGTTCGAGCAACCCGTCGGTCTCCGCCGGCAGCTCGATCGAGGAGTTCGCGCGCAGCCTGAACGGCAAGCTGTACGCGTTCGACCTGCGTGGGGTGAAGTTCCGCTCCGAGATGTCGGCTGAACCAGTGACGCCGCAGCGGATGCCCAAGGGCCTGGCCATCGCTCTGGCGCCTGCCCAAGATCACTGCAGACGGGCGAGCGGAGACCCAAGCCTGGTCGACTTCATCGAGGCCGCGCCAGAAACCGCAGCACATGCGCGGCAGAACTTGAATCTCCCGCAGCGCGTCCTGTGCCTTCGCAGCGGCAACCCCGTCTGGGTCCTGGACGTTCGGTACGTCGATGTGAGGGTGGTTTCAGGCATCGAGGAGACCCTGCGTACGCCCATCTGGGACCTTAGGATGAAGCTGCAGACGCAGCTGCTGACTCCCGACCAGTACGCAGCACAGCTGAAAGATGAACAAGCGCAGGCGCAGGCACGCGAGAAGGCTGCTGCCGCGCAGAAGGAGCGCCAGGCTGCGCTCGAACGAGACCGTCAGCAGCGCATAAAGGACCAAGAGGCCGAGGCCCGGCGCATTGCGGCCCAGTGGCCGGCACGGGTGGCAGCGTTCCAGACGAATCTGAAAGTCGGAGACCGGTTTCAGTGGGCCCGCGCGCCAGGAGGAGGTGGTCCCTACGTCGGCATGGTGGTGCGGATCGAGGGCGTGATGGCCTTCGTCCAGTTCGACAACCTGACGATCAGCGGCCAGTCCACCAGGTACCTGCCGAAAAGCGAACTGGAACCGTTTGATGGTCCGACGCCGGCTTGGCGCCGGGCGATCGACTGAGGAACCCTATGTGGGTCGCTGTTTCGATGCTTCTGCTGTTCGTAGGCTACTGCTGGTTGGACGGCTTGAAGTCGCCCTTCCTGATGGGGTCGGAATGGTCAAGCGCCTCCGGCGACGACGCCGAAGAGCGGACAGGACTGACGGAGATGCTCGACGAGTCTCTACAGACCAAGCGCGAGGACAACCAGGCATGGCACGACCTGGGCTTCATGACGCCAGACCATGTGCTCCCAACGACCAACCACGACTGGGAGAGCACCACATGAGGCGGATTTTGCAGACGGGGCTCACTTTCGTGGCGACGCTGGTATCGCTGCTGCTGACACCAGCCTTTGCGCAGGCACAGCAGCCCGAATCGGCGGCAGCAGCAGCATCGGAGCCGACCGTCGCAGCATCGAAGAAGACAACGCTGGAGCCTGCCGACGTCACGACCAAGGCGAACGGTCAAATCGAGCTGACGGTTGGCCGCGACTCCCCAATCTATGCCGAATTCCAAGGGAGCCCTGCCCTCACGCTACGCCTGCGCGAAGCGCTGCAGGCGCGTGGCTTCGAGCTGGCGCCGGATGCTGGCTCCTCCAAGGCGACCCTGCAGTTCCGGGGTGACATGGTGCTGATGGGTGGGCCGAAGTTTCACAAGGGCGTCAAGGCGCCGATCGGCGAGACGACCGAGAAGGCGCTGAAGCTGGCCAAGGAAAGCGGCCAGGTGATGACGGCCGACGTGGTGCAGACCACGGCTGGCGTCGCGCTGAATGCTGCGGCGCTCAACGCCAGCCTGAACAACTTCACCCGCGGACTGGCCATCAGCGGCATCGCCAACGCACTGGGCGATGCGACGGGCATGCGCTCATGGTTCAACACCGCCGTCGCCGGGGACCCGCGCGGTATCTGCCTGAGCCGGTGCGAAGACTGGAACAAGGTCGACCAGACCGTCTACCTGTGGGTGACGCTGGACTCGAAGGCAGCAGGACGGAAGGAGATCCGCATCCTGTCCAAAGCCATCAGCGACACCGTTGCGCCCGAGCAGGTGATCGCCTACGCGGTGGACAAGGCCATCGAACTGATCCGCATCGACTAGGCCGAGGTCAACCCGGCTCCTGGCAGCGCCAGCGCGTAGCCTCGTTTCAGCGTAACGAGCCACCTGGAGGGCACCCTCGAAGGGTTGTCATCCCAAAGAGAGTCACCCCGATCAGGCCGAAAGGGGTCCACCCTTGGTGGGCACCCCCTTTGGGCGGAACCTGGGGGGTGACACCCCCACGGCGGCGCACCCTACAGACTGGACAGGACCAAGCTCTGACGGCCAAAGGCCTAGCCTGTGCGTCGGCAAGATGGCTGTCTGGCAGAAGCAACTGAAGGCGCGTACGAATGGGACACCTTGCAGCTCTCGCGGCCCTGGCCTTCCTGGATGTGCCTCTGTTCGCACTGCTGCCGCTGGCACTGGCGCCGCTGATCGTCAGCTGGTACGCGCTGCGCCTGGTCGACAAGGCCCGCCATGCCGACCCAGAGGCCGGCCTCTGAATCATCCGGTCGGGTGTCCCTCTACAGGAGGCCATCGACCGGGTGACTGTTTATGGGGGCCCGCTTCTTGGTCCCCCACAAACAGTCACCCGCTTGGTGGCGCCCACCAGCGGGTGGCGTCAAGGTAGCGCTGGCCACGGACCACGGACCATCGGGAGTCACCGAACGTGCCGGATCTGCGGAGATGGCCAGGCAGGTATGGTGTCGACCATGAGTGCCAAACTGCGTCTCAAAGGGCCGATCCACCTTGCCTGCAGCGAAACCGAGTGCTGGAAGTGCAAGCGGTCTACCCCGGTCTTCGCCATCGAGGCCAGCGACATCAAGAACCTTGAGCACGGGGCCGCATCTCAGCCGGTCGGCGAGCCTGTCTTCGTCCACGACATCGTCGGTAATTTGCCCGCCTCGCTGCAGGCTGGGCTGACGGAGCACGCGCCGCACTACCAACCGACGCCGTCTCGTACGACAGGAACGACTTCCTGGGCCAACCAGTGCGTTCACTGCCAGGCTCTGCAGGGCGGTTTTTTCATGCACTCGGAACCAGACGGCCCGTTCTTCGGTGGACCGCAACGCTTCAACGGCACCCGGATCCTGCTGACCGACAAGAACATCGAGGTGGGCGACGCCAGCTACGGCCTCTGAGCGGGTCTATGCGAACACGCAGCACTTCTGGCTTCCTTCAGCTTGTCTTTCCGGACTGTTTGGCAAAGGACTTAGCTGCCTTGGTTGCATCCTGATCTGCTCTCGCCTTCTCGGCCGCCTTCTGCTTCGCAAACTGGCGCACGCCTTCGGCGATGTCCTTCGGGATGTACACATACTTGATCACCTCATCGATGATCTCGGGATGCAGGAAGAACGGCGAGTTGCCTGCTTCCCAGTCAGGTCGCATCTTCACGCCCTTCCTTCGGGACGGACCGAAGAACAGGTTGTTCCAGATCAGTGCTTCACGCGCCGGGTGATCCTTCTTTTCGATGATCTTCTCCAGAGCGCCTCCCATGACGCACGTCCCCTTTTCGTGCTTCGCCTTCGCCCGATGAACGCGATCAAGCTCATGGGTCAGCAAGTTCACCTTCTTGCCGTTGGTCTCGACGATGTCGTAGTCCAGCGGCTGACAGTACCTCCTGAGCTCCCACACTGCGCGGTCGAATCGGACGATGTCGAACGGCCGGATGTCGTATGAGACCTCGTAGTACCGATGCTCTGCTCCGTAGTCCTCGAGCTTCTTGATGAACCGCACAGCATCAGCACTGAGGTCAAGCTCAAACTTGCCGTGCTGCTTCATCCTCTCAATGCCGGGGAGCACGCTGTGGCCCTTGTGGGCCTTCACTCGATTGATCACAAGAATGCCCTTCACGTACTTTTCCAGGCAGTGAAGGGCAGACCATAGAAACGGCTGAATCAGTCGCGCTCTGTAAGCCATCCTCGCCGCGATGTAGTCCTTGTCTGCGGTCTCACGGAAGCTTCTGATCGCAAAGTCGTTGACCAGGACGTGCATCTGGTGGGGCATAGCTCTTCTCAGAAGTAGTGGTCCAACGGCCTGTTGCTGGGCAGCCGAGAACCTGGCGGGTAGGTAAAGCCTTGAGTGGCGCACTGCCTAGATCTGAATCCTCTCGACCTCGTCGAGGTTGACCTGATCGGTACGCCGGTCGTAGAGGCCGGTGGTCCTGGCCGACTCGTGGTTGGCCATCTGCTGGGCGATCTCCAGCTTGCCGCCGCCACGCAGGTACTCGGTGATGCCGGTGGCCCGGAAGCTGTGGCAGCCGATACGCGTGCGGATGCCGGCCGCCGCAGCGCGTCGCCCCACCATCCTGAAGACATCGGCCTGCGCCATGGGCGTGTCCGACAGCCGACCGGTACGCCCAGCGGCAGACCTGAACAGGTAGCCCTTCGTGTCGCCGAGCTGGGCGCCCTCGATGTACTCGTGCAGCCAGGCCTCCAGGTTGTGGTGGCAGGGCATCTCGTGCTGCTTACCGCCCTTCTCGTGCAGCCGCACCCAGGTGCGACGTGCCTGGACGTAGACATCTTCCACGCGCATCTGGATGGCCGCCCCGACGCGCGCGAAGGTGTAGACCATCAGGCCGATGAGCGCGCGGTCACGTAGGCCGATGGCGGTGCTGGTGTCGATAGCGTCGAGCAACGCACGCGCCTCGTCGGCGGACAGCACAGGTGTCTTGCCCTTCTTCACCGAGTGCCTGGGCCCGCGTACCGAGCCGGCCGGGTTGGTCGGCATGACCTGGCCGATCACCAGCCAGTCGAAGAGCATACGCAGCGCGGCCAGGCGCTGCTTCACCGACGGCGCCGCGATCTGCAGCCCCTCGATGTAGGCCGCCACTTGCACCGGCTGGACCTGGCGCACATCGGCGATGCCGTGCAGCTCGCACCAGGTCGCGAAGTCGGCCGCCGCGCGCGCGTAGGCCTTGCGCGTGTTCGGGTTGCGGATGTTGACGGCGAAGAACTCGAACGCGCGCTTGGCGGCCGGCGGGTCGGGCGCATAGAGCGAAGGCACCCGGCCAGTGGCGTCGAAGACGCTCGTGGCGGTCCGGCCGGGGGTGACGACGGTGATCTCAGACATCGACGGACCACACCTGCACGCCACCGCGCTCCAGCTTCGGCAGCCGGGCCGTGCCGGGGAACATCGGTGAGGCGAAGAAGACGTAGCGGTGCAGCTCGGGCCGCTGAGCGAGCTTGACCAGGTCCTTGGCCAGCTTGCGGTTGTTCCTGGGGTCCACCGCAGCGAAGGTCTCGGCACCGACCAGCCCTTCGACCTCGCTCATCACGTCGAGCGGCTGCGCGGCATAGGCCCCCGGCGCAATCGTGAAGCCGCCGGCGTCCGGGTGGAGTTCGAACAGGACCCGGACCGCCGACAGCGCCGCCAGGTAGGTCCAGATCTGGTTCACCTGCTCGATAGCGTTGAGCGCGTGGCCGTCCAGCGGGTGGAAGCCGACCTGGTCGAACTTCAGTGCCCGCAGCAGACCGATGCCGTCACCGCCGAACGAGGCGATCCAGGCTTGCAGCTTGGTGGCCGACGCCCTCACCTGCCCGGCCAGCTCGTCGGCTTCGGCAGGGTTGCGGACCAAGAGCACACCGGACTTCATTCATGAATGATAACGTCCTTTATCACACATTACATGGAACGAAAAAGGGCGGTTGATCCGCCCCCCCGTTGCCCCGTGCCGCCGCTTACGCGTACTGCACCAGGACCCAGGTGACCGCCTGTTGGTTGTAAGGCGGCATGCGGTTGCCCTTCGCGATCGGCGCGGTGGTCGCGCCGGTCTGGGGACGCCAGACACCGCTTTCAGGGCAGGTTTCGCCCGTGCGGGCGGTGGTACCAAGGGGATGCCTCATGGCAATCGCTCCGAGAACGCGGCAACATCGCCGCAGCCGTAAGGATACGTCCATACGATCCCGTTGTACAGATACAGCATTACGATTTTGTTGGAGGCTCTCCCATGTCCGCATCCACCCTCGGAGCCCGCCTGCGCGGATTCCGAATGAAGAAGAAGCTTTCGCTGCAGCAACTGGCCGACCTGATCGGCGCGTCCAAGGGCCACGTCTGGGACTTGGAACAGGGCAACACCAAGAACCCATCGCTCGAACTGTTGACGGAGTTGTCGCGCGCGCTCGACGTGCCGATCAAGGACCTGGTCGGCGAGGGCGAGGAGGCCGCGGCCGGCGACGATGCCAAGCTGGCCCCGCTGTTCCGCGATCTGCGCGGGTTGAAGCCTGAGCAGCTCGATCTCATACGCACAATGACCGAAAAACTCAGGGAGATGAGTGATGACGTCAAGAAGCCTGGTGGTGGATCGAAGTGATCTCGCCGACACCGCACAACCCGACCAGCTCGCCGAGCTGTTGATCGCGCAGCTCACGCCGCAGCTCCCCGAGCTGCTCCCCCTGCCCATCGTCGATGTCGCGCTCGCCTGCGGCATCCTCGAAATCAAGGCGCTCGACACGGATGCCTTCGAGGGCGGGCTGATTCAGGACGAGGCGAAAAAGCACGGCTACATCCTCGTGCGCGCGGCTCCCTACGCGCAGCGCAGCAGGTACACCATCGCGCACGAGCTCGGCCACTTCGTCAACCTGCGCCATGTGGCACCGCCTGGCGCGGAAAGACTGCTCTGCTCGAAGGATGATTTGAAGGCTCGCGGCGAAGGCCTGAGCGCGAGACACGGCATGGAGGCCCAGGCGAACGAGTTCGCGGCCTGCGTGCTGATGCCGCGCAGCCGGATCGCGAAGCTGCCCTTGATGACCGGAAGCCCCGAGATCGCGCGCATCCTCGCGCTGCAGAAGCTGTGCGACGTGAGCAAGGAAGCTGCCGCGCGCCGCTACGCCGAGTTGCACGGTGGGGACTTCGCCATCGTGTTCTCGAAGGACGGCAAGCTGCTCTATGCCGTCCGCGGTGGCGACTTCCCATGGGTAGATCTCAAGGCCGACCAGCTGCTCTTTCGAGACTCAACAACGCGAACCTTCACCGGCACCGAAGGCGATGTATCAGATCAGGAAGAGAGCGACCCCTCGTGGTGGCTGCGTGACCGGGATGCTCGGCAGTGGTCGCTCTGGGAGGAGGTTCTCCTGCAGCAAGGAGGCTACCGGATGACCCTGCTTCTGGGCGAAAAAGAGGAAAGCGATTGAACGTCTGGCAGGGTAGCAATCTCTCAGCGAAGGCTACTTCCCGTCGCTGTCAAACAGCGCATCCAGCTGCGGGTTGTTGGTGATCAGCTTGACCTTGTTCCGCACGCTCGTCTGGTTGAAGTCGAGCCCGACGAAAGCGCCCTTCCCTGCAGCGCCGGTCGCTGCTCGAAGCATCTCGATCCGGCCGAAAAGCGCACCGTGCTGCTCGGCAAACTTGGCGAAGCCAACCGCCTTCTCGAAGTTGTCGCCAAGCGCCGGGTTATGCGGCTCCAGGATGTCGAAGACGTAGTCGTCGCCGGCCTTCCGAACCACGACCAGGTCAGGGAACATGGGCACGACCTGGCCGCCGGACTCGTACGGAATCTCCAGACTCCACGGCTGACGATCAACGTTGCGTAACCACGCGACGATGCCACTGCCAGCGGCCAACTCCCGCTTCAGGACCCCTTCCTCCCAGGGCTTCAACTCCGCCCGGAACTTGCCGTTGTCCTCGATGTACAGATGTCTATCCCAGAGCGGGTCCGACGGCTTGCGCCGAAAGTTGATCGAGTCAGGCAAATGCCAGGGCACTGCTGTTGGTTTCGGCGTCGCCAGGCGCAACCTCTCGTAGTACGTCCGCCGGTGCTCGACCAGCTTGCTGATCGCCTTCTTGTGCTTGTCGTAGAGCCGGTTGAACTCGGCCTCGGCCAGCGTCTCGATGGCGCTCATGGCGCTCGACTGGCGCGTCAGGATGATCAGCTCGGTCTTGACCTCGAAGGCCTCCCGATCACTGTGAGCAGTCCAGTAGGTCGTGTGCAGGCCATGGCTCAGCGTCCGCCCGCCTTCCTCGAACTGGCGGTCGATGTCGATGTCAGAGGCCTCGATGGAGTACGCCTGCAGAGGAACCCCATCACCACCCTGCACCGCCGTCTGCTTGACCACAACCTCGGCGACTGACTTATAGGTCGCGTCGTACTGTTCGCTCGCCTTGATGGTGGCCATCTGTGCGTTCATCCACGCCACCATCTGGGCCTTGGAGGCTGTCACCGCATCCGCGTCCAGGCCATCCTGCGCCAGGCCGCGCGAGATCGCCATGTAGCGGCGGATCGGATTCTGCGCCCGCGCCGCGTTGACGCGGTAGGTCACCAGGTCCTCGAAGGCCTTGAACACGTCGTCCAGGCCTGGCCGGCGGTTCAGCACCACCAGGTCGCGTGCGGAGCCGGTTTCGGCCGGCGGGGCGTCCTCGGGGTTGCTCAGCGCCTTGATGACGGCATCGACGGCTTCGCCGTCGAAGTGCGGCAGGAACAAGTGAACGTCGTTCAGCGCTGCCTCGCGCTCGACGCGCCTGGCCAGCGGCGTGCGCACCATGCGCCCCAGGAGCTGAGCGATGTAGGTGTGATCTTCCGCCCGCCGGAACGACATCATCACCTCGGCCCGAGGGCAATCCCAACCCGTGGACAGGTTCGTCTTGAAGAGCACCACACCGATGCTCTTGTCTTCTTCGATGCGCGCCGGATCGACCTTGCGCACGCGCCGCCCACCGACATCCATGTCGCCGGTGTCGTGCATCGCATGCGCCACCTCACCCTCATTCAGCCGGCGGCCGATCGCGGCCTCGATGGCGGTGAGCACGTCGGACAGGTCGGTCTTGGTGATCTGCTTGTCGGTACCGTTTTCGACCTGGACCACCAGGATCGGCCAGACCGTCGACTCGTTCTCGTCCCTGCAGTACGAGGCCCACATGGTGGTCATCGAAGCCCAGCGCTTGGCAGCCTCCTGCAGCAACGCCATCTCAGCCTTGTTGACCACCTCGGGGTGGGCGATCAGGACACGATCTTTCAGCAGGCCGGACAGCCGGACCTCATCGGTCGGGATCGCCACCTTGTAGACGGTGCGGTCGAGGTGGTCGCTTTCGAGCAGCTGGGTAAAGCGCTTCGGCGTCGCCGACACGCCGATGACCAACGGCATAGGCACCAGTCCCACGTCCTTGAAGCCCATCAGGAAGCGCTGCATCAGCGTCTGCGCCTCCTTGACCGCCTTGGGGCCGGCCATGCCTCTGTGGGCCTCGTCGATGATGACGTAGAACCGCTTCGGAATCGCTCGCGCTGTGTTGGTCAGCGTCTCCCAGATCGAGTGCTGCCGGCCGTCGCCCACCTTGGTCAAAAGGCCGGCCTCACCCAGCTTCTGCGTGTTGATGAAGTAGATGTGGCCGCCCTGCAACCGCTCAGCGTCGAAGGTCGCATCGATCATGACGAGCTGGCGCGTCTTGATCTGGTTCGACTTGGACTCGATCTTCATGCGCGTCTGCTCGTTGAGCGCGGGCATGTCGGAAATCCAAAGGATGACGGCGTCCGGCTGGGGTTTCCAGTCCAGCGGCCAGGCCAGCTCTTCGTCAGGCTCAGCGAGGATGGCCTCGAACAGGGCCGTCATGATGATGGTCTTGCCGCTGCCCGTGGGGGCCGAGAACACGATGACCTGGGGATTGGTGCTGGATGCCTGCGAACTAGCGGCCACCAGCTTCTCGCGCATCGCGTGCAGCGCGTCCTTCTGAAAATCGAACAGCTTAATCTTCATGCCTGGCCTCCCTGCCCGTTCAGGTCATGGTCCAGGCGGGTGTTGATCAGGAAGTTCGCCAGGTAGTCCTTGTAGAGCTGAACGACCTCCACACTCGGGCTTGCCAGCCGGAGCGCCTGCCTGACCTCGTCAGCCATGTCTTTGAAGGCTTCATCGGCGTCGGTGACGATGTAGGCAACGCGCAGGTCAGTTCGCTTGCCGATGGTTTTGACGAACTTCCTGAACGCGCCCTCGTCGAGCAGGACTGCGAAGTTGGCACCGGGTGGATCGAAGAACGATGGCTCTGCTGCGCCCTTTGGAAGCTCCGGTCGGGGGCCAACGGCGCCGGCTTTAAGCCACAGCATCGGCAACACCTCCTTGAAGGCTTGCTTCAGTGCCACACGATCCTTGTCCAGAAAGTCCAGCTTGAAGTACGCCAGGTTGGCAGCGAATCCAGCACCCATGGGCCGCTTCTCCTCTTCTGCAACCAAGAGTGGCCCAAGCAGGTCGACAACCCTGACCTTCAATGAGTCGAACACGCGCTTCGTAGGCGTGACGATGTAAAAGTCGGAAATTTGGTCCTGGCCCTCCAGAGCCTCCAGCCAGTCATCTGCAGCTGATGGATCAAAGAGAACACTGGCCTTGTGATCGTCGGACACGACGAAGGTGCCGGGCTCCTTCACCAGGGTCTGGGGCAGGCCATCGATCAACGCCACCACCTGCTTTTTCTTCGCGAGGGTGTCGATCGAGGCCGGGTCGACAAAGCCAATCTGCGTGAAGTTGCGCGCCCGTTCGCGATCAACAGCCTTGCCCGTCAGGTAATCGCCCGTAAGGGCAGCGCCGTCGTCCCGATGGCCAAGGATCGTGAACTTGGAGCGCGGCCAGGTCACAGCACGGCAAATGCCTTGCGCCTCCCATTCAGCATCACCCTGCTGCAAGCCCCGTTCGCTCAACATCGCGGCGTCTTCCGCCGAGACCTCGTTGTTAGTCACAAGGATGCAGCGCCTCTGGCCGCCATCCGTCGCGTTGAGCAAGTTGACCGCGTTCAGCGTGGTGCCGCTGCCAGCGAAGAAGTCCAAGATGAGCGCATCGGGCCGATCTCTTACAACCGCCGCGACGGCATCACGCGTGGCGTAGAGGGATTTGGGGAATGAAAACTTTCCGCCTTCACCCAGAATGCCGCGCAGAAGGCTAGAACCGTAGTTGCCAGCATCGTGCGCAGCGCGATGCCAGACAGTCTTGATTGAGCGTTGCTGCGCCTCCGTATAGCGCACCTCAACCTCTCCTGTGACCTCATCCTTTCGTACAACCTCAATCACACCGGCTTCGATCTGCCTCTGCGCTTTTTGTCCCAAGTACAGAACAGTCCAAGTGCCACGCGCCTCGTCGAAGCCACCCAGCCTCACGTAGCCTTTGGCCAGCAGAAG
>Ga0075163_10005351_pt1 | contig 17140 bp, 14 predicted proteins | sample JI1023141ADNA_FD_71478 | JGI IMG/M metagenome (GOLD analysis project Ga0075163, IMG submission 71478) | Wastewater effluent complex algal communities from Wisconsin, to seasonally profile nutrient transformation and Carbon sequestration -... | ecosystem: Engineered > WWTP > Effluent > Algae...
AGCGAGTGCTTGACGAACCCACGGTGCTTCGCGAACAGGCTCCACACGCGGCGGTCGTGCTCGCGCGCCTCGGCGTCGCCCCCCGCATCATCGAGCTTTTCACTGCGACCCGAAGCTCGAGGGTGCAGCGCCCTGAGCTCGAGCGAGAGGACGGTGCGCACGCGGCTTGTCGCTCCGTCGAGCTCGAACACGTGGACGCGATCGAGGTGGCCGGACGCAGAGATCGCGCCGAGATCGACCAGCACGTGGTTGTCCTGCGCGACTGCGCGACGGACCGCGTCTGTGACCAGGACCGTTCCCGCATCGGCCAGCTCGCACAGCCGCGTCGCGAACCCGAGCGGATCGCCGACCTCGAGCTCGCCGACGGCCACGCCGATCCGTGCCTGCGGAGCCTCGCGCCGTCGCTCGATCGCGGCCTTGACGGCGGCCCCCGCGGTGTCGTGGACATCGAGCTCGCCATCCACGCACACGATCGACGCCACCGACATGGGATCAGTCTAGTCGACGAAGAACGGCAGGACCTTGTCGACATCGGCGCGGGCGGTCCACGCCGGCTTGCCGTTGACCAGCGCGCAGCACTGCGCGGTGCGGAACTGCGGGAACGCGGGAATGCCGATCAGGTGCGCGCCGAGCGCCGAGATCGACGGCTCGTGACCGACCACGATCACCGAGGCGCCGGCGGCCATGATCTCGCCAGCACCGACCCGCGGCTGTGCGGCCGGCTCGAAGCAGCGGCGGCTCGCGATCACGCCGAGGTAGTCGAGCGTCTCCGCGATCAGCTCGGCGGTCTGCACCGCGCGCGGCAGCGGCGAGCACAGGATCGCATCGGGCTCGACGCCCTGTTCCTTCAGCAGCTTGCCGAGGACGCGCGCCGCTTCACGCCCACGCGCCGACAGCCAGCGGTCGCGATCGCTCCCGGCATCTTCCTCGGGGACTGCGTCGCCGTGGCGAACGAGATAGATGTGCACGCCGCAATCTAGCGTCAGTCACGTTGCAGCACAAACCAGTGGAACGCGCGGTACGGCCGGTCGGTGACGACGGTGATCTCGCGCTGGCCGGCAGGCAGCTCGACCTCGAGCTCGACGAGCGGGCCGCGCGGCGGCGGGGCGGTGATGGATGCGCCGCCGATCTGGAGCGTCGCACCGGCGACGACCTCGTGATCCGGGTACTGGCGATTGCCACCGGTGCGCAGCAGCAGCCGTACCGGCTTGGCCGGATCGCCCTCGATGACGAACTGTTCGCCGGAGGTGATCGTGCGCCCACCGTCGACGATCGGTCCCGTGGTCTCGCGATGGAGCAGCGTCGCCTGCTTGCCGCTGGTCACCGCGCGCCAGTGATGCGCGGCCTCGTCGACGAGATCCGCGACGTCGATCCGATCGACGACCCGCCACCCCGGATGCGGCGACAGCGGGCGCTCGCCGGCTGCGGCGCGATCCCAGTCGGCCTCGATCCAGTGCACCTCGCCGCGACTCCACCCTCGGACGAGCTTGGGGCCGGCGCGACCGACCGCACGGACCTCGCCGAACAGCACGTCGAAGCCGAGCGCGGCGGGGCTCGAGAGGAAGTGGCTCGGCCCCGGCGCGAGGCGCTCGAGGCGTTCGTAGCGGGCGCCGGGACCTTCGCGCGGATCGCTGCCATCGAGCGCGATCGTGGGGACGCCGCTGTAGTACGCGACCGCGCTCGGATCGTGCGTCGCGATCGACGTCGCATCGGCGAACCGCGGCGCGAACGGTGCAACGCGGCGATCGAGATCCGACGCGTCCTGCGCGAACTGCAACAGGCTCGCGCGCAGCGGCAGCACGGCGAGTCCCGCCACCGCCAGCATCGCGACGATCGCCCCGGCGAGACGGGCGCGCGGTGCGGCGTCGAGCGTGGATGCCGCGGCGCCGACGACGATCGCGAACGCCGGGAACGCGGCAGCGCGGCCACCGACCAGCAGCCACGCGATCGGGGTGAGCACGACGAGGAGGGCGAGCGCGCTGCGCCGGCGAGTCAACCGGACGGCGCCGACCAGCCACGACGCCGCGAACGCGTACGCGAGGGGCGCGCCGTCACCGCGCAGCGTCTCGAGATCGATCACGTGCGCGAGGCGCGGCTGCGAGACCACGCCCCACGCGATCGCGGGCAGCACGGGTACGAGCCACGCGATCAGGCCGCGCCACGACGTGGTTCCCCACGCGCCGACCAGCGCGATCAGCGCGACCACGACGAGCGCGTCGCGATGCGCGAGCCCGAGCACGACCAGCACGAGCGTCAGCGCGAGACTTGGGGTGTCGCGACGCTGGAACAGCGCGAGCGCGGAGAGCCAGCACGCGGTGACGAGCGCGACCTCGAGCCCGGCGAGCGACGCCCAGGCGAGTGGCGCGATCGCCAGCGTCGCGACCGCGGCGAGCAGGCCGGCCAGCGCCCCACCGAGCCGGCGGGCGACGACGAACGCGGTCGCGATCGTGATCGCGTAGAGCACGGCGCCGATCCAGAACGCCGCCACGACCAACCCGTGCCCGCGGACGACGGCGCCGGGGATCGCGAGCAGCGCCGGCCAGCTCACGCTCGGCGTGCCCGCGCACGTTCGCTGCGTCGCGCAGGTCAGGTAGCCGTACGCGTCGTCGACGGGGAACGTCAGCCGTCCCCCGAGCCGCGCGGTGACCAGCGCGTACGCGATCGCGAGCCCGAATGCCCCGAGCCCGATCGCGAGTGGTGGGAGTCGGCGCATCACTCTTCCGGCGGCAGCGGCGGCTCGTCGGTGTCCGAGCCCGAGCCCGAGCCCGAGCCACTACCGGCGGCGACCTCGCCCGCACCCTTGCACGGCACGCCGAGCGTCAGCACCTCGAACCCGATGCCCGCGCGATCGACGAGCGGGTTCGGCAGCTGCTTCGCGGTCGTCGCGTCCCACAACCGGATCGAGCCCTCGCCGTCCTCGTAGGCGAGCGTCGTCGGATCGAGCCAGCGCGGCGCGAACTGGCTGCGCGCCGACAGCAGGTGGACGTCGCCACCCTTCACGAGATCGACGACGCGCAGCGACGGCGCGGTGTCCTTCGCGCACGGATCGACGGCGGTCGCGTACGCGAGGTGCGTCGGCGTGGCCGCGACCCCGGCCTGCGTCGCGCTGCCCGATTCCTTCGGCGTGATCGTCTTGCCGCCGACCTCGAGAGCGGTCGCGGTGGGTGGCTCGCCGGCCCACGTGGCCTTGACGCCTTCGGGCACGCGCACGAGCCGACCCTCGTCGAGCGTGAACACGATCCGCGGCAGCGGCGAGCTCACCGTGGCCTTGGTCAGCTTTCCCTTCGCCTTGTCGAACGACCACACCGTCGGCTCGCCGATCGTCCAGCGCGCCGTCGCCGCCGCGGTGGTGACGAACAGCCGATCATCGGTGTAGCCCAGCCCGATCTCGCGCGTCGGCTCGTCGAGCGTGGCCTTCGCGAGCACGCGGAAGTCCTCGATGTCGAGCAGCTGGACATACGCGCGCGCGATCAGCGGCGTGTCGTCCTTCCCGCGATCCATCCGATCGTAGGTCAGGATCGCGACCTCGTCGCCGTGGCGCGCGTAGCCGACGACGGTGTCGCCGGTGTGCGTGAGCCGCAGGTACTGATGCGTCTCGCGGTCGTACGCGTAGAGCTCGCCGCGCGACGACGACTCGTGCGCGTTGCTCTTGTCGGGCCACCGGAACGGGCTGCGCCGCGCGACGACGAACAGGCCCTTCGCGACCCGCTGCTTGTAGTCGTCGCGGATCTTGAGCGCGAGCTCCTTCACCGCCGCGCCGTGTGTCGTCGACAGGAACGGCTCGAGGTCCTTCGACGTCGCGAGCTTGATCCCGTAGTTGTAGAAGTCCGCCGCGATCGCGAGCGAGAGGTGATCGACGACGGCCGCGTGATCGCCGAGCTGCGCGAGCGCCGCCGCGAGCAACCAGTGCGCACCGAGGTGCTGCGGATCCTTGAGGAGTGCAGCCTCGGCGTGACCCTTGATCGCGGTCCAGTCACGCGGCTTACCCTTCGCCGCGTACGCGATCAGCGCCTTCGCGTAGTCGCGCGAGCCGACGGAACCCCACTGGAAGTTCATTCGCTCGATCCGCTCGACACCACTTTTCGGAACCGCGATCGGTGGGGCAATCGGCCCCGGCGCAGCGTCGGTCTTCGAAGGTTGCGGTTTATCCTCGGACTTACTGCCACCACACGCGGCGTGCGCGAGCAACACGACGAGCGTAAGCGCACGCTGTGGGGTTCGTTGAGTCATCACTGCATGAACCTACAATCGAATATGGCAGGATGGCGCGCATGAAGACGATGACCCTCGCACTCGTGCTCGCCGCGGCTCTCACGGGTTGCAGCAAGGACAAACCGAAGGCCAAGACCACGCCGGTGTCGCCCACGGACACGCCGGCCGCGAAGACCGATGCTCCGAAGGTCGAGCCGGTGATCTCGGCCGATCAGCCCGTGTCGGGCGGCCTCGCGGTATCGCCCGATATCGTCGCCGCGTGCGGCCTCAAGGTCACCACGCCCTCGGGCGCGTCGCCGACGTTCGACTACGACAAGGAAGATCTCGGCCCCGATGATCGCGCCGTGCTCGATCAGATCGCGCAGTGCCTCACGGCCGGTGCGCTCAAGGGCAAGACGGTCGCGCTCGTCGGTCGCGCCGATCCTCGCGGCACCGAGGAGTACAACCTCGGGCTCGGGTCGCGCCGCGCGGCGTCGGTCAGCACGTACCTCAAGCGACTGGGCGTCGCCGATCCGCAGCTCGGCGTGACCACGCGTGGTGCGATCGATGCCACCGGCACCGACGAGTCCGGCTGGAAGCTCGACCGCCGCGTCGATATCCAGCTCGCCGCACCGACGACCTGACGATCTCCTATAGGCCCGCGGCTGCGCGAAACTCGATGATCGCCTGCGCGGCGATCGGTCGACGGATCGGCCCGAAGCCCTGGAGATAGAACGCGTCGTCGCCGTCGAGCACGACGAAGATCTCGTCGTAGTCCGCCGTCGGATCGAGGCGATCCTTCGGTGGCTCCTCGCGCCAGACATCCTCCGCGAGCCGCGTCAGGTGCACCTCGTTGCGCGGCGACAGCGGGTTGCTGGCTTCCTTCGACATCGCGCCGAACGAGGGTGCATTCGCCTGCTTCGCGGTGCCGCCATAGATCGTCTTCTTGTCGTAGTCGACGACCACGCGCCACGCGGTCGAGACCAGCCCGCCACCTGCGATGTACACGCCGTGGGCGGGCAGCAGCTTCTGGATCGCCGGGGGCAGCTTCGCGCGCGGCGTGATCTCGGTTCGCTTCGCGGTCACGACGGGCGCTTTGACGGGCGGCGGCGGGTCGCTGCAGCCGAGCACGATCAGCAATAACAGGGCGCGCACCACCCGACCATCGTACAGCAAGCTGCTAGATTTGCGGTCGATGGCGCTCGAGCATGTCGCGCAGGGGCAGACGCGGTTCTTCACGCCGGGCGTCGCCCCGGATCCGCGCGGCATCCTGCTCGGCCGGTCGTGCCTGATGACGTTCGCGACGCTCGAGGGCGCGGTGTCGTGGTTCCGGCTGTACTCGTCGGAGGCATCGCTCGACGAGCTGCTCGCGAACCTGTCGATCGCGAAGTGCAAGACCGCGCTCGGCAGTCGCGAGATCGTGGTCATGATCCCCGCGGTGTCGTCATACGCGGCCGATCGCGCCGCGCGGTTGTGCCGGCTAGTCGGTGGCGCGATCTACACGGGCACCTCCAAGCACTTCGTCAAGTACCGCGACGATCGCTCGCCGTACGGCTACGACGCCGTCGACATCGGCGCGATGCCCGCGGGCACGGACTTCATGGTCCACGGCGACGAGTTCGCACAGGGCTACATCCGCGAGGGCGACCTGCCGTTCGATCGCCTGCTGTTCCGGCTGTCGATCCGCAAGTTGCCCGGCGGTGAGTCCCTCGCCGCCGAGGATCGCAGCGATCTGTTCCTCGCCGTCGCGCGCGGCCTCGCCGACGGCATCATTCGCTATCTCTGGCGCAATCGCGTCGAGGCGCAGGCCGGGCTGTTCAACCCGTCGTCGGCGAGCGCGTTCGACGATCAAGCGCGCGATCGCGGCTACATGCTGATCCGCGCGCGCGGCTTGCCCGAGCGGATCCTCGCGCTGTTCCTCGGCACGCCGGGCATCGACGTGTTCAAGCCCGCCGGGGCGAACGCCGCGGTCGCCGTCGGATACCAGCACCCGATCGATCTGGGGTCGTGCGCATCGGTGTTCGGCAACGACACGTTCTACGTGTTCTGGCCGGGCGATCGCGTCGACGTGTTACCGGGGCCGCTCGATCTCTCCGATATCGGCGACCTGACGCGCGTCGATCTCGAGCTCGATCGGCCGAAGGATCCCGGGCAGCACACGGGTGGTCCCGCCGAGGCGATCGGTGTCGCGCTCAAGCTCGCGGCCGCGATGGGCCCGCCGCGCCGCGTGGTCGCCACGCTGATCAAGCTCGAGCACGCCTCGCGGCTCAAGCGGATCTTGTTCGCACTCCCGCCGGTCAGCTTGCGCGGTCACCGCGTCGCCGCCACCGATCGCGGCATCCTCGTGATCGGCAGCGAGAACCTCGACGTCATCCCGCTCGGCCAGCTGATGTGCGAGCTCGCGCCCGGCCTGCTGGTACCGCTCGGCATGGATGTCGTGCCGCGCGTGTCGCCCGAGGTGCTCGCGCGCGCGCTCGGTCACTCGGCCGGGCTCGTCACGGTGTTCACGCCGGAGGGCAATCCGTTCCAGGTCAGCGAGGGTTCGTTCACCACGCTGGAGCGCCGGTCGCTCGCGAAGATGGAGATCGATCGCGCCGAGTCGATCGACTACGCCGCCGACGTGCCGCCGGAGGCATCGGTGGTCAACGACGCGGTCGGGCGGTTCGCGCTGTGGGGGTTCCCCGACGCACCGGATCGCAAACTCCTGCCACCGGGCAAGTGAGTCGAACCCGATGGCCCGCCCGCACGTCCGCGACTTCCTCGAGCACTTCGTCAAGCCGCTCGTAGCCGGCGGGGAGCTGCACGTCGGTGCGCCGATCCCGCTCGCCGATGTCGAGCGCTGGGAGCACGAGCTGTCCGAGGCGAGCGTCGAGCAGATGGCGGTCGACGACGCGCGCAGCAACGTGCTGTCGACGCTGGTCTGCCGGCCGCCGGCGTTCCTGCTCGAGGCCGATGACCTGTGCCTCGCGGCGGGGCTGCACGACGCACTGTTTCTCGTGCATCCGCGCGCCGAGCGGTGGTCGGTGACCGACAAGTCGCGCCGCAAGATCGTGGACACGGCCCTCACGCTCGTCAGCCAGCCGCTGTCGCGCAACCGCACGCGGGTGATGGCCCGCCACGCGCTGCTCGCGAATCTGTTCTCGCTCAAGCGCCGCGACATCACCGTGTCGTGGTGGACGGGCAAGGCGAAGTTCCAGGGCCAGAAGCCGCCGACGCGGCTCACCGCGTGGAAGGGCGTGCGCCGCGTGCGCGAGGATCCGGTCGATGTCGGCTTCGACGAGCTGCTCGCCGTCCCCGACACCGCGCCGATCGTCGCCACGCTGCTGCGCCGCACCCCGCTCACGCAGCTGCTCGATTCCCATCCCGGTGCGCCACCGCTGCACTGGGAGGATGCGGTGTTCCTGCTCCGCGACGCCGAGCTCGCGCGCGCGATCGCGTACAAGCTGGTGCCCGACGACGTGCCGAAGCGCCAGATCGAGGGGCCGTCCCGGCTCGCGGCGGCGTTCGAGCAGATGCTCGAGCGTGCGCCGGATGAAGGCGACGTGCGCGCCGTCGCCGCGTTCCTCGTCCACCTCAACGCGATGTTCTGTTTCGGCGAGCTCAACCTGCGCGAGCAGGGCGCGAAGTCGCCGTTGATCTCGACGGTGCTTTCCGCCGAGGCAGCCTCGGGTCGTCCGCGCGGCTTGTCGACCCTGTTCGCGCTGCCCGGTGCGCTCGCGCTCGTCGATCCGAGGCTCGCGATTCCGCCAGGGATCGAGGCGCTACCGGCGCTCGCGCGGCGCTGGTCGGTGCATCGCGGTCAGACGGCCGAGCTGCTCAGTGAAGCGGTGATCGACGCGCTCGCCCAGCGGCTGAAGCGCCATCTGCGTCCCGATGCAGCGCGCGATCCGAGCGAGATCGTGCAGCTGGCCGCCCCGCCGCCGCCGTCCGTGGGGTAGTGTCGCCCAGAGCAATGGTCGCGCCGCCGGTCAATCCACGCAACTTCGCCGTCGATGTAGCGCGTGCTTCTGCCGCGTTCCAGGACGTCGCCCGTCAGATGGGCTCGCAGTTCCTCGACAAGCAGGAAATCATCCGGCTGATGACCGTGTCGGCGATCGCCGGCGAGCACATGGTGATCGTCGGTCCGCCGGGCACCGCGAAGTCGGCGATGATCGACATGTTCGCGAAGCTGATCGACGCGAAGTACTTCGAGTACCTGCTGACGCGCTTCACCGAGCCCAACGAGCTGTTCGGTCCGGTCGATATCTCGGCGTTCCGCGAGGGCCGCTACACCCGCCGGCTCGAGGGCATGCTGCCGACGGCGGAGATCGTGTTCCTCGACGAGATCTTCAAGTCGAACTCCGCGATCTTGAACTCGCTCCTGCACGTCATCAACGAGCGCAAGTTCCAGAACGGCCCGGACGTCATCCAGGTGCCACTGATCTCGCTCTACGCAGCGTCCAACGAGGTTCCGAACGACGAGAACCTCGCGGCGATGTTCGACCGCTTCCTCATCCGCGTGCTGTCCGACAACCTCGACAGCTACCACTTCCACGAGCTGATGAAGAAGGGCATCTCCCTCGAGCTCCGCAAGATGACGGGCCGAGGCGTCGATGCGGCGGGCAAGCCGGTGGGCCCGCTGACCCCGATCATCAGCGCGCGCGACCTCCGGAACATCCAGCAGAACTTCGACAAGTTCATGCAGTTCCCGGAGGAGTTCCTCACCAAGTACAAGGGGCTGATCTTCCAGATCCGCAGCGAGGGCATCAGCGTCTCCGATCGCCGCGCGGTCAAGCTGCTCAAGCTGTTCGCCGCGAGCGCGGTGTTCGATGGCCGCACGCGCGTCCACGACGGTGACTTCTTCATCCTGCGCCACATCTGGAACAACCTCGACCAGGTCGAGCTGCTCGAAGAGATCGTCAACCCGGTGGTCGATTCGTACTACCGCGAGCATCCAGACGAGCGCCGGTTCATCGGCCCGTCGGCGTCGCTCGACGATCTGCTCGCCGAGCTCGGCGTGATCCGCGAGTTGCTGACCTCCGGAGCGGAGCTCTCGGACATCCAGCTGTTCAGCCAGCTCAAGAACCTCAACGAGATCAAGGTCGCGCTGGCCACCCTCCCGGGTGACGCCGCCGCGCGGATGATCCGCGAGGTCGACCAGCTGCTCGAGACCGTGTTCGCCTCGTCGAAGTTCGGTCTGTAGAGGTCCTCGTGAACGACGCGGCAAAGCTCGCGCTGCAACGCGCGAGAGAAGCGGAGATCGTCGGCGCGCTACCGGAGGCGGTGCTCGCGTACGACGAGGCGATCCGGCTCGATCCGGACGACATTGGCGTCTACAGCGCGAAGGGGCTGTTCCTCGGCCGGCGAGGGCGCCTCCAGGAAGCCATCGAGATGTTCCGCCGGTCGACCGCGCTCAAGCCGACGTACGTCGACCACTACAACACCGGCAACATGCTGCACGCGCTCGGGCGCAACGACGAGGCGTTCGTCGAGTTCGATGCCGCGGTCGCGATCGATCCGTCGCAGACCGAGGGCTGGTGCAACCGCGGTGTGGCGCTCTACGCCCTCGGGCGCAACGACGAGGCGAAGACGTCCTTCGATCGCGCGATCGCGCTCGACGACCGATCCGTCAACGCCTACCACTGCAAGGCGATCCTGATGCAGAAGATCGGCGACAAGTCCGCCGCCGTTGCCGCGCGTCGCAAGGTCACCGAGCTCGCGCCGAGCGCCGCCGCGTACATCGATCTCGCCAACGCACTGCGCGACGGGCTGGGCGACAAGATCCTGTGGGAGCCGAAGGGTGTCGAGGAGCAGATCGTCGAGGCGCTCGATGCGGCGCTGTCGCTGCCGTGTGACAAGAAGCAGCACGTGTGGTGCTGGGCGGAGAAGCTGCTGCGCCTGCAGCGGATCGCGCACGGCCGGCAATCGGCGCGTCGCGCGGGCACGCCGATCGAGGACGGCCCGGCGATCCTGCGCTACTGCGAAGCCACCGAGATCGCCGTCGGGATGTATCCCGAGGACAACTGGATGAGCGAGAAGCGCGACGACGCGCAGCTGCTCAAGCTGAGCCTGCCGCTGCTGTGATCCGGCGGGGCTTGCTCTGCAGGCTTACCAACGGCGAGCAGTTTCTCGTCGACCGCGATCGCTTCGTGATCGGGCGCCTGTCCGAGTCCGACCTGTGCCTTCCCCGCGACACCATCGCGAGACGCCACGCCCGGATCAGCCGTCACTCGAACGGCAGCTGGTCGATCATGGATCTCGAGTCGAGCAGCGGCATCCGGTTTCGTGGCGAGTTGATCCGCGGCGTGCTCCCGCTCGCCGTCGGGATGCGGATCGACCTCGGCCCGGTGTGGTTCGAGGTGCTCGACCTCGAGTACGAATCGGCCGAGCTGACCGCCGGGATCCATCGCACGCTGTCGCTGACCTGCGCGCCGCTGCTCTGTCGCGCCGAGCTGACGGTGTCGACGGTGACCTCCAGCCGCGTGCTCGACGACGCGCTCTCCGCGGCACTCCTCGCGACCAACGCCACGGTGAACCGCAACGATCAGCTCGCGTTCGTCGAGCCGATCGAGCTCGCGATGGCGCTCCTCACCCTGGACGTGTTCGCGACGCGCAAGCCGGGAGGCGTCGACGTTCGCCTCCAGCAAGCCGAGCTGTGGATCGGGCGTGCGGCCCTCGAGCTGCTCGCTGATCATCGGGCAGCGCCGGACTTCTGGGCGTGGCTCACGCGGGAGCACACCATCAGGGCGCCGCTGGCGATGGTGCGCGGCCTGGTCCACGGCACCGGCGAACCGCTCGCCAGCGTGCCGGCCGAGCTCGAGTGCGAGCCCTCGTCGGGGCTCCAGATCTGGTTGCGCACGGATCGCGAGGGCTACCTGATCGATCTCGACGGACCGACGACCCTTGGCCCATCGCGGGCCGACATCGTGGTGGAGGGCTCGCCGGCCCACGTCACCCTCACGCCCGGCGGGACGGGCTCCTGGGTCGCCCTGATCGAACCGGCGTGGCGCGGCAGCTCCGTCCAGGCCGTGACCCAAGCGCTGACGAGCGGTGCGATCGTCCCGCTCTACCCGTACTACCTCGTGGTTACTTCCACGGCAGCGAGGTGATGAAGTCCTGCTTGCCGAGATCGACGCCGTTGTGGCGCAGGATCGAGTACGCGAGCGTGACGTGGAAGTGGAAGTTGGGCAGCGCGAGGTGGTCGAGGTAGTCACCGCCGCGGATGCTCTTGCCCTCGGGGAAGTACGCGTGACGGCACGGCCGCTCCTCCGCGCCCGCGAAGTCCTCCGGCTTGAACGTGGCGAGGTAGTCGCACACCGTCTTGATGCGCGCGCGAACCTCCGCGATCGTCTTCTCGGTATCGGGGTGCGCCGGGCCCTCCTTGCCGGCGAGCTTCGCGACCGTCCACTTCGCCTGATCGCAGGCCGACTGGACCTGGCGAAGGAACGGATACTGGTCCGGCGCGAGGCGTGCCTGGAGCAGGATCTCCGGGTCGAACTTCTTCTTCTCCGCGTACGCGACGGCCTTGTCGAGCCAGCTATCGATGGCGCGCAGGTGCTTGGTGAAGATGGGGACGGTCGCGTCGTAGAGGTTCATGAGCGCGATACTACCCGACGGACAGCGTGCTAGTTTCCAGACGTGCCGATTCCCGGTGAGCGCCGACGCAGCTTCTTGGCGCGCCAGGTCGCGACCATGGTGCTGTCGCACGTCCAGGTCGACACCCCGATGGCGATCGTTCGCGCCGCGGCGTGGAGCAACTCGCTCGCGCGGATGGGCGTCCACCTGCCGCTGTTCTTGATCCACGACATCGGCGTGATGCTGTCGATGACGCGCGGCACCGGCGGCTACACGATCCGCGGCCGCGAGGCGCAGCTCGCGCGCGTCCAGCTGCCGGCGAACCTGCGCGGCCACCTCGACCAGTACCGCAAGCTGCTCGAGAACATCGCCGCCTCCGAGGTCACCGAGCGGCTCGCCGGCCTGCGGCTGCGGGACGAGATGGTCGCGGTGCTGCTGTCGCGGATCCTGGGCGACACCTACAACCGGTGGCGCGATCGCAGCAAGAGCGCCGGCGCGGAGCCGCTGCCGCTCGATCTCGGCATCCTCGGCGAGGTCGACTACGCCGATCACTTCAAGGACTTCGATCCGCGCGGGCTGTGGGCGTTCGCCGAGCACCTGGTCACGCAGTCGATGCACGTCTACACGCAGGTCGAGCTGATCGATCTCGACACCGTGCGCCTGCTCGGCCTGTTCAAGGAGGACAGCGCCTCGGGTAGCGAAGCGCTCGGTGGTGCGATCGATCTCGTCGATCTGTTTGCCGCGCTCGGCTCGCCCGAGGCCAACGACGTCGCGAACTTCTCGCTCGATCTGCTGCCCTCGGTCCTCGAGACCCGCCGCACCACGGGCGCGCAGACGTTCGCCGTCGATGGTTACGCGTCGATCGAGCGCAAGGGCAACATCGATTCGCTGGTGCTCTCCGAGCTCGCGTACGACCGCGAGATCTTCGAGCAGAAGGTCGTCGACAGCGAGCTCCTGTACTACGGCCGCGAGAAGCAGCGCGAGGACGAGCGTCGGCTGCAATACCTGCTGATCGATTGCTCCGCGTCGATGCGCGGCCAGCGCCAGGTGTTCGCGCGCGGCCTCGCACTCGCGCTGATCAAGAAGCTGACGCTCGAGGGCGACGAGATCTGGGTGCGGTTCTTCGACTCGCGCCTGCACGAGACGATCAAGATCGGGCGCTCCGGTCAGGTGCCCGTGCCGTATCTGTTGTCCTTCCGCAGCGAGCGCGGCCGCAACTACGGCAAGGTGTTCCGGCAGCTGCTCGTCGAGGTCACGCGCCTCCGCCGCGAGCAGAAGCGGCGCGTCGTGCTCTACACGATCACGCACGGCCAGTGTCACATCGAGCCCGAGCTGATGACGTCGCTCAAGCAGCAGGCGTTCCTCTACGGCGTCGTCGTGCTGCCGTCGAGCGACCAGCTCCCCGAGTTCGTCGCGCAGCTCGATCGCTCGCAGATCGTCAGCGGTGACGTGCTGACGAGCCGCGCCGAGCGGCAGCGCCGCGCGCTCGACATCGTCGGTGACGCCACGCGCTCCACGCCGCGCAAGCAACCGCCCACGCAGGCGGTGTCGTCGGAGAGCCTGCGCCTGCCGAAGCAGCCCGGCGAATCGATGCGGATGCGCCGCGCGAGCGAAGCACCTCTCCCACCAAACCCGAAGCCGCGCTGATGGCCCGCCGCACCTTCAACTCGATCGAGTCCACCGCCGACCAGGCGGAGGCGATGGTCCAGCAGGGCAGGTGGGCCGAGGCCGAGCGCCACTACCGCGAGCTGATCGGTCAGACCCACGTCATCAACTACGAGTACGACGATTGGTTGCGCCGGCTCGGCGAGATCTATCAGCACCTCAAGCGCCCGCGCGAGGCCGCGTTCGTCTACCTCTATCTCCACTACTTCGATCTGGCGCGCAGCCAGCTCGGCGGGGACGAGCACGTCGCGCTGCGGGCGCGGCTCTCCGAAATCGAGAAGAAGTGGACCGAGGCCGCGCAGCTCTACCAGCGTGCTCGCCTCCCGGTGCACGCCGCGGTGGCGTTCGAGAAGGCGAAGCAGTTCACCGACGCCACCGCCGCGTGGAAGGCCCTGGTCCACGCCCCCGGCCTCGTCCAGCGCCCGTACGAGCAAGCGCTCGTCCACTTCAACTACGGCCTCGCCGCCGTGCGCCTCGACGCGGGTTCGATCGAAGCGCGCCGCGCGCTGATCGAATCGCAGCGCAAGCTCGAGCAGGTCGCCGACGACTTCGAGCAGGTCGGCGAGCTCGAGCGCGCCTTCGACTGCTTCCAGATCCTGCTCAAGCTCGGCAAGGAATCGGCGCAGTTCGAGAACCTCGCCGAGGGCTACGTCAACTGCATCCGCGTCCTCCGCGACGACAACCTCAAGTTCTACGTCCTCCAGTACTACGAGGACTTCATCAAGCTCGCGCTCGAGCGCGGCGAGCTCCACGCCGCGGCCACGCTCTATCAGGAAGCCGCCGCGTTCGCCGCGCGCGCCGGCCTGCCGTACGACCGCCACTACCAGCACAAGTCCGCGCTCACCTGGATGCGCTGCGCCGACAAGTTCGTCGAGACCGGCGTGCCGGTGCAGATGACCGAGAACGCGCTGCTCGCCGCCGCCTCCCAGCACTCCGCGGTCGGCGACTACCCGTCGGTCCGCGAGTGCTTCGAGAAGCTCGCCCTGCTCGAGCTGCCCGATCGCGCGAAGAAGCGGTTCTCGACGATCGCGCAGCGCTACAAGGGCCTGGCCTCTCCACCCGTCGAGCTCCCCGGACTGCCCGACTACCTCAAGCAACAGCACGCCTACGCCGACATCTGGTTCGTCGATCTCCTCGAGTGGGAGATGGACGGCGACGCGTTCTCCGTCGCGGCCTCGATCGTCGGCGATCTTCGCTATCCCAACGGCATCCGCCGCCGCGCCCTCGTGGTGTTGTTGACGCTCGCCGATGCCCAGGCGCGCAACGCCGCCGGCGAATCCGAGACGTTGGTGCACGTCGCCGATCTGCTCGGCGAGCTGCAGTCCTACGCCGCGCTCTCGCCACTCGAGAAGCTCTACGCGGCCACCGATCCCTCGATCCGCCGCGCCGCCGTGCGCGCCCTGCGCTTCCTCTACTTCAAGCGCTCGTTCGTGATCGTCCGCAAGGCGCTGGGCGATCCCGACGCACAGGTCCGCGAGGCGGCACTCACCGCGATCGGCGGCCTCCACTTCCCGCACGCCTTCAACCCGCTCGCGCGGATCTACCGCGAGTCGAACGACCCGCGCGTGCGTGGTGCGGCGCTGCAATCGATCGGCAAGATCCAGACGGTCGAGGCGGGCGAGTTCCTCGTCATGGTGCTCCGGCAGGAGACCGGCGCGCTACGCGAGGCCGCCACCGGGGCGCTCCAGCAGATGGACAACGCGGACGTCATCCCGATCCTCCGGCAGCACCACGAGATCGAGACCAACCCGCAGGTTCGCGAAACGCTCGGCGAGCTGCTCCGCAAGCATTGATCCGCGCGCCCTGCGCGACAGTCGCGTGCTGTGCTGGCGAGACTACCTCCCCGAGGTGCGCCCCGGGCACGCCGTCGAGCTCGTCGCGGGTCACGGGCACCACTACGCGCGTCGCCCAGACGGTCGGGGCGACGCGGCCTCGCTTGGAGACGGACTCGCCACACCCCGCAGCCGTGATCGTTACCCGCGACGGCGACGCAGCAGGAGCAGCGCGAGCGCCACGCCCAGTCCGCCGGCGCCACCCGTCGAGCAGCCCCCGAGGACGCCTCCATCCTCTTCGCCCGTACCATCGACGGGGTCGGTTCCATCCTCACCCGGGGCACCGATCGTCACCGCGATCTCCGCGCTCTGCACGTTGCGACCATCGGTGACCTCGAGCCGGAGCGTGTGGGCACCCAGCGCGAGCGTCGCGTCCGTCGGAAACGAGTAGGGTCCGGCGCCCGGCGCCGTGGTGACGACCACACCATCGATCGAGAGCGTCGCCTCGACCACGCCGCGTTCGTCCTCGGCAACCGCGGCGATCTCGAACCCGGGCAACACCGTCGCCCCGTCGGCGGGCGAGGTGATCGTCAACGTCGGTGCGACGAGGTCTGCCACGCCCAGCCGCTCCTTCAGCAGCGCGACCGAGTTCTGATTCTGGCGACACACCGACCCGTCGATCCCGCACAGTCGATTCGAGTACTCGCCGCACGACACCGTCTGATCCTTGAACGACCGCTTGCCGTTGTAGTTCAGGTACGTCATCGGATCGGACGCCAGCATCTCGTGGTCGAGCCCGTACGAGTGCGCGACCTCCTGCGACATCACCTCGCAGATCGTCTGCGCGTCGTTGCCATACGCGTTGGTGAACGTGAACACGATCGAGTTCTCGATCACCGCGCAGTCGAGCGTGAACGGCGACACCCCGCCGACCCCGGACGGCATGCCGATGTTCTGCGGCGAGCCACCGAACACGGCCTCCATGTGCGGCACGTCCCCGGGATCCTGGTCGGTGATGGTGACGTCGAACTCCTTCCAGAGATCCTTGAAGCAGTCGACGGTCGCGGTCCACGTCTCGGCGCTGGTGTTCCACGCCGGCACGGAGACCTGGCCGTTGATGATCGACGAGCGATTGGTCCGCGCGTCGTCCTCGCCTGGTCGCAGCGTCACGCCGTTGTGGTTCAGGTAGATGATCTTGCTCTCGGCCGGCGCGGCGATGCCACGCGCGGGTAGGGGGCGTCTCGCCAGCGAGATGCCCTTCGCGTTGGGAGGCGACACCACGATCGGTGCGGCGCTCGCGGATGCTGTCAGAAGCAACAGGACACTGCCGATGATTCCCCTCATGGCAGATCCAGTTGATCACGCTTCATGCCACCGCCTCGACGCCTCCCACGCGCCGCGGCCGTGCGCGAGTTGTGCATTTCGGTGATCCACCGCGACCACTTGGCACTGTGAACGAGGCATGATGCTACAACTGACGCGAAGTCAACACCCGTCGAAGTCGAGGCCTCTGGCTCTCGGACCTGCCAGCGCACATCCACGTTGTCCTGCGGCGGCAAGCGCGATCTCAGCGCACCGGCGGCCGATCGACTTCGAACGTAGGGCACGGCTCCAGGCGCTCTGGATCGCTGCGCTCCATCACCCCGAACGTCGCGATCTCGATGGGTGACCACGACACCAAGGTTGCGCCGGCCAAGCCAACACCCCTGCTGGCGAAGGCCGTCGCGCCGGCGCCCAAACCGGACCGCGAAGCTCTGCGTCGTCAACGGCCAGCCCATAAGCCGCGCGGATGTCGCGGTGACGTCGCGAGCGTTCGTCCGGCAGCGTGTCGAGAGCGCTATCTCAAGGAGCCAACGATCGCCGCGAAGCTGCGGTACGCGATCGAATCGCACCTCGACCTTTGCGACCCGCCACCGCGCTGCCGGCGTGGACCGATGAAACGCGGTTTGTCCGCGCGA
>Ga0075163_10005352_pt1 | contig 17136 bp, 12 predicted proteins | sample JI1023141ADNA_FD_71478 | JGI IMG/M metagenome (GOLD analysis project Ga0075163, IMG submission 71478) | Wastewater effluent complex algal communities from Wisconsin, to seasonally profile nutrient transformation and Carbon sequestration -... | ecosystem: Engineered > WWTP > Effluent > Algae...
TACGCGATGACGTCGGCCGCCAACAACAACGGCTCGGCGTTCGCCGGGCTCACCGCGAGCGGTCCGTTCTGGGCCACCACGCAAGGCGTGCTCATGTGGATCGGTCGGTTCGGCGCGCTGCTGCCCGTGCTCGGTCTCGCCGGCGCCCTGGCGCGCAAGAAGCGCGTGCCGGTCACCGCCGGCACCCTGCCCACCGACAGCGCGTTGTTCGTCGCATTCCTGGTCGCCACCGTCCTCCTGGTCGGCGCGCTGACCTTGGTCCCCGCGCTGGCGCTCGGCCCGATCGCCGAGCACCTGGCGCGTTGAAAGGCCCTCCCATGTCTACCCGTCCCTCTGCGCGTCCGCTGTTCGAGGCCGCGATCGTCAAGCCCGCCCTGTGGCAGGCGCTGCTCAAGCTCGACCCGCGTCGGATGATCCGCTCGCCGGTGATGTTCGTCGTCGAGCTCGGCAGCGCGTTCACCACGCTGTTGCTCGTCCACGCGCTCGCCACCGGCGCCGCCGACACCGGCTTCATCGGCGGCCTCACCGCGTGGCTGTGGCTCACCGTGTGGTTCGCGAACTTCGCCGAGGCGATGGCCGAGGGCCGCGGCAAGGCCCAGGCCGCGGCGTTGCGACGCGCCCGCCAGGACGTGCTCGCCAACCGGGTGCAAGAGGCCCGCTTCGAGGCCAACGCGGTCGGCATCCCGTCGTCGCAGCTCACGCCGGGCATGCTGGTGAAGGTCTCGGCCGGGGAGCTCATCCCCGGCGACGGCGACATCGTGCTCGGCGTGGCCTCGGTCGACGAGAGCGCGATCACCGGCGAGAGCGCGCCCGTCGTGCGCGAGAGCGGCGGCGATCGCTGCGCGGTCACCGGCGGGACGCGCGTGCTGTCGGATCAGCTCATCATCCGCATCACCGCGGCGCCGGGCAGCTCGTTCCTCGATCGCATGATCGCGATGGTCGAGGGCGCGCGCCGCGGCAAGACCCCCAACGAGATCGCGCTCGACATCCTGCTGGCCGGGCTGACGCTGGTGTTCCTGGTGGTAACGGTGACGCTGCTCCCGTTCTCGCGCTACGCGGTGACCAGCGCCGGCGGCGGCGCGCCGGTGTCAATGGCGATCCTGGTGGCGCTGCTGGTGTGCCTGATTCCGACGACGATCGGCGGCCTGTTGTCGGCGATCGGCATCGCCGGCATGGACCGGATGATCCAGGCCAACGTGATCGCCACCTCGGGGCGCGCGGTCGAGGCCGCCGGCGACATCGACGTGCTGTTCCTCGACAAGACCGGCACGATCACCCACGGCAACCGCCAGGCCACCGAGTTCTTCGCCGCGCGCGGCGTCGCGCCCGACGCGCTGGCCGAGGCCGCGGTGCTGGCGTCGTGGGCCGACGACACGCCCGAGGGCAAGAGCATCGTCACGCTCGGCCAGGCGCGGCTCGGCGCCCGCGCGGTCCGCGCGCCGGCCGAGGCGGTGTTCGTGCCGTTCACCGCCCAGACCCGGATGAGCGGCGTCGACGTCGGCGGGCGCGCGATCCGCAAGGGCGCGGCCGACGCCATCGCCCGGTACGTCGCCGCGCTGGGCACCGCCGCGCTGCCCCCCGAGGTCAAGGCCCAGGTCGACGCGGTCGCCGGCAAGGGCGCGACGCCGCTGGTGGTCGCCGACGGCGCCCGCGTGCTCGGCGTGATCGCGCTGACCGACGTGGTCAAGCACGGCATCAAGGAGCGCTTCGCCGAGCTGCGCCGGCTGGGCATCACCACCGTGATGATCACCGGGGACAACCCGCTGACCGCCGCGGCGATCGCCGCCGAGGCCGGCGTCGACGACTTCCTGGCCGAGGCCACCCCCGAGGCCAAGCTGGCCAAGATCCGCGACTACCAGGCCAAGGGCCACCTGGTGGCGATGACCGGCGACGGCACCAACGACGCGCCGGCGCTGGCCCAGGCCGACGTCGCGGTGGCGATGAACACCGGCACCCAGGCCGCCAAGGAGGCCGGCAACATGGTCGACCTCGACTCCAACCCGACCAAGCTCATCGAGATCGTCGGCGTCGGCAAGCAGCTCCTGGCGACCCGCGGCGCGCTGACGACGTTCTCGGTCGCCAACGACGTCGCCAAGTACTTCGCGATCATCCCGGCGGCGTTCGCCGCGGTCTACCCGCAGCTCGACGCGCTCAACGTCATGCACCTGCACAGCCCGCACAGCGCGGTCATGGCGGCGGTGATCTTCAACGCGCTGGTGATCGTCGCGCTGATCCCGCTGGCGCTGCGCGGCCTCACGCTGCGCCCGGCACCGGCGGCGGTGACGCTGCGCCGCAACCTGTTGGTCTACGGCCTCGGCGGCGTGATCGCGCCGTTCCCGTTCATCAAGCTCATCGATCTCACCCTCGCCGGCCTCGGGCTGGCCTGAGGAAACTCATGCGCACCATCCGCCCCGCCCTCGTCCTGCTCGCGCTGTTCACGCTGGTGTGTGGTGTGGCCTATCCCCTCGCGGTCACCGCCGCCGCGCGCGTGGCGTGGCCGCGCCAGGCCGCCGGCTCGGTGGTGCGCGTCGACGGCCGCGCGGTCGGCTCGGCGCTGATCGGCCAGGCGTTCACCGATCCCGGCTACCTGTGGGGCCGCCCGTCGGCGACCGGCTACGACGCCCGCACCTCGGCCGGCACCAACCTCGGCCCGCGCGACCCGCGGCTGGTGGCGGCGCTGACCGAGCGCGCCGGCGCGCTGGCGGCCACCGCGCCGGGCCGGCCGGTGCCGGTCGAGCTGATCACCGCGTCGGCCTCGGGCCTCGACCCGCACGTGTCACCGGCCGCCGCCCGCTTCCAGATCGATCGCGTCGCCGCCGCCCGCGGCGTCGCCCCGGCGACGGTCGCGGCGATCGTCGAGGCCGCCGTCGAGCTGCCGACGCTCGGCGTCTTCGGCGCGCCGCGGGTCAACGTGCTGGCGGTCAACCTCGCCCTCGACCGGCGGCTCGGTCCGCCGCGCGCGGTACAGTGACGGCGCGATGACCGACGGCGCGCGCCCCGATCCCGACGCGCTCCTGGCGCGGGTGCAGGCCGAGGAGGCCGCGCCGCGCGCGCGCCTGAAGATCTTCTTCGGCGCGGCGCCCGGCGTCGGCAAGACCTTCGCGATGCTGGAGTCGGCGCAGCGGCTGCGCGCCGAGGGCGTCGACGTGGTGATCGGCGTGATCGAGACCCACGGCCGCAGCGAGACCGGCGCGCTGGTGGCCGGCCTGCCGATGGTGCCGCGGCGGCGCGTCGAGCACCGCGGGGTGACCCTCGACGAGCTGGACCTCGACGCCGCGCTGGCCCGCCGCCCGACGGTGATCCTGGTCGACGAGCTGGCCCACACCAACGCGCCGGGCAGCCGCCACCTCAAGCGCTGGCAGGACGTGCTCGAGCTGCTCGACGCCGGCGTCGAGGTCCACACCACGCTCAACGTCCAGCACGTGGCCAGCCTGACCGACGTGGTCGAGCAGATCACCGGCGTCAAGGTCCGCGAGACCGTGCCCGACGACGTGCTGGCCCGCGCCGACGAGCTCGAGCTGATCGACCTGGCCCCCGAGGTGCTGCTCGAGCGGCTGGGCGAGGGCAAGGTGTACCTGCCCGAGCAGGCGCGGCGCGCCACCCAGCACTTCTTCCAGAAGGGCAACCTGCTGGCGCTGCGCGAGCTGGCGCTGCGCCGCACCGCCGAGCAGGTCGACGTCGACGTCCAGGCCTATCGCCGCGCCCACGGCATCGACCGCCCGTGGGGCAGCCGCGAGCAGGTGCTGGTCGCGGTGGGCCCGAGCCCGTCGTCGGAGCGGCTGATCCGCGCCGGCAAGCGCGCCGCCGAGCGCCTCGACGCGGCCTGGGAGGTGGCGGCGGTCGACCGCCCGAGCCGGCCGCTCGGCGAGCGCGACCGCGATCGCCTCGAGGCGCACCTGCGGCTGGCCGAGTCGCTCGGCGCCGAGATCGTGCGCCTGCGCGGCGAGGACGTCGCGGCGGCCCTGCTGACCCACGCCAAGCGCCGCGGCGTCACCCGCGTGGTCGTCGGCAAGCCCACCCACGCCCGCTGGCGCGACCTGCTCACCGGCGGCCTGGTCGACGCGCTGATCCGCGGGTCGGGGGAGATCGAGGTCCACGTGGTGGCGCCGATCGACCGCGACGGACCGCCGCCCGCGGCGGCGCCGGTCGACACGCCGGTGGCGCCACCCGCGGCGCGGTGGAGCTGGGCGGTCGGCACGCTCGCCGTGGCGGCGGTGACCGCGCTCGGGCTGGTGGCCTTCGAGCACGTCAGCCTGGCGGATCTGGCGATGCTGTACGTGGTCGCGATCATGATCGCCGCGCTGGGCGGGCGCGGCCCGTCGCTGTTGGCCGCGACGCTGTCGGTGCTGACGTTCGACTTCTGCTTCGTGCCGCCGCGGTTCACGCTGGCGGTCAGCGACCTCGGCCACCTGGTCACCTTCGCCGTGATGTTCGCGGCTGGCCTCTCGGTCAGCGCGCTCACCACCCGGCTGCGACGCCAGGAGCGGGACGCGCTGGTGCGCGAGCGCCGCACCGCCGCCATCCTCGGCTTCACCCGCGAGATCGCCGCCGCCGAGGCCGAGGCCGACATCGCCGCGGTGGCGGTGCGTCACGTCGAGGAGCTGCTGGGCGTCGGCGCGGCCGTGCTGGTGCCCGAGACGGACGGCGACCCGACCACGCTGACCGCGATCGCCGGGCTGATGCCGCTGTCGGCGCCCGAGCAGTCGGTCGCGGCGTGGAGCCTCGGCCACCGGCAGCCGGCGGGGCACGGCACGGCGACGCTGCCCGGCGCCGCGGTCACCGCGGTGCCGCTCGACGAGGACACCCCGCGCGGCGTGCTGGTCACCGCCGGCCGCCGCGACGCGCCGGCGTTCACCGCCGACGAGCGACACGTGCTGGCGGCGCTGGCCCGGCAGACCGGGCTGGCCCTGGGACGGGTGCAGCTCGCCGCCGCGGCCCGCGATGCGTCGGTCCGCGCCCGCACCGAGGAGCTGCGCAGCTCGCTGTTGTCGGCGGTGTCGCACGACCTGCGCACGCCGCTGGCGGTGATCACCGGCGCCGCGACCTCGCTGCGCGACGACGGCGGCCGGCTGCCGCCGCCGGTCGCGGCCGAGCTCGTGACGACGATCGTCGACGAGGCCCGCCGGCTCGAGCGCGTGCTGCAGAACCTGCTCGGGATCACCCGGGTCGAGACCGGCCTCGAGCCGGCCCGGGCCTGGGTGCCGGTCAGCGAGCTGTGCGGGTCGGCGCTGACCCGCCTCGCCGACGTGCTCGGCGATCGCGCGGTCGAGCTCGACGTCCCCGACGAGCTGCAGGTGTCGGTCGATCCGGTACTGTTCGAGCAGGTGCTGATCAACCTGATCGAGAACGCGGTCAAGCACGGCGTGCCGCCGATCGCGATCAGCGCGCGCCGCCATGGGCCGCTGGTCGAGCTGGCGGTCGCCGACGCCGGCGCGGGCGTCGATCCGGCGCTCGGGCCGCGGTTGTTCGAGAAGTTCTTCCAGGCGCCGGGCGCCCGCCGGGGCGGCGTCGGCCTGGGCCTGGCGGTGTGCCGCGGCATCGTCACGGCCCACGGTGGCACCATCGCGGTCGAGCGCGCGACGACCGGCGGCGCGCGCTTCGTGGTGCGGCTGCCGACGCCGCCGCCGCCGCCGCTGCCGACGCTCGACGGCGCGCCCGCGGAGCTGCCGTGACCCCCGGCACCAAGGTGCTGATCGTCGAGGACGATCCGCAGATGGTGCGGTTCCTGCGCGCCACCTTGAGCGCCCACGAGCTGGTCGTCGCGGTCGCCGAGGGCGTCGCGGCCGGCGCCACCGCCGCCGCGGCCGATCCGCCCGACGTCGTGCTGCTCGATCTCGGCCTGCCCGACGGCGACGGCCTCGAGCTGGTGCGCCGCTTGCGGGCGTGGACCGCGGTGCCGATCATCGTGTTGTCGGCGCGCGGCCGCGAGGACGACAAGGTGGCCGCGCTCGACGCTGGCGCCGACGACTACCTGACCAAGCCGTTCGGCGTGCGCGAGCTGTTCGCGCGCATCCGGGTCGCGCTGCGCCACCGCCCCGGCGCGACCACCACCGCGGTCATCACCGCGGGCGCGATCACGATCGACGACGATCGCCACGAGGTCCGGGTCGAGGACCGGGTCGTCAAGCTGACGCCGATCGAGTACCGGCTGCTGGCGCTCTTGGTGCGCCACGCCGGCAAGGTGCTGACCCACCGGATGCTGCTCAAGGAGATCTGGGGGCCCAACGCCGTCGAGCACGTCCACTACGTGCGGGTCCAGATGGCCGCGCTGCGCGCCAAGATCGAGGCCAACCCGAGCCGGCCACGCTGGCTGCTCACCGAGCCCGGGGTCGGCTATCGCCTCAGCGACGCCAGCGACGCCGGCGCGCGCTGACCGCCGTCGGGCTACGCCGGGTCGAGGACCTCGCGCACCCTGGCGAGCAGCGCGAGCGGCGTGAACGGCTTCTGGAAGAACGCGTCGTGGGCGACGACGACGCCGTGGCGCAGCACCTCGTCGTCGGTGTAGCCGCTGATGAACAACACCTTGATCGCCGGGCGACGCGCCTTGATCGCGTCGGCCAGCTCGCGGCCGGAGATGCCGGGCATGACGACGTCGGTGATCAACAGCGCGATCGCGCCGCGGTGCTGGGCCTCGATCCGCAGCGCGGCGGCGCCGTCGCTGGCCGCCAGCACCTGGTAGCCGTGCTGCTCGAGGCCGCGCACGATCAGCCGGCGGACGCTGGTCTCGTCCTCGACCAGGAGCACCACCTCGGCGCCGCGCACGTGCGCGGGCCCGACGCCAGCGGGCGGCGCGTCGACCGCGTCGACCGCGGGCAGGCTCGCCGTGAAGCGGCTGCCGTGGCCGACCTGGCTGTCGACCTGGATGTACCCGCCGGCCTGCTTGACGATGCCGTAGACCGTCGCCAGGCCGAGCCCCGAGCCCTGGCCCTGGGGCTTGGTGGTGAAGAACGGCTCGAACGCGCGCGCGCGCACGTCGTCGGTCATGCCCTCGCCGGTATCCTCGACGGTCAGGCACACCTGCCGCCCGAGCAGCCCGCTGTCGACGACGTCGGTGGTGATCGTCAGCGTACCGCCCCGGGGCATCGCGTCGCGCGCGTTGACCACCAGGTTGAGCAGCACCTGCTCGATCTGCCCAGCGTCGGCCATCACCGCCGGCAGCGCCGGCGCGAGCTGGGTCACCAGCGTGATGCGCTCGCCGAGGATGCGCTCGAGCATCCGGGCCAGCCGGGCCACCAGCTCGGTCAGGTTGAGCGGCCGCGGCGCGATGATCGTGCGCCGGCTGAACGCCAGCAGCTGGGCGGTCAGCGCCGCCGCGCGGTTGCCGGCGTCGCGGATCACCGCGAGGTCCTCGAGCGCCGGCCCCGGCGGGAGATCGGCCAAGAGGCCCTCGGTGTAGCCGTTGATCACGGTGAGCAGGTTGTTGAAGTCGTGAGCGACGCCGCCGGCCAGCCGCCCGATCGCCTCCATCTTCTGCGCCTGCTGGAGCTGCTCCTCGAGGGCGCGCCGCGACGCGACGTCGCGGACCAGCGCCAGGCCGACCTGGCGGCCGCGCGACGTGAACATCCGGATCCGCACCTCGACCGGGAACGTCGAGCCGTCCTTGCGGGTGTGGGTCGACGCGAACGTCACCGACTCGCCGGCCGCCAGGCGGCGCTGCAGCTCGGCCAGCATCGGGCCCCGCGCGGCGGCGTCGAACAGCGCCGGCGCGGCGCCGATCAGCTCGGCGCGACTGTAGCCGAGGCTCTGGCACGCCTGGAGGTTCACGTCGACGATCGTCCCGGTCCCGGCCGCGTACACGAAGAACGCGTCGCTGGCGTGGTCGACGAAGGCGCGGAACTCGGCCGCGCGCTCGCGCAGCTCGGCCACCGCGCGGTCGGCCTCGATCGCGATGCACGCCACGAACTCGGCGCGGGCCAGCACCTCGCGGGCGCGGGCGTCGGGGGCGCGCGGCGCGCGGTAGTAGACGGCGAAGGTGCCGAGCACGGCGTGACCGCCCGGGCGCCGCCGCGACAGGATCGGCGTCGACCAGCACGCGCGCAGGCCGTGCTCGGCGGCCAGGGCGCGGAACGCCGCCCAGCGCGGATCGACGTCGATGTCCTCGACCATCACCGGCACCCCCGCGTAGGCCGCGGTGCCGCACGAGCCGACGCTCGGGCCGATCGCGATGCCGTCGATCGCCGCGCTGTACGCCGGCGGCAGGTGTGGCCCGGCCGCCGACCGCAGGTGGACGCCGTCGTCGAGCAGCAGCAGCGACGCGATCGCGCCGGGCAGCTCGTCCTCGACGTAGCGGGTCAGCGCGTCGAGCGTCTCGGGCAGCGGCGCGTCGACCGCGATCTGCTCGAGCAGCGCGGCATACCGCTGGTGCGCGTCCGGGCGAGACGACTCCGTCGACTCAGACATCCTCTGAGTATGCGGGATCACGCGTCGGGCAGGGCCGGCTTCGCGCCGCGTTCGCGCAGCGGTGCGCTACAGCGTCTCGAGGTACGCGATCAGATCCTGGCGCTGGGCCGCGGTCAGCGACACGGTCTCGGCCATGCCGTGGACGGCGGCGCGCTCGGCGAGCAACGCCTCGAGGGTGGCGGCGCTGCCGTCGTGGTAGTAGGGCGCGCTGCGGGCCAGGCCGACCAGCGACGGCGTGTCGGACCGGGTGAGCGTGCCGCCGAGCTCGTGGGTCGCGTTGTCGGTGTAGAGCTTGCCGCCGTGGCAGGTGGTGCAGCCCACCTCGTCGCTGGCGAACAGCGCCTGGCCGCGCGCCACCGCGGCGGGCGCGCGCGCGGGCACGCGCGGCGCCGGCAGCGCCTCGAGGTACGCCGCCAGCGACTTGGTCTGGCCCGGCGTGAGGCCGCCGCCGCCGAGCCGGCGCATCGTCGAGGTCAGGCTGATCGCCAGGTCGCGATCGCCGCCGTCCCACTTGTACGGGTGGGTGCCGGCGACGCGGCCGGCGAGCAGCGGCGTCTGCAGCTCGTGGGTCTCGATGCGCCACGACAGGCCATCGGAGCCAGCCTCGGGGTGACAGCTCGAGCACGCCATCGCGCCGCGCGACGAGATGCGGCCATCGTTGCCCTTGCGGAACAGGTCGAAGCCCTCGTGGGCCTGCTTGGACATCCGGGTCGGCGCGATCGCCGCGCCGGCGGGCGTCGCGGTGGCGACGGTGTCCGCCATCGCCACGCGCACGACCTTGCGCGACACCGCGCAGAACACCCACGGGTCGCCGTCGGCGCCGACCGCGACGCCCTCGGGGCCGCAGCTCTCGCCCCCGACGATCGAGACCATGCGGTCGAGCTTCACGCCGAGCTGCGACGCGTCGCCCAGCACCAGCAGCGAGTCCGAGCCGTAGCCGACGATGAACGCGCGATCGCGCGCCGGGTCCCAGGCGATCGCCTTGGGCTGGTGGTCGGCGATCTGCGCCGACACGGTGCGCGAGGCGCGACGGTCGGTGGCGATGAACGTCACCGCGTGCTTGATCGGCGGCTCGAAGCCGCCGCCGTACGAGCCGCGGTTCTCGCCGAAGCGCGCGTCCTGGAGCGGGGTCGAGGTCTGGTGCGCGACCAGCGCCAGGTCGTGGCCGACGAAGCGCGCCGCGAAGGCGTTGCGGGCGTGGCTGCGACCGCCCTCGCTGTCACCGGCGAGCTGCCCGAACACCAGCGCCGACGCCCCGAGCTGGCCGGGCGCCGCCGCCGGCGCCAGGCTGACCGACGCGCCGCCCTGGGGCGCGGCCAGCTCGATGCGCTCGACCGAGCCGGTGGTCAGCGACGTGACGATCGCCGTCGAGCCGTCGGGGGAGATCGCCACGCCGCGCGGCTCGGGGGCCAGCGGGCGGCGCCAGCGCTCGGCGCCGGACGCGACGTCGTACGCCGCCAGCGTGCGCGCGGCGACGGTGGTCACCAGGAGCGTCGCGCGATCCGGCGTCAGCGCCACACCGTAGGGCTCGGTCGGGGTCGACCAGCGCCGGGCGACGGTCAGCTTGGCGCCGACGTCGACCGCGACGATCTCGTCGCTGGCGCGCGCCGCGACGTACGCCCGCCGCGCCGTCGCATCGAAGACCAGCTGATCGGCCGTGGCGCCGATCGCCAGCCGCGCCTTGGCCTGGCCGGCGCCGTCGACCAGCACCAGATCGCCGCTGTCTGCGTCGATCACCAGCGCGTGCGCGGCGTCGACCACCGCGATCGCCGAGCCGGCCAGGTGCGCCGCGGCCGCGACCTCGATGCCCGCCGGCGGCGTCGCGCCGCCGAGCGCGCGGCCAGCGAGCTGGAACCCCGGCGGCGAGATGTCGGCCGGCTCCATCATCATGCGCTTGGCCGCCACCCGCTCGGCGTGAGCCAGGACGGAGGCGGCGGTGAGCGTGCCCAGGGCGACAGCGATCCGGCGGAGGCGCATGGGAGGTTGCAACGCACGACCCCCGCGCCGCGATCTGTTGTCGCATCCCCCCGCGCAACCCTCCGGAATCAGACCCGCCCTCGCACCACTCCGCCCCGCCCCAGCGAGAAACCTCCCCAATAAATCAGTGCTCGCTCAGGCGCCGCCCGACCCGCACCAGCGGCTCTTCGATCAAGTGGTACGCGGCCACCGACAGCACCGCGGTCAACGCGACGAACAGCGGCACCTCGACCACCAGCGGGCCCGGCTGCCACAGGCCGAACACGACGTAGAGCGCCGGCGCGTGCAGGAGGTAGATGCCGTAGGAGTACTTGGCCACGGTCGCCGCGACGCGGTTGATCCACGCGCTCGCCGAGTCCTGGAACATCGGGATCGCCGCCGCGATCCCGATGCAGTAGATCCACCCGATCCAGTAGATCAGCCGATCGGAGACGGTGTGGACGACGCAGTACGCCGACACCGCGCCGATCACGAACAGCGGCCACCACCGCCCGGCGATGCGCGGACGCACCCGGTCGCGCACCAGGTAGCAGGTCACGCCGGCGAGGAAGCACGGCACGTACGCCGCGAGGTTCATGTGACCGTGCTTGAGCTTGCCGAACGCGTAGCCGGCCAGGGTCGACGCGACCACCAGCGCGACCATCCACGTGAGGCCGTCCTTCCGGCGCGCGATCAAGTACGCCACCGGCAGCACCAGGTACATCTCGACCTCGTACGGCAAGCTCCACAGCGGCGTCAGGACGCTGTGCCCGGTCCACAGGTTCTGGACCAGCATCAGGTTGGCGACGACCTCCTGCCAGGTCACCGGGTGGTACGGCTTCCAGCTCGCCTCGGGCCAGCCCAGCGCGACCACCGCCACCACGCACACCAGCGCCAGCGGGTAGATGCGGAACGCGCGCCGCACGTAGAAGCGCCAGGCCTGGGCCCAGTGCGTCGGCGCCGGGATGCGCTCGAGCGAGTACATCAGCACCAGGCTGGTGTGGACGAAGAACGCCAGCACACCGGACTGGCCGATGTGCAGCGTCAGCTCCGACACCGTGTGCGGGATGACGTAGCCGCGGAACGCGAACGTGTGGATCAGGTGATCGACCACCACCGTCAGCACGGCGATCGCACGCAAGATGTCCAGGTTGGGCGAGTTGTGTCGACTCGCCTTCATCCCGCTGGGCGGACTTCCCACTACGCGTTTGTCGCACAACCCCGCCCCGCGGTCGCGGTCGCGTGCGTCAACTCGACGCGGAGGTGTAGCTGCGCAGCGCCAGACGCCAGACCAGCCGCGCGGCGATCGAGATCAGGATCGCTCCGACCAGGCAACCAATTCCGGCCTGCCAGGTCACCGTGCCCAGGAGCGCCCGGGCCGGGAACGTGGTCATCAGCGCCAGCGGGATGACGAAGGTGAAGACCACGCGCCACACCCCGCGGAACACGCTGGCCGGCCAGCGCGCGGCGTCGAACACCGACGAAAGCAGGTAGATCAGGTTGTCCATGCGCACGACCCAGAAGGCGGTCGCGACGATCATGATCCACAGCCCGTACATGACGGCGAGCCCCGCCGCGAGCAGCACCAGCCCGGCGCCGACCTGGGCCGGGCTCGGGCCGTGCCCCAGCCGGACGAACGCGTAGATCAACAGCCCCACCCCGCCCAGCACGTCGAGCGCCCGCCACGGCGCGAACCGCGCCGTCGACACCAGGAACTGCGCGTCGGCCGGGCGCAACAGCGTGTAGTCGAATGCGCCCGAGCGGATCTGCTCGACGACCGCGCCCAACGACGGGTTGATCGCGCCCTCGAGGATGCCGCGCACGATCACGAAGTGCGCCATCACCACCAGCGCGGCGCCGAAGCTCCAGCCGGCGACCGAGCTGCGGTCGTCGTACAGGACCAGCAGCGGCACCAGGTTCCAGCCGAGCCAGTACAGCGAGGTCAGCCCCTGCACCAGGAAGTCGGCGCGGTACTGCATCGCGGTGGTCAGCGACGCGCGGGCCTGCACCGCGAACAGCCGGGCGTAGTAGCCGAGCCTCATCCGCCGAACGCCTCGTAGCGGCGGACGCCGGTGCGCCACAGCCAGCTGGCCAGCGCCAGGAGAGCGATCGCCCAGCCCCACTGCAGCGCCACCAGCCGCGCCGCGTCGCCGGCGTCGGGCACGCGGCCGATCGCGATCGCGACCGGATCGCCCAGCATCGACCGGAACGGCAGCACCGCCGCGATGTCCCGGACCCACGCCGGCAACAGCGCCAGCGGGATCAGGTAGCCCGACATGATCGCGAACACGCCGAAGTACACCTCGATGATGCCCATGGCCTTGTCGAGGAAGAACCCCAGCGAGCCCAGGCACAGGAACACCCCGAACGTGAGCAGCCACGCGCCGACGATCGCCGCCGCGACCAGCGCCAGGTGGGCGACGTCGGTGACCAGCACGCCGCGAGCGCTCGACCACAGCAGGATGACCAGCACCGGCGCCACCGCCACCGCGCGCAGCGGCACCGCGCCCAGGTGGGTGCCCAGGTAGCCGGTGAACGGGTGGACCGGGCGCAGCAGCCGCCCCGACACCGCGCCGGTGCGGATCTCCTCGGAGATCTGCCACGCGACCCAGTTCGACGTGAGGTTGCGGACGATCAACGCCACCAGGTAGTAGGCGACGAAGTCGCGGGTGCCCCAGGCGCGGAACGGCGCCTCGTCGGCGACCGAGGTCCACAGCCCGAGCATCACCAGCGGCATCGTCGTGGTCAGCAGCCACACCACCATCTCGGCGCGGTAGGCGATGGCCTCGACCATGCCGACCCGGATCAAGGTCGGCATGGCGCGCAGCGTGCGCATCATGGCGGCGGCTCGCCGGCCGGCGCCGGCGCGCTGGCGCGCTTGTCCTTGAACAGCTTGCGCATCACGTCCTCGAGGGGCGGATCCTCGACGGCCAGGTCGGCGCCGGCGCGGTCGAGCACGTGGCTCACCACCTCGCGCAGCCGCGCCTCGGGGACCCGCACCGTGGTCCGCCCGCCCTCGGCCTTGACCACCTCGCCGAGCCGCGCGACCTCGTCGGCCGGCACCCCGCCGGTGAACGACACCAGCTTGTCGGGGATCATCGTCTTCACCAGCGCGCGCAGATCGCCGTCGTGGATCAGCCGGCCACCGTCGATCACGATCACCCGCGGGCACAGCGCGACGACGTCGTCCATGTAGTGCGAGGTCAACAGCACCGTCGCGTCGTGGCGCTGGTTGTAGTCGCGGATGAAGTCGCGGATCGTCACCTGCATCGCGACGTCGAGGCCGATGGTCGGCTCGTCGAGGAACAGCGTCGTCGGCCGGTGCAGCAGCGCGGCGGCCAGCTCGCACTTCATCCGCTCGCCCAGCGACAGCTGCCGGGTCGGCTTGTCGGTCAGGCCGGCCAGCCCGAGCAGCTCGGTCAGCTCGCCGAGCGTCTGCGCGGCCTGGGCCGGATCGACGCCGAACACCGCGCGGTTGAGCGCGTAGGTCTCGCTGGGCGGCAGGTCCCACAGGAGCTGCTGCTTCTGCCCCATCACCAGCGTGATCCGGCGCAGGAAGTCGGGCTCGCGGCGGAACGGCTGGTGGCCCTCGACCCGCACCGTCCCCGCGGTCGGGTGCAAGAGGCCCGACAGCACCTTCATCGTCGTGGTCTTGCCGGCGCCGTTGGGCCCGAGGAAGCCGACCCGCTCGCCGCGGGCGATCGTGAAGCTGATGTCGTCGACCGCCTTGACCGTGTCGTAGCGGCGGTGCCACAGCGACCGCACCGCCGCCGCCAGCCCGGGCGGGCGGCGGTGGACGCGGAAGTGCTTCGACAGCCCCGCGACCTCGATCGTCATCCGCGGCCCGGCTTGCCGGCGTCGCCGACGGTGCGCGCCAGCTCGCCCACCGTCTTGATCGGCAGCGCGTCGACCGACTCGCCCGACAGGATCGCCTCGATCAGGTGGGCGCCGACGCGCGCCAGCTGGGTCAGCCCGGCCACCCGGCTGGCGATGCCGCCCCGGCGCTCGCTGCGATCGCTCGAGCCGGCGGCCAGCGCGGCGTCGGCGGCGGCGAACTGCTCGAGCGCGTCCTGGATCCAGCGCAGCTCGCGCTCGCGCAGCACCCGCGACACCATCTTCCAGATGCTGGTCTCGGCCTCGTAGTGATCGCGCCGCTCGCCCGGCACCCACGCCTTCTTGATCACGCCCCACTGCACCAGCTCGGCGAGCAACATCGAGATCGCGCCCGACGACAGGCTGAGGCGCTCGCCGAGATCGGCGGCCGACAGCGGCGACTGCTCGAGATACAGGACCGCCCACACCCGGCCCATGTTGCGCTTGAAGCCCCAGTGCTCGATCAGCGCGCCGACCGCGTCGGCGATCTTCATCACCGCCGCCTCGTCGGTGGGATCGAGCGCGGCCACGGTCAGGCCCCGCGCGGCTTGATCGGCGGCAGCTCGCGCGTCGGCACCCGGGTCAAGGTGCCGCCGTCGCCGGTCCGGGTGGCCGCCGCGGCGGTCTCCTCCTCGCGCCGGCGCGAGATGATCTCGACGATCTCGCGCTGGGTGAGGCCGCCCGACGGGCGCAGCGTCACGCCGGCCTCCTTGCCGGTCGACAGCTCGCGCGCGGTGACGTTCATGATCGACTCGACGTCGACGGTGAGGTTGAGCTCGACCCGGATGCTGCCGGCCGGCCCCGGCGGCAGGCCGTCGAGCGTCACCTGGCCCAGCCGGCGGTTCTTGCGGACGTCGGCGTGCTCGCCCTGGTACAGCTCGATCGACACGAACTTCTGGTCGGCGCTGGTGGTGGCGAACAGCTTGCGCGCGCGCACCGGCAGCATCGAGTTGCGGGCGATCAGCACCGAGAAGCCGGTCTCGCCGACCTTGATGCCGATGTCGTGGGGCGTGACGTCGAGCAGCGCCGCGCCGTCGTCGTCGCCGCCGACGATGCCGGCGTAGGCGGCGGCGCCCATCGCGACCACCTCGTCGGGGTTGGCGCCCTTGGACGGCTTCTTGCCGAAGATGCGCTCGACGGTGGCCTGCACCGCCGGCCACCGGGTCATGCCGCCGACCAAGAGCACCTCCTCGAGATCGGCCGGCGTCACCCGGGCGTCGGCCAGCGTGCGCCGGCACGGCGCGTCGACCCGCGCCAGCTCGGCGGCGGTCCACGCCTCGGCCTCGTCGCGGGTCAGCTTGCGCTCGAGGTTGAACGGCTGGCCGTCCTGATCCTGGGCCAGGAACGGCAGCCGCATCCAGGTCTCGCGCTCCGACGACAGCGCCTTCTTCGCGGCCTCGCAGGCCTCGCGCAGCCGACCCAGCGCGACCGGGTTCTGCATCAGGTCGATGCGGGTCTGGTCGAAGATCTCGTCGGCCATGCGCTCGACCATCCGCCGATCCCAGTCCTCGCCGCCGAGCGCGCTGTCGCCGCCGGTGGCCAGCACCTCGAAGATGCCGTTCTCGACCGACATGATCGAGATGTCGAACGTGCCGCCGCCGAGATCGAACACCGCGATCACCCGGCGCTTCTCGCTGACCCGGTGGGCGCCGTAGGCCAGCGCCGCCGCGGTCGGCTCGTTGAGGATGCGCACGACGTCGAGGCCGGCGATGGTGCCGGCGTCGCGGGTGGCCTGGCGCTGGTGCTCGTCGAAGTACGCCGGCACCGTGACGATGGCGCGGGTCACCGGCTCGCCCAGCGCGGCCTCGGCGATCGCCCGCAGCCGACGCAGCACGTGCGACGCGATCTCCTGCGGAGAGCGGTTGACGTTGCCGATGCGCACCCAGGCGTCGCCGTTGGCGGCGGCGACGATGCGGTACGGGGCGGTGCGCGCGGCCAGCGCGACGTCGTCGTTGTTGACCTTGCGGCCGACCAGGCGCTTGGTGCCGAACACGGTCTGGGCGGCGTTGGACACCGCCTGCCGCCGGGCCGGCGTGCCGACCAGGACGTCGCCGCCGGCGGCCGGCCAGGCCACGACCGACGGCGTCGTGCGCTCGCCCTCGGGCGAGGCCAGGACGGTCACCGTGCCGCGATCGTCGATCACCGCCACGCACGAGTTGGTGGTGCCGAGATCGATGCCGAGGATGCGCGAGGCCATGCGCTACTCCTTCTTCCCCATCAGGCGCGACAGGAGCCCGCGCCGCTCGTTGGTGGCCATGCGCCGCATCTCGGCCAGCTCGCGCGCGGCGCGCTCGTTGGTCGGGTCGATCTCGAGCACCGCCTCGAAGCGCTGCGCGGCCTCGAGGCGATCGCGCTGGGCCAGCGCGCGCAGGCCCTCGGCCAGCTCGATGCCGGCGCGGGCGGTGCGATCGCCCGGGTTCTTGCGCGTGTAGATCTTGAAGACCGCGAGCGCCTCGTCGTAGCGGCCGGCGTCGAGCAGCCCGTCGGCGCTGCGGAAGTCGACCTTGGGATCGTCGCCGAGGTTGGGCGGCGCGACCTGCATCGGCCGGCGCTCGGTGTCGGGGGCCTTGGCCAGCGACGCTGGCGCGGGATCGGCGGTGGTCGCGCGCGACGAGGCGATCACCGGCGGCGGCGGCGAGCCGACCGGGACCCGGGGCGGCGGCGCCGGTGGCGCGGCCTTGGCCCCCGCGGCGACCGGCGGCGGGATCGACGGCGCGGGGCGCAGGGTCGGCACCTTGACCACCGGCCGCGCGCCGGCGGCCTGCAGCGCCTTGGCCCGCGACGGCTCATCGCCCAGCCGGCGGTAGGCGTCGCGGATCAAGATGAAGATCTCGGCGGCCAGCCCGCGCAGCTCCTGCGAGGTGTAGCGGGTGAAGCGATCGGGGTGGTAGCGCTTGGTCAGCTCGG
>Ga0075163_10005353_pt1 | contig 17136 bp, 12 predicted proteins | sample JI1023141ADNA_FD_71478 | JGI IMG/M metagenome (GOLD analysis project Ga0075163, IMG submission 71478) | Wastewater effluent complex algal communities from Wisconsin, to seasonally profile nutrient transformation and Carbon sequestration -... | ecosystem: Engineered > WWTP > Effluent > Algae...
CAAGGACGAGTACAGGGCGGACTTCCGGCGTGTCGAGGCAGCGTCGCTGAAGCGCAAGACGCGGCTCGCCAGCGCCGAAGGCAAGCGCATCTTCGCTCGCTGCTTCTACAGCTTCCAGGCAAGCCTGTACTTCGTGTCTGCACTGGGCCGGACCAAGGTGCCGCACGAATACGTCGAACAGATCGAGCAGGCCGTCCGCAACAAGATGGACGAAGGAACCAAGGAACTCAACCAGGCCATCGACGGCGCCGAACTGCTCTTCAAGAACCACAGTATCGAGACGGTGGCGACCTATGACACCGTGCCGCTGGAAGTCGAGGTGGGCATCACGTCGGCGCTCGGGCGTCGCTACTTCGAGCTGATCCACAAGCTGGACCAGTTGATGCCGCTGCTGCAGACCCTGGAGATCGAAGAGGTGATCACCGAGAAGCAGGTCGAGCAGCAGCGCTCTAGGTTCAAGCGGATCGTGCTCGCGCTGTCCTCGATGATGCGCAACTTCGCGATGGGCTGCCGGCGACGGATGAACGAGGCCGATGCCAAGAAGGATGATCCGGACGGAAAGAAGCCGAAGTTCGGGGCCGGAAATGGCGTCGCGAAGGCTGATCCCGGCGATCGCGATGCCGACACTCCTGAAGCTGAACTTCCTTCAGGCGAGGAAGCGGCGCTCGAAGCAGCAGCGGTTGCCTTGGCACCAACCGAGGCGGTTTCCTGAAGCTGCCTCGCACAGGCATCACTGCGGCTTGGCCTGGTCGGCCACCGCGTTCGATCGCGGCCACCTGAGGTTGGGCGCCCACCGAGACAGTTCGCAGCCGATCCCCGCCGAGGAATGGGCTCAGGTGGCCAGCTGAGCTTCGGCAGCGCCGGAGCGGCTCGTGAGGTACCCGAGATGCCTTCTCGCGACAACTCAGCCGCGGTTCGCACAGGCCCTTCTATGAGAACCCTCGCTATACTGATGTTTTGTCCAGTATAGGTGGGCGCAATTGCTTGGGCGCTGCGCAACGCTGGCGCGTGGCCGCAAGGGCTCGGCATGCCGGCTGCGGTTCGTGTCGGGACAGGCAGCCCCGACAATCGAAGTGGTCCGATCTGACTGCCATGACCTACAGCCCTCACCAGCTCGCCTACTTCGCGCACCGGCTCACGCTGCGCGGAGCCGCGGGCTCGATGGACCGCATGGCCGGTGCGCTGTTCGATGCACAGGTCGACCTGAATCCTCATCAGGTGGATGCAGCCCTTTTCGCGGCGGGAAACCCGCTGTCCAAGGGCGTCATCCTTGCCGATGAAGTAGGCCTCGGGAAGACCATCGAAGCTGGCCTGCTGTTGGCGCAGCGGTGGGCCGAGCGCCGACGCCGTCTGCTGATCATCGCGCCGGCCAACTTGCGCAAGCAGTGGCACCAGGAACTGGCCGACAAGTTTGGACTTCCTGGAACGATCCTCGACGCCAGGTCCTTCAGGATGGCGGCCAAGGCAGGGCGTGCCAATCCCTTCGACGTGGCGGCGGGCCTCGGCAGCGAGGGCGCCTCCGAAGACAACATCGTCATCTGCTCTTACCAGTTCGCCGCCGGCAAGGCGGGTGAGCTGGCTGCCGTCCCGTGGGATTTGGTGGTTCTTGATGAGGCGCACCGCTTGCGCAACGTCTATAAGCCCGAGAACAAGACCGCGCGCACGCTGCGCGATGCACTGGCGTCCGCGCGCAAGGTCCTGCTCACCGCAACGCCGCTGCAGAACACCCTGTTGGAGCTGTATGGCCTGGTCAGCTTCATTGATGACCGGGTCTTCGGCGATCTGGACAGCTTCCGTCAACAGTTCGGCGCGCTGCGCGATGAAAAGAGCTTCGCGGCGCTCAAGCAACGCATCGGGCCCGTGTGCAAGCGGACGCTCCGCCGGCAGGTCGAGGCTTACGTCAAATACACGCGCCGAATCCCGCTGCTGGAAGAATTTCGGCCCGGTGCGGACGAGGTTCGCCTGTATGAGTTGGTGTCTGAATACCTGCAGCGCGACCGCCTCTACGCGTTGCCCAATGCACAGCGTCAGCTCATCACGCTGGTGCTGCGCAAGCTGCTGGCGTCCAGTTCGTTTGCGATCGGCGGCGCGCTGGAGACCTTGATCCGCCGGCTGAAGCAGTCTCTCGCAGACCACGCGCCTGCATCGTTGAGCGAAGAACTCGACGCCGACTATGAGGCACTGGACGAGACAGCCGATGAAGCGGAGCCCGTTGCCGTTGAAGGTGCTGCAGATGGCCCCGAACGCGCCAAGACTGCGCAGGAAGGGGCCGCGATCCGGTCCGAAATTGCCGACCTCGAGGGTTTTCGTAGCCTGGCGCTGTCGATCATTGACAACGCCAAGGGCCAAGCATTGCTGAAGGCGCTGGAAGTGGCGTTCGCGCGGCTGCACGAGTTGGGTGCAGCGCGCAAGGCCATCATCTTCACCGAGTCACGCCGGACGCAGGACTACCTTCTGGAGCTGCTCAGCCAAACCGAGCATGGCGACGGTGTTGTGCTGTTCAACGGCAGCAACAGCGACGCGCTGGCGCGCCGCTTGCACGCCGAGTGGGTGGAGCGGCACCAGAGCTCAGGCCGTGTCACCGGATCACGCAGCGCCGATACCCGCGCCGCGCTGGTGGAACACTTCCGCGACAGCGGCAAGATCATGATCGCCACCGAGGCCGGCGCCGAAGGCATCAACCTGCAATTCTGTTCTCTGGTCATCAACTACGACCTGCCGTGGAACCCGCAGCGTATCGAACAGCGCATCGGCCGTTGTCACCGCTACGGCCAGAAGCACGATGTGGTGGTTGTCAACTTCGTCAACCGCGACAACGAGGCCGACCGTCGCGTCTTCCAACTGCTCGACCAGAAGTTCAAGCTCTTCGATGGTGTGTTCGGCGCCAGTGACGAAGTGCTGGGGGCCCTGGAGTCCGGCGTGGACTTCGAGCGCCGCATTGCCGACATCTACCAGAACTGCCGCCATCCGAGCGAGATTCACACGGCGTTTGAACAGTTGCAGCTCGACCTGGCAGGTGAAATCAGCGACGCCATGCTGAACGCCCGGCGCGCCCTGCTGGAAAACTTCGATGAAGAGGTGCAGGAGCGCCTGAGGGTGGCGCAGGCCGACGCGACGGCCGCGTTGGGCCGCATGGAGCGCCTGCTGATGCGCCTGACCCGCGGCATGCTCGGCCGCCATGCAGACTTCGACCAGGCAGGGCATGCATTTACGCTGAACTCTTTGCCGATTGCACCGGCGGCGGCTGAAGCTGCCGCCGGCCAAAGCGCCGCGGGTGCAGCCATCCCGCTCGGCCGCTATGAACTGCCGCGTCGCAGCGAAGAGGCGCATGTCTACCGCCTGCAGCATCCGCTGGCGCAGCGCTTGATCGAAGACGCCAAGCGTGCATCGTTGGCGCCCCAGCGCCTGCGGCTTGACTACGCGGCCTACGGCGCCAAAGTCACGGTGCTTGAGGCCATGCGGGGCCATGTGGGCCGATGCGCAGTGCAGTGCCTGCGGGTGGAATCGCTGGGCAGCGCAGAAGAGCATCTGCTGGTGGCCGCCACCTGTGGCGATGCGGTGCTCGACCCCGACGTCGCCGACCGGCTGCTTTCGCTGCCAGGCGTGGCCGAACCTGGGCGCAGCCAGGAAGATGCGCTCCCGGCAGGCCTTGCCGCCGAGCTGGCGCGCCAGCGCGCGCAGGTGCTGGGCGTGGTGGAAGCCCGCAACCTGAAGTTGTTCACGGCCGAGAGCGACAAGTTGGATGCCTGGGCTGACGACCAGCGCGCCAGCCTCGAGCAACAACTGGCCGAATTGCAGCGGCGGATCAAAGAGGTCCGAACCCGTAGCAAGGGGGCCGCAACGCTTGCAGAAAAGCTTTCTGCGCAACGTGACCAGCGCGACCTGGAAGCCACACGCGACCGGCGCCGTCGCGAACTGTTTGCAAGGCAGGATGAGATCCAGGCGAAGCGTGACGCGTTGATCGACGAATTGGAATCCCAGCTCGTGCAGCAGGTGAGTGCACAGCAGTTGCTGCACTGCGAGTGGGTGATGGCATGAGGGCGCCGGGCCGCTCCGAAGCGCTCATCCCTGAGCGCGCAGCGCGGAGGGCATCCCAGTGACCACGCCCGACCCGTCGCTGCGCTTGCGGCCCTGGGTGGCGCTGGTCGTGTTCATCAGCGCCTATGCGCCGCTGTTGCTGATCCTGGCCATCAAGGATCTCGATATCAGCGGAAGCTATCCAGTGCCCAAGAACCCTGGCTGGTTCGGCGGCCTGCTCGTGCTGGCCGTGTTCAGTTGCGCCATGGTGTTGCGCACCATGAGCAGCATCCGTGAAGGCTTGCAGGTACAGGTCAGCAAAGCCGCGAACAAGTCGGGCGAGATGTTCGGCTACACCATCCCCTACATGTTGTCGGTGGTTCGAATCGACCTCAACGATTGGCCGACCGTGGCCAGCCTGCTGATCTTCATGGCCATGATGTTCGTCATGGCCTACCGCACGCAGACCGTGCTGGTCAACCCCGTACTGGCGATGGCAGGCTACATGCTGATCGACGCCACCTTCAAACGCGGCCCCGTCGAGACGCAGGCGATGGTGATCACGCGAGTTCCGTTGAAAATAGGCGGCACATACACGTTCGAGCGGCTGGCCCACTACCTCTATGTGGCGGCCGAACCCGAACCATCAGGCGAGGCAGGGAGCAGCGATGAGCGGTAAAGAAGCCCAACGGCTCAAGAAACTGAAGGCGATCGATCTGGCGCCGTGGGCGACGAGTTTCTGGGTGGTGCACCGCAAACCGGCGCAGCCGCCATTCGTTTACACGGTGCTGCGCGTCACCATCGACAAGAAGCTCGAGCGACGGCTCAAGCGCTACGTGAAGGCGCAGGTGCAGGACCGGGAGTTCAAGCTGGAGCCCTACGACTTCAGCAATGCCGACCCCGGCGAGTCGCTGCTGACGCTGGATGCGGACACGACAGACTTCAGCAAGGTACGGGCGGCCATCGACCAGGGGTTTGACAACCCGAGGGCCAAGAGCCATGCCGAGTTGCTGGGCTCGTTCGCATACGTGGTCCTTTTCGAGAAGGACGGTGAGCACCTCCACGCGTGGAGCAAGATCAACACGCTGAACAGCCCGCGCAAGGCGGTGAGGGCGAAGACGCTGTACTTTCAGGACCAGAAGCTCGTCGATGTTGATGACGAAGAGGTCTTCATGATCGATCCGCGCTTTGACTTCTTCGTCTTTGCCGGTACGACGTTCATCGCCAGCAAATCGGCGTTCGAGTCGTCGATGAATTTCCGCGAAGGTATGAAGACCAAGAGCAAGGAACTGCTGGACGAGTTCTCGGCCATGTCGTTCCTGAGCGACGTGGAGCCCATCCGAGCCTACGTGGGTGAGAACCTGCACCACCTGCGCAAGCTGGCGGCGATCAAGAACGCCGGCTACTACAGCAAACCCGCCTACATCGAGCGCCTGATGCGCGTGTGCCGGGACGAAGGCTGGGCCCTAAAGATCGAAGACGGCAAGATCGTCGTTGAAGACGAGACCATGGATTTGCTTTTGAAATTGTTGAATAACGACCGCCTGCGCTCGCCGATCAATGACGAGGTGTTCGACTCTTCAGCCAAGAAGGCCGTCTCCAAGCCGGGTGCGGGTGCATGAGCCACAAGCAGCGACTTGAACTGACGTGGATCGGCAAGGATGCCCGTCCGAAGCTGGAGCCGCGTGTGCTGCTGGAAGACCCGGCCAAGAGCTACCACGCTGGGCAGAGAGTTACCGACCACGATATCTTCGACAACCGTCTGATCTTCGGCGACAACTTGCTGGCGCTGAAGGCGCTAGAGCAGGAGTTCACGGGCGCATTTAAGTGCGTCTATGTTGATCCGCCGTTTAATACGCAACAAGCCTTTGAGCACTATGACGATGGCCTGGAACATTCGCTCTGGCTGGGTCTGATTCGCGACAGGTTCGAAATTATTCGCAGACTCATGTCGCGTGAAGGGTCGCTTTTTGTTCATATCGATGACAACGAGCTCGGCTATTTGGTTGTCCTTCTGGATGAAGTCTTTGGGCGGGAGAACAGGATCGGGATAGTGACTTTCAAGCAGAGTTCAGCTTCTGGGCCCAAGTCGATAAACCCAGGCTTGGTAACTACGAATAACTACATCCTTTACTACGCGCGAAGTAAAGCCCATTGGAGTCCAAACCGCGTTTTTGTCCCGGGACTCCGCGACGATAGATACAACAAGATTATCGAGAACCCGCAGGTCGGCTTTGCGCGATGGCGACTCATTGGCTTGAGGGAGGCTTTCCTGTCGGCGAATCGTTTAGCGACCTGGGATGAGGCAAAGCAGAAGTTCGCAGACAAACTGGAGAGTCGTGTCACAGACTTTGTATTGGCAAATGCCGAGAGAGTAGTGCGGACGGCGCGTGTGGCGCCAAAGGACGTTAACGAAGATGCAAGGGCTGCGTTGGAGCAGTCAATTGCTGATGATTCGCGCGTGTTCTGTTCGGAGCGTACCGACAGGGATCACTATTACTTCCTTCGCGGTGAGCAGTTGATTTTCTACAAGGCCAAGACCCGTTTGATTGATGGCCAGATTTGTACGGCGGCGCCGCTTACGAATCTTTGGGACGACTTGCTTTCGAACAACTTGCACAACGAGGGTGGCGTCGCCTTCCCGAATGGCAAGAAGCCAGAGGCACTGATCAAGCGATGTTTGGAGCTGTCTACCAAGGCAGGTGATCTGGTCCTCGATTCGTTCGCCGGTTCAGGAACAACTGGCGCCGTAGCGCACAAAATGGGGCGAAAGTGGGTGATGATTGAGCTCGGGTCTCACTGTGAAACTCTGATTGCTCCGAGACTTCGAGGTGTGATCGATGGAACCGATCTCAGTGGCATCACGAAGACTGTGGGCTGGAATGGCGGCGGCGGTTTCCGCTACTACCGCCTGGCACCCAGCCTGTTGCAGCAGGATCGCTTTGGTCAGTGGGTGATCAACCGTGAATACAACGCCGACATGCTGGCCGCCGCAGTGGCCAAGCTTGAAGGCTTCACCTACGCCCCCAGTGCCGATGCCTATTGGCAGCACGGCTACAGCACCGAGACCGACTTCATCTACGTCACCACGCAGACACTCAGCGCCGAGGCATTGCAGGCACTGTCTGAGGAGGTCGGCCACGCGCGCACATTGCTGGTCTGCTGCGGAGCCTTCCGTCTGAGCGCTGAGGCCGTAGGCAGCCGCTTCCCGAACCTGACGGTCAAGAAGATTCCGAAAATGGTGCTGCAGAAGTGCGAATGGGGGCACGACGACTACAGCCTGAACGTCGAGAACCTGCCGCAGGCCCGCAAAGAGGCCAGCATGCCAGGCGCGGCGCGGGCGGCCAAGGCGGACGCACGCCAGACGGGCCTGTTCGACGCAGCCGACACCTGAAATGGCGAAGGCTCCGGGCGACCCCAAAGCATCGAAGGCTGAACCGGCGGCCCTGTATGGCCGTGTGCGGGAGATCCTGGATGCAGCGCGCACCGGCATCGCACGCACCGTCAACACCACGCAAGTGATGGCCAACTGGCTGATCGGGCGCGAGATCGTCGAAGATGAACAGCGCGGCCGGCGCCGTGCTGGCTATGGCACGGCCTTGTTGGGTGACTTGGCCGAGCGGCTGCGGGCCGAGTTCGGCCGTGGCTACGGTGTGGACAACCTGGAACTCTTCCGGCGCTTCTATCTCGACTACCCGGAGTTGCTGGGTGTCGTTTCGGCCGCGGCGGAGCCCGGTGCAATTTCCGACGCACCGCGTCGGAAATCGGGAGTCCTGGCCGCGGCGCTGCTCAACCCGGCTGCGGTCAAGGCCGATGCCTGGCAGCCTGGCCGGCTGAACCCCAACCTCTCATGGACACACTACCGTCGGCTGCTGCGCGTGGACCGCGCCGATGCGCGGGCGTTTTACGAGCTTGAGGCAGCGCGCAATGCCTGGTCGGCCCGTGAGCTTGAGCGACAGGTGGCCAGCCTGTTGTTCGACCGATTGGCCAAGAGCCGCGACAAGCCCGGCTTGCTTCGCCTGGCGACAAAGGGGCACGAGGTGTGCCAGCCCATCGACGCGCTCAAGGATCCACTGGTGCTGGAGTTTCTGAACCTGCCCGAATCGCCTCGGCTGGTGGAAACCGATCTCGAACAGGCCTTGATCGACAACCTGCAGCATTTTCTGCTCGAGCTGGGCAAGGGCTTCGCGTTCGTGGCGCGGCAGCAGCGCGTCACGCTGGACGGCGACCATTTCTACATCGACCTGGTCTTCTATCACGCGGTGCTCAAGTGCTGGGTGCTGGTGGACCTGAAAGTCGGCAAGCTCACCCATGCCGATCTGGGGCAGATCCAGTTCTACGTGAATTACTACGACCGTGAGCGCCGCACTGAGGGCGACAAGCCGACCGTCGGACTGATCCTGTGCCCCGACAAGAACGACGCCGTGGTGAAGTACACGCTGGGCGAGCAGCAGGAACGGAACATCTTCGCCACGCGCTACCAGTTGCACCTGCCGACCGTGAAGCAGTTGGAGCAGGAGCTGAGGCGCGAGTTGAGACAGCTACTGCCGGCGCCAACGCCTGCCAAGAAGAAGCCGAGGGAAGGAAAACAATGAGTTTGGAGCAAACCCTGCGCGCCGTCGCCGGCCGCCTGAGCCTGCGTGAACCGCAGGCTGAAAGCCTGCGTCGACTGGCGACCGCCCTGGAGGCCGTGCCGGCGCTACGCGATCACAAGGCGCGCGATGCCAGCGACCTGGCGGCCATGGTCGAAGCGCTGAAGGGGCACTTTGCAACGCTCAGCGACTTCGAGCGCGACTTTCCATCGCTGTGCTTCGCGCTGGCCACCGGCGTGGGCAAGACGCGGCTGATGGGGGCGTTCATCAGCTACCTGAACGCGGCCTATGGCTACAAACACTTCTTCGTCCTGGCGCCCAACCTGACGATCTACGACAAGCTGATCCGCGACTTCACGCCGGGCACGGCAAAGTACGTGTTCAAGGGCATCGCCGAGTTTGCGGCGGCAGCGCCCGAGGTGATCACGGGTGAGACCTACGAACAGCGGGGCGACCTGGTGTCGCAGGCGATCGACGCGCCCGTGCAGATCAACATCTTCAACATCTCGAAGATCAACACCGAGGTGCGCGGCGGGCGTGCGCCGCGTATCAAGCGGCTGTCGGAGTACCTGGGCCAAAGCTACTTTGACTACCTGGCGAGCCTGCCCGACCTGGTGCTGCTGATGGACGAGTCGCACCGCTACCGGGCCAGCGCCGGCGTGCGGTCGCTGAACGAATTGAAGCCGTTGCTGGCGATGGAATTGACAGCGACGCCCTTCACAGAGAGCCCCAAAGGTCCGGTGCCGTTCAAGAACGTGGTGATGGACTACCCCCTGGCGCAGGCCATCGAGGATGGCTTCGTCAAGGAGCCGGCCGTGGTGACGCAGCAGAACTTCGACCCGGCGGCGCACAGCGCCGAGCAGTTGGAGCGCATCAAGCTGATGGACGGCGTGCGCGTGCATGAAGAAACCAAGGTGCACCTGCTGACCTATGCGCAGCAGAAGGGCGAGGCGCCGGTCAAGCCATTCATGCTGGTGATCGCGCGCGACACAACGCACGCCGCAGCGCTGAGCAAGTTGCTCACGGCCGAACTGTTCGACGGGCGCTACGCCGGCAAGGTGATTCAAGTGGACAGCGGCACCACCAGCGGTGCCGAGGGCGACGAGATCGTGCAGCGGCTGCTGGCGGTGGAAAGCTACGACGAACCCACCGAGATCGTCATCCACGTCAACATGCTGAAGGAAGGCTGGGACGTCACCAACCTGTACACCATCGTTCCCCTGCGCGCGGCCAACGCACGCACGCTGATCGAGCAGTCGATCGGGCGTGGCCTTCGACTGCCGTACGGGCGCAAGACCGGCGTCGAGGTGGTGGACCGGCTGAACATCATCGCGCACGACAAGTTCCAGGAGGTGGTGGACGAGGCCGGGCGTGGAGATTCGCCAATCCGCCTCAAGCAACTCAAGCTGGCGCCGCTGGCTGAAGGCGGCCCTGGGCTGCGCAGCGTTGCCGTGACGCCGACGCTGCACACCATGCTCGGCATCACGCCGCAGACCAGCCCGCGGTCGGGTGCCACCTATGCGGCAGCGCCGTCCACCACGGTGCTGTACACCGGTGAGCAGGTGCAGGTGGCGGCCATCGCGATGGATGTCATCAACGACATGAGCCGCCTGGGTGCGACCGCTTCTGGGCTGGATGTAGGCAACGCGCCTTCTGGCAGCGGCGTTACTGCACCCACCACGGCGTCACTGGCGACCCCCGAGGTGCAGGCGGAGCTGGTGCGGCGTGTACAGGCTCGGGTGACTCCGGCGCAGGGGCTGTTGCTGCCGGCGGAAGGCCCGACCATTGAAGACATCGTGAAGCAGACGGCCGCGCTGGTGGCCGAGCACACCATCGATATACCGCGCATCCTGGTCAAGCCCAAGGGTGCCGTGAGCAGCGGCTACCGTTCGTTCACGCTGGACGTGGGGCGCATGAACTTTCAACCGCAAGACCAACAGCTGGTTGGCCGGGGCCTGCAGACGGGCAAAGAGCTGCTGTACGGGCAGTCGTCTTTCGTCGCCGAGCGGCAACCCGAGGATTACATCGTCCGTGAACTGATCGGCTTCGACGACATCGCCTACGACCAGCATGGCGAGTTGTTGTACGCGCTGGCCGCGCAAGCCGTGCTTCACTTCCGCAGCTACCTGACGACGGACGACGAACTGCACAACGTTCTGGCGAACCAGGGAAAGGCCGTTGCCGACAACATCCACGCGCAGATGGCGTTGCACTATTTCGAGGATCCGGGTGAGTCGGAGGTCGTGGTGAGTCAAGGGTTCACACCGCTGAAGCCCGGTGCCGTGACCGCCGATGGTGACGTGCTGCCACTGCACCAGGCACCGCAGGACAAGAGCCGGATCGCAACGCTGGTCTACGGCGGCTTTGCCAAGTGCGCGTACACGTACCAGAAGTTCCAGTCCGACACCGAGCGTGTGCTGGCCGTGATCCTGGAGCGCGACGCTCGCAGATGGCTGCGGCCGTTGGCCGGGCAGTTCAACATCTACTACCGGCGCGGGATTGATCAGCCAGAGTACATCCCCGATTTCGTTGCCGCGACGGAGGATGTCAATCTGCTGATCGAGACGAAGAAGGCAGCCGACATGCAGAGTGACGAAGTGCTGGTCAAGGCGCGCGCTGCAGCGGCGTGGTGCGCGCACGCCACGACCTATGCGATTGCGAACGAGGCCAAGGGCTGGCGGTATTTGCTGATTCCACACGATGCGGTGGTGATCAATGCCACGCTTGGTGCGCTCGCCAGCAACTACTGGTTTCAGGGTGAGGTTTTGACCACAGCTCCAAGCGCCTAGCACGCGAAAACTTCAGGAGCCTGTGCGCGGTATGAAGAAGAATGGCCTTTGTGCTGACGGCGCCAATACGTCATCGCTGTGCAGAGACGTGCCCTTTGTACGCGTCTTTCCTTCCTTGGACTTCGCGCTCAGGTCCCCGTTTCGTATCGCTGGGTCCAGCGCAGCGCGGATCATGTCTGCTGTCGCAGGCGTTGAGCTTCCGAGGTTCTCCAGCAACTGCGAAAACGGGATCGGCTGGCTGTTGTCGAAGATCAGTGGAACCAGCTTTTCGCTCAAGCCGGATTTGCAACGATTCGAGGCGAGCGCATCGAACTGAAACGCCTGGCCCAAGTCGAGGCCGTTCTGGCGCGTGGCAGCTTCATCATCGTTGGTCCTGTACCCCAACGTGAAAATGTCCGGTTCGAGATAGTGCGAAAAGTGGTTGGCCTGCTGCCAGTGCAGTTCCATCATCACGTCGCGTGCTTTGAAGCTGTTCGACAGATGCACGAGCCAGTACGTCCATGACGTGCTGCCCGCCGGCGTGATGTAGAAGATCGTGTGATGTTTGGCGCCACTTTCTTCAACGAGGCCTTTTGCCAGGTTTCGTTGAATCGCTGAGCGCCAGGCTGCGGGACTTGAATTCTTCAGACCCTCAAGAGTCCTCCAGTCGATGTACCGGTCCAGTCCGATCTGTTGAAGCTTTGCACGACACTGCTCCTTGTCGCTCAGAAACGTGATGAGCGAATCCACGTTGAAAGTCAATATGACTTCCGCGCCCTTCACTTGCGAGAAGATTGTCCGTAGAAGTGGTCCAGGGACCTGGTCATAGGCGTACTGGTCGAGCAAAAAGATCGCGCGCTCGCCGCCGGCGCGCGACGCGATGTCTGCCATCACAGGGCCAATGGCATCCTGAAACGCTTGCTTGAACAGCACGACATCTTTGCCAACGCGCCCCTGCGCCAGACGGGCTCCCAGCAGGGTGTTCAGGTAGTTGAAGTTCGAAGCGAGCTTCTCGATGAAGTAGAACTTTGCATCAACCTTCCGTGGTTTCTCGCGACCGATGTTGAGCGCGACCTGCGCCTGCTCGACCGTGTTCAGCGCTATCAGCGGTGATCCGTCATGAAACTGCGAGCCGTCCTCCGCCAGGTACTCACCGCCACCGGCAAACCCATCGACGACCGAAAGCGTCAGCTTCTCGATCAGGTAGTTGCTCATCAGCACCTGGATATAGCGCGCCAGGTAGTCACGTACCAGTTGGTGCTTGACAAGGCTGTGAGGGTCAACCTTCGGCGGCGGACTGCCTACGTGCCAAGCGTACTTATCCGCGCGTTTGACCATGTGGGTCCCATTCCAGAGATAGCACCGCTGCAGATGCTAACTCTCCAAGCAGCACGTGACGCGCAAACTCAGGCGGCAACCATCGCTGGCATGGCGTCCCAGGTCCGACCGTTCAAGGTCCGACCGTTGGCCTGCTTTGCGCGACGCTGACCGTCTGCGCCCCACCCGCCCCATTGCTTGAAGAAGAAGGCGACGTCCTGCTCCTCGCACTGGACGCGAACCGATTCCGCCCACTCCGGCTTCATCGCCCGCGCCTTCGGGCCTGACTCTCCCCCCACGATCACCCAGTGGATGCCCTTCAGGTTCAGCTCGCCGACGTTCTCGAGCAGCGGTTCCACGGAAAGGAACCGAATGCGGGCCTGGACCTGGCGCAAATGGTCGATCCGCGGCACGCCGTGCCTCTTGTTCTCGACAGAGACGCCCAGCCAAGCGTTGTCTGGCACACCGCGCGTCCGGAAGAACCGCGCCATGCGTGCCCCCCGCTTGGTCAGGACCTGGTACGTGTGCTGCGGTGTCTCACGAATGACATCGAAGATCTGTTCGATGTAGGCGTCGGGGATCCGATCATGAAATACGTCCGACATCGAGTTCACGAAGTACACGGTGGGTTTCTTGCGCCGCTTCGGGTCGTCGAGTCGTTGCGGCAGCAGTGCCAGCTGGAATCCGTTCTCGTAGCCGGGTGTGCCCATCGAGCGCAGGCGCTTGGCCATGGTCTCCGCATAGCAGTGTTTGCAGCCAGCGGAAATCTTGGTGCAGCCCACCGTCGGGTTCCACGTTTGTTCTGTCCACTCGATCTTGCTGGTCGTCGTCATTTAGATCCTCCGAAGGTCGTCCGGCGCACGCCCGTCCACCCCTTGCCAACCTTTCTCACGATGCCGCGCACTACGCCAAAGATCTCAAGATCCCGTTCCGGCCTGATGCGAGGGTAGCGGTCGTTGTGAGGGATGAGTATTGGTTGTTCACCGTCATACCCCAACTCCTTGAGCGTGAAGTCGCCGTCGACTACGGCGATGACGAATTCGCCCGCGCTCGCACTCTGCGATCGCTCCACGACAGCGAGGTCACCGTCCAGGACTCCCGCGTCCTGCATGGAGTCGCCTTTGACGCGCAGCAGAACTGTCTTGGAAGGCGATTCGATCAGGTAGCTGTCGATGGTCACCAGTTCGCCCGCGTCCTGGCCTGAGACTGAAGCTGTAAGGCCTGCTTGAACCGGTGAGTCGAAAAGGGGCAGCTCGAAGAAGCGCGCAGTCGGCGCCAGCTTTCCGCCAGGCGCTGCGCGCAGATAGCCAGCAACGGTGAGCCTACTGGCCAGCTTCACGGCTGCGTTTTTTGCCTTGAAGCCGACCAACTGACCGATACCAGCATACGAAGGCAAAGTGCCGTGCCTCGCATAGTGGTCCCGCAGCCGCGCGAGGTACCGATGGTCGAGGTTGGCTTGTGGCATGAACAATCATAGTGTACGAACGTACACTATGCAATGCGTGTAGGCTACGCCGAGCGCTGCCTCTGAGGAGTGGCTGCTGGTGGCACTCGAGGGGTAAACCAAGGGGTAAACCGGCACGCGGGCGGAGTCGAATTCCGGCGAACAGATGCGAACAACATCGACCCGTAAGTCTTTGATTTATAAGAAAACCGTGTCCGCGGGCGTTCGCTGCTTTTCGCCGATACCGGCCTGTCACGCCGGGGGTCGCGGGTTCGAGCCCCGTCCACTCCGCCAACAATTTTCTGTAAGTTGTTGATTTGAAAAGAGAAAGCCGCCACTGGGCGGCTTTTTTCTTGGCCGATCCCCGTCTCGACCCCCGGTTGTGAGTTGGATTCTGTGAGACTTCTTGAAGTCGAATGGACCGGAATCGACGGCGAAAGTGCGGCTTGAGCCTGTTTTCTCCGTGTTCTCTCCGCCCTACAGAGGTCGCCGAAACTGGCTGCAGCGCACCGTCGGTACCGCGGCGAGCATCAGTCCCGCATCAGTTCGGACCTGCGCCGGTGAGGGAAGCGTCCAGGCCCTGCGAAAACCTGCTTTCGATCAGCCCTGTGGCGGGACGAGTGCGGCGGGAGTGACGGAACCATGGCGGATACTTCGCTGATGAGCTTGCGCGACTTCAGTCCCCGAATTTGCTATCGGTCGAACGCGGGCAATGTCGTTGACGACTTCTACGTTCCATGCATGGAGCGGTCGGTCCTCTAGCCAAGCCGGAAAGAAAGGCCAGACGCGCTTGGTCCCTTTCGGGGCCTGGCTCGGGGGTTGAAGTCGTCGCTTGTAGCGAGATCCTCTTTCCAAAGCCCCGATCGGGGCGCGGAAACAGGATCTCACTTCAAGGGGTGACCGTGGAAATCATCGTTTCGGATGCGGACGGGTTTGATCGTTACGCGGGTTCGGCCGACCTCGCCGTCGTGCTGTTCACGCGGGCGGAGATCGAGGCGGCGGCGGTGGGCAGCGCCGTCGAGCGATTGATGCTGTTCAGCGATGTCGAGGAGAACGTGCGAAAGTACGAAGGGCGAGTGGCACTGATGTTCGAGGGCTATGACTCCGACACACGCTCATTGGTCGAGATTCCCGAGTGCGTGGCGTTCTTTCGAGCCGTGGACCGCGAGTGGAGCTACTGGCTGCATTTTCTTGTAGCACGGCCCGACGCCCTCAATCTCGCCTTCCTGCTTCTCGCGGACGTCCGGCCGTTGTCACTCAACAGCGACCGCCGCACGTTCGCGGTCAACGACCCTGATCAACTCACGAACCTGTTTGCGCGACTGTTCAACTCGATGAACACATTGCACACCAACTACGGAGTTCCCGATCTGGCGAACCGTCGGCGGACCGAGATCGTGTTGCGATCGCTGTTGCAGGCCCGTGGGTAGCGGTCTGAGTCGGGCTCGCGCACCTTGCTTGGCCGCAACGGAAACTTCAGAATGACCGCTCGCGTCCTGGTCATGGCTTGGAATCGCCTGGCACTCGCGGTATGGTTGATCCTGTTGGAGGATTCATGCGACGCTTGTTCATCGTCTTCTTTGTGCTGCTCGGCGTTGGCGCAGGCGCGCTCAGCGCGAGCCATGACGACTGGGGGTTGAAGGTCGTCATGATGGTCATCGGCGCGGCCTTTGGCGGCGCCATCGGTGGCGGACTGGCAAACCTCGGGAGGGGGCGTAGATTCCGCCGGCTGCGAACTGTGGACGAGGTTGAGCCGATACCGGGCATGGGGTTGTCGGGTCGGGACCTCGCTGCAAACTATTGGCGAGACTCGGGGCATCCTCCCTTTATGAAGGGCTCTGTGCGCGCTTGGTAGTGATGAGCCTACCCGCTGACAGCCAGAGCAAGCAACCATGCGGGTCCACGGACGCTCGGGCCGTGCCGGTCCAATGCCCGGAACCAACCCAGATAGTTCGCCAGGTAGGAGGTCGCGACGCCATTGAAGCGGCGCAGCCATTGCTTGAGTCGGCTGTGGTACGCGTTGACGTTTTGGACATGCCAGGCGCCGCGCACGCGCGGGCCCCTGGATACGTTGACCGGTCGGTGTTCGATGTCCATCGCGCGGGCGGCACTGGCCAGCAGCACGCTGCCGTCTGTGCACAGCACGGCGTCATCTGCGATCGCGTGCTCCATCACGGCAACCACCGCTGCCTTGTCGGGCGCCGGCGGCAGCACGAAGTCCGCCGTTTGCCCACTACGGGCGCGCAGGATCAACACCGGCACCTGCTCGGTGGACAGCCCGCGCTTGCGGGCTTTTCCGCCGCGGTGGCGGCTGGGCCGGCCGGCCCGTGCGAGTTGCTCGCGTTGGCCCTTGAACGACTCCAGCACATACGTTTCGTCGGCCTCGACCACGCCGCTCATCGCCAAGTCCTTGACATTGGCTGGGCACTGCAAGAAGCGATGGCGCCAACGGAAGGCCGTGGTGCGGTGCACTCCCAGTTCGGCGGCCGCATTGCGAACGCTGAGCCCGTCTTGCAGGACCTTGCACTGCGCCAGCCAACGCTGGCGATACCGCAGCCGAGCCAACGGCGTGCCAGTCAGCGCGTTGAAGGTGACCGTACAGGCGCGGCACTTGTAGCGCTGCAGCCCGTCGGCCTGCCCGTTGCGCACCACATGGGTCGCGGCGCAATTCGGGCAGCTGGGCCTGACCGGCAAGCGTTGCTGCACGATGGCAGCGGCCTGATCTCGCTGCTCGCCCACCTGAAGGCGCAGCAGCAACACCGCGCGCTGCACCGGCGTAAGTTTGGCCACCGAATCCAGCAATCGACTCATCTCTCGCGCGCGCATCGCAGGCTCCATCGGACCGGAACACCCGGACCACGGCACCCAGTTTCCACGCTCACTGGCTCACAGAGTGAGCCTGTCACTACCAAACGCGAACAGAGCCTTATGAAGCCGCCGCGGCCGGAACTTGGCAATCGCATGCTTGATGCGGACAAGACGATCTGACGACCTACTT
>Ga0075163_10005355_pt1 | contig 17135 bp, 17 predicted proteins | sample JI1023141ADNA_FD_71478 | JGI IMG/M metagenome (GOLD analysis project Ga0075163, IMG submission 71478) | Wastewater effluent complex algal communities from Wisconsin, to seasonally profile nutrient transformation and Carbon sequestration -... | ecosystem: Engineered > WWTP > Effluent > Algae...
TGGATTTTAGTAAGGGAATGCCGCCCAGTTTACTTCCCTCCTTATCGAACACCAACTCACTGGGCGAGGAAATTCAAAAGACTTTCCCACAAGTAAAAGTAGTAAAAACCCTCAACACGATGTGGTGTGGTTTAATGGTGAACCCTGCCATGATTGGTGGTGGCGATCACACAAATTTTATTTGTGGCAACGATGCGGATGCAAAAGCAAACGTAAAATCATTGCTCAATGAATTTGGCTGGAAAAACGAAAACTTGTTGGATTTAGGTGACATCACCAATGCGCGAGGTACGGAGGCAGTTTTGCCCATTTGGTTGCGTGTATGGGGTGCCACACAGAGCGGTGCCTTTAACTTTAAAATTGTGAGCTAACAATCTATAAGGTGAATGGAGGGAATACCTTGTCTGCGAAACTACTCTGGTGTTTCGTAGACAACATTCTTTTTCTTCAAATGTGTTTTGATAGTATATCGATACTGGTCAATAATTTCAAGTTACTTAAGCTCTGAAAGTATCAATTTTTTCTGCGTTAATGTGTTCTTCATTGCTTTCTCTCTTACTATTGGATCATTGCTGTGTATTAATTCAAAATATTCGGTAGGCACTACTTGCCATGATAGTCCATATTTATCTTTACACCATCCACAATAGCCTTCTTCACCACCATTCTTAGTAAGAGCTTCCCAATAGTAATCCGTTTCGGCTTGGTCTTTTGTATTGATAACAAAGGAAACGGCTTCATTAAATTTGAATAGCGGGCCTGCTGCTAGTATACTAAACTCCATTCCTGCTATTTCAATTACCGCAGTTTCTATCCCTGCATCATTTCCACTTTCTTCACTATCGAACTTGCGGAAATCTTTCAGTTTACCGCCTTTAAAAATTGATAAGTAGTAATCTGCTACAGCTTTGGCATCTTTATCTACCCATAAATAGGGTGTAATTTTTTGAGTAATCATATTTTTAGGGTTAATGGGTTTTTATTGGAGTCATTTGTATTTTATTGATGGTGCTGTGAGCGAACTTATTCGAGAGCTTCGCAGACAAGGTTCTTTTCTTTCAGATGAGTCTTCACAAGCTCTTGTATTGTGTTTCCCTTGATCTCAATGCGAAGCACTCGATCGCAATCCTGTAAGTCAAAATTGATGGTGGCAAGTGGTAATAGACTCTGTAAACTTTGAAGCAGCTCAGCTGCAGTTTCCTTCGTGGCCACATTGGTTTTAAAAACTTCCACCATGCTTAATTTGATTCACGAAAGTTTAGGAGCCACTGCATGCCAAACTGGTCGGTGAGCCCCGCTAACAAAACTCCATGGTCAGTCACCATGGGTTCCAGATTTCTTTTACCGTTATGAGATAGCTTAGTAAAATATTTTTTCATCTCTGCCTTGCTGCCGCACTCCAGTATCAATGAAACATTATTTCCCTTCTGCAAAGGTTGTTCCTCCATCAGATCCGTTCCTTGCAGCACAAAGAATTTGGTTTTCAAACAAGCGTGCGCAACTACATTTTTTACTAGAGGATGGATAGTCTCATTTTCTTTTACTCTTGTCACCGTTTGAAGGGTGAGTTTGCCACCCAAACACTTTTTATAAAATGTCATGGCTTCACGACAATTGCCATTGAATGTGAAATACGCTTGCATACACGCCATTGATCCTTAAGCATCTAGAAGTGCTTGAATGTTAAACTTCTTCATTTTCAGAAATGCTTGCACCACACGTTCAGAGCGCTTCGGGTCACGCATCAAGTCGCCTAGTATTTTTGGAACGACTTGCCACGAAACACCATACTTGTCCTTTAACCAACCGCACATCGACTCTTCTCCACCTTTTGAAAGTGTATCCCAATAAAAATCAATTTCATCCTGATTTTGGCAGGGCACTACCAGGGAGACAGCCTCGTTGAATTTGAAGGCATGTTCACCGGGACCATCCATGGCAATGGCGCTGTAACCATTGAGCTGAAATTCTGCATAAAGTACATTTCCCGCATTCGCATCTTCCTTTGGGTAATGCGACAGTCGGGTGATTGATGAGTTTTTAAAAGTCTGCGTGTAAAAGCGCATGGCTTCTTCCGCTTTCCCGAAAACGGAACCAGTAAACAACATACTAGGACGAATGCTTTCCGCTTCTCCCGGATTCACCACACTGATTTGCCAGGTCAGTCCATACTTATCCCTCAACCAACCGTAGCGCTCGCTCCATGGATATTGATTGATCTCCATCAGGGTACTGCCGCCCTGAATAAGTTTATTCCATAATGCGTTTGTCTCGTCAACGTTTTTGCAATACACAAAAAAGGAAATGGCAGCAGTGAAAGAAAATTTTGGCCCACCATTTAGACACATGAATGTTTTTTCTCCAACACGAAATGTAGTTACGATTGGGTTGTTGTCTGTGATCACCGCATCTTTGAACAAACTGACGTAAAAATGGGCAGCTTCGGAAGCATTATTATCGAACCAAAGGCAAGGGTAAAGCAAGGAGCTCATAATTTTTGAGTTTGATCATTTAGCAGAGCAATTAAACATCCATTGTACGCCATACTTATCGGTGCAACTTCCAAAGTAGTCTCCCCAAAACATGTCCTGAAGGGGCATCGTTATAGTGCCTCCCGCTGAGAGTGCTTTGAATAAACGATCGCTTTCTTCCCGTGTGTCTGTCTCCAGGTTAATGTGTACGTTGTTACCATAATTTATTTTAAAGCCCATTAATTCAGGTGCATCAGATCCCATCAATACATGTCCGCCAAGAATGGGCAGTGCCATGTACAAGACAAGATTCTTGTCTTTTTCGTTTAAGGGTGGCATTCCTTCTGCAGGAGGCATTTCGCCAAAGCGGTTGATGCCACCAATGAATTCACCGCCAAAAATAGATTGATAAAACAGAAAAACTTCTTCGGTTTGATTAGCGAAGTTGAGGTAAGTGCTTACACGTGCCATGGTATTGAATTTTTGATGTTTTTATTTTTCTACATACTGCTTAAAGCTATCCATAATAGCTTGCCAGCCGGCTTGTTGTAATTCTAATGAGTTGGTTCCCTCAGCTTCAAAGGTTTCGATTACACTTGTCTCATTTTTATTGCTGTTGAATTGAATGGAAACTTTACGCCCGTCAGCAATGGTGTATTCAATAAGTTGGTTGGGAGTGATTTTGTCATAGATACCCTCAAAATCAAAACTCATGCTGCCGTCTTTCGCAGCCATGGTAGAGGAAAACTTGCCTCCGACACGAAGATCGTTGCTGGCTTTTGGTGTATGCCAATCAGGTGAAGCTTGATTCCATATTGTGATATGCTCTGCACCCGTCCAGCATTGCCAAACTTTTTCAATAGGCGCTTTTATAGTGGCACTTACGGTGATGGTTGGTTTCTTATTTTCCATTTTTTGGTGATTTGGTTGTTCAAAGGTAATGCTAGCCGTTAATCAAATGGCTGTGTACTTGCGACAGTTAAAGGGTGAATTACGACAATCAATTTTTATCTTTAGTCCATGAAAAATGTCTCCATTCTGGTTCCAGAAACAGCCGTCATAGAAGCTGTAGCGGATCCTCATTATATGTTTAATGCGGTTAACCAGTTTCTGGAAAGTGCTGGTAAGGCTCCCCTTTTCCAGGTGCAATTGGTAGGGGAGAAGAAAGAAGTAAAACTGAACGGGAGTTTATTTTCTGTGCACACTGACCAGCTCTTGCATGAAGTTAAAAAAACAGATTTAATATTCGTTCCGGCCATCAGCGGTGAGGTGCGAAAAGCTGTGGAAGTGAATAAAAATTTATTGCCTTGGATTGTGAACCAGCACCAGCAAGGAGCCGAAGTGGCTTCGTTGTGTATCGGTGCTTTTCTGCTGGCTTCAACCGGATTATTAAAAGGAAAGAAGTGTTCTACCCATTGGAATGCGGCATCTGATTTCAGAGCGATGTTTCCCGATGTGGAACTCGTAGACGGAAGTATACTCACAGAAGAAAATGGAATCTATTCCAGTGGTGGGGCGAATTCGTACTGGACCTTGTTACTTTACTTAGTTGAGAAGTACACCGATCGAGAGACGGCTATTCTAGCTTCTAAATTTTTTGCAGTGGATATAGATCGCGACAGTCAGGCCGCTTTCATGATGTTCAAAGGGCAAAAAGATCATGGGGATGAAATGATACGGGAGGCACAGGACTACATAGAACATAATATTTCGGACAAGCTGAATGTGGATGAATTGGCAGATCGTTTCCATACCGGACGTAGAACCTTCGAGCGGAGATTTAAACAAGCCACCAACAACAGTGTGCTGGAGTACATACAGCGAATCAAGATTGAGGCAGCCAAGCGAAGTTTTGAGTCAAGTCGGAAAAATATCAATGAAGTGATGTACGATGTTGGTTACAGTGATACCAAAGCCTTTCGCTCTATCTTTAAAAAGGTTACAGGACTTACACCCATCGAATATCGAAACAAGTATGCAAAAATTGGCGTAGAGAATTGAGAGTGTATGAAGGATGAAAAGAAAGTGATTCTGGTTACAGGCTCGAACAAAGGTATTGGCTTTGAGATGGTGCGGCAGTTAAGCGAGCAAGGTCATACTGTTATTCTATCCGCGCGCAATCAGGAGCGGGGGAAAGAAGCGATGGATAAGCTGAAGCAGGAAAAGCTTAACGCTCATTTTGTTTTATTGGATCTGGAAGATGAAGACAGTATTCGAAAAGCAGTGGTTCGTGTAAAAGAACAAGTTGGAAGAATAAATGTGCTGATTAATAATGCTGCGATTCTTCAAAAGGAGGATCAATCTTTACTCCGTAGTGATTGGGATACCATTGATCAAACCATTCAAACCAATGCACAGGCACAATTAAAACTTATACGCCATATGCTGCCGCTCTTTGTACGAGGAGGAAGAATTCTGATGGCAAGCAGCGGTGGTGGAAGCATGACTGACCCTGTTGGGGGCTGGTCTCCCGCTTATTGTATTTCAAAATCCTTACTCAATGCGATCACGCGCCATTTGGCGTATGAATTAGAAGACAAGTCCATTTCCGTAAATGCCTATTGTCCGGGTTGGGTACAAACCGACATGGGAGGTAAATCTGCTCCACGTAAAGTTGAGCAAGGTGCTGACACAGCCGTGTGGTTAGCAACCGCAGATACGATACCTACCGGAAAGTTCTTCAGAGATCGTAAAGAGATACCCTGGTAGCAACTTATTCCAATGAGAACAAGCGCACATCGGGTGTGTGGAGATTGAAAAATCCGTAACCACCTTCTACATTGCTGGGATAGTTGATCGGCTCACCTGCAAACTCCACAAAACTAAACCGACTTTCACTGCGTAATTTTAAAAACTGGTAATACGCTGGACTAATGTTAGCCATAGATACAGCAATGGAATCACCTTTAGAAAATTCCTGGAAGAGTACATTGAATGTTTCGCTGCGCAGTTGGCCCTCAAAATCGGTATCTTCGAGAAGCTTCGTAAAAATACGAGGATTGAGTAGGCTGCCTACATCCTGCTGCGTGCTGAATCGCTGCACATTGATCATGTAAAAGTTAACACCTGCAGGGTCTAGTAGCTGATACGTTATCTCTGCCAAGGAATCATAACCGTTATCCAGAATGCGAGCCCCTACTTGTTCAAAAGGAACAAAGGCCGGTACTTGTGTGGTCGCACGCACACTGCCAAGTTCTGGAGAAATCACAGTAAGTTGATAGTTCGTATTCGATTGCCAGTCGGTTTTCAATCCGCCATACAAACCAGTGCCCAGGTTTTGCAGTGTATCCACTTCATTGGCATTGGTAATGGTAACAATGGCATCATCAATTGCAATTTGACTAATCAACTCTTCTGAATCACTCTCATCACCGGCATCGAGGGCGCCAATACTTTTAGATACAAAAACGACAAAACCTACATCAGGAATGAACTGCGATGAAACCACTATTTTGGGTTCAAGTGTAGGAATGTTTGAAACAGGTAAGGGTTCGGGAATACAGCCGGTAAGCAATACAATCGTTATTCCAAGTAGGAAATAAAAGTTACGCGTCATGATTCTCTAAAATTTAAATCCATAACTCACAAAGGGCAGTAGACCAAAAAGTCCGGGCTGTTGATATTGGTAGGAGCCATCCGGATTCGCTTGAATGCCAATGCCGATTGGTGTAGCGCGATTGTAGGTGTTGTACACACCAGCAAACCATTCGCTTCTAAATCTTTTTGTTGTTGTACTTTGATATTTTATACCTACATCTAAGCGATGAGAGTCTGCTAATTTCACAGAGTTGAGTGGTGCGTAAACTGGTATAAGCTGTACGCCACCCAGACTTGGACTTGGTACTATGTATTGCCCGATTATTGGAGTGAAACGCGAACCGGAGATAAATTCAAACACCCCTGATACAGACCATCGTGGGGTGAGTTGATAATTCGCAACCACTGCTCCATTATGCCTGCGATCGTATCGCGCAAAAAACCATTCACCGTTATTGATCTCGTCATACTGCCGAAGACTTTTCGAAAGTGTGTAACTAATCCATCCGGTTAGTTTTCCAGATTCTTTTTTGATCAAAATTTCCAAGCCATACGCACGGCCCTTGCCTTGGATCAACTGATTTTCAAAATCAGTATTTAGAAACAGATTTGTTCCTTCGCGATAGCCAATGAGCTTATCCATATTTTTGTAATACGTTTCTACGCTGATGAACAATTGCTGACGGGGCAAGTGCTGGTTGAAGGCAAGCGTAAATTGATCGGCAGTTTGTGGAGAGACCTTGTCAGTAACCGGATACCAAATATCGGTGGGAAAGGCAACCGCAGCGCTGGACACGCGATGCAGGTATTGCGCCATGCGCGAATAACTAAATTTCAATGCGCTCTCGTTACTCAGTTTGTATCGCAAGGCTACTCTGGGTTCAGGATTTACATAGAATGAATTTTGCACTGCGGCAGAGGAGAGCCTCAACCCTGCACTCGAATTCCAGCGATTGGAGAGATTGCCATCAGCCTGCAGGTATGCACTTGTTTCTGTACTTGTCTGGGCGGTAGTAGCACTACTCTCCACCAATTGTGAAATCTCTCCAGAAGTACTAATCACGTTCGGGCTTACATTGTGGTGTACTAAATCAATACCAGATGTCCAGGAAAGGAAGTCGCTTGATTTCTTTTGCACCATCCAGGTAGCACCGTAATCGGTAATGTTTGAATTTGTGAACAGACGACTTTCTTCAAATTGATTTTCGATGAAGTAACGAAACTGCGTTCGGTACAACCGCACGGAAGAATTGAATCCTTCCCGTAACGTACGTTCCCACCGAAATGTCTGGCTGCTGTTGGCAATTTTAAAATCACTGGTAAATCGAAAATTACTAGCCGTATCGCGTCCCGTGCGAACAAAATTTAAAATGTCGGTACCTGAGTAATGAGTTAGTTCAAGTCGATCGCGACTGCTGGGTTGATAAATGAGTTTTGTGTTAAAGTCATAGAAATAGTAAGGCAACGTTTCACCTGTTAGTCGGACTACCTGGTCTACATAGGTTCTTCGGCCTGCTGCCCAGATCTCAAGTTTATTTTTTACAAGAGGTTGACGGACCATAAGTCGGGATGCCAATAAACCTATGTTGCCATTCACTTTTGTTTGTTCAGCAAAGCGCGACTTTGTATTTACATTGAGTATAGAGGATAACCTTCCCCCATACTGTGCGGGAAAAGCACCGTTAATGGATTCAACACCTTCCAGAATATCGGGATTGAACACAGACAAGAAACCAAAAAGGTGCCCAGTGTTGTAAATAGGTGCCCCGTCCAATAACACCAGATTTTGATCGGCAGCACCTCCACGTACAAACAAATCAGTAGTTCCTTCAACGCCTTTAGAAACACCGGGTAATAATTGAATTGTTTTTATCAGGTCTGCTTCACCACCTAGTACAGGTATTGAATTAATTTCTTTTTCTGTGATCGTAAGTGTGCTGGAGCGAGTGGCATGCAGTTGATCGGATTGAAGCACGGGTGCTCCGGTAATCACCACTTCTTTTAGTTGCTTATTAGCGAGTGCCAGTGTGAAAAGAACAGTTGTGTCTTGGGAAAGCACAAAAGAAGTTCTTGAGGATTGATATCCGGTATAGCGCACTTCAATTGAAAGAGGGCCATGAGGATGTGAAAAAGTAAAATCACCTTCGGTGGTTGTTATGACTATTTTGCTGGTGGAGTTGATAATCAGGTGAGCCAATGGAAGGATTTCGCCTGTTGCATCTTGAACACGACCGCTTACTACAGCATTCTGTGCAAATGCCGATACGCTGAAGGTCAAAAACAGGAGTATAGTCCACCGCATGTTACTATAACCCATAGGGAGGCCTAAAGTTCGGTTCTTTTACTCCGTTTAGTAGATTTCAAGTAGGGATGATTTGGCGGATTCTGCTGCAGCTTCTTTTTCGAATCAATAGCTTGACCAACCCGTAAATTGATACTGGCAATCTGAGAAATGCTGATCTCTATTCCTCTTTCAAGAGATGAAAAAAATGGCAGGGGTGACCTTTATTGAAATAAGAATTTTGTAGATATTTGTATATACAATAATTGTTGCAACTTTAAATAACCAAACTCCGTTAAATCAGTAGCTATGCAGAAAAAACCTCTTTTTTGGCTTGTTTTAGGAACTATACTCAGTTTGGGAGGTTTAGAGGCTAGTGCCCAGAGAAAAGTATCAGAAAAAAAAATTACTACTATGAAAAGTGTTTTGCATAAGGCCAACACCCGTGGCCACGCCAATCACGGTTGGCTCAATTCTTATCACACCTTTAGTTTTGCCGGATATTACGATCCTGCTCGTGTAAACTTTGGTGCTCTCCGTGTTTTGAATGATGATGTAGTAACAGGTGGAGCAGGGTTTGGTCAGCATCCGCACGATAACATGGAGATTATTTCCATTCCGTTGCGCGGTGCCTTGGAACATGGCGATAATACAGGAGGTCATGGCATTATTAAATCCGGTGAAGTACAAATTATGAGTGCCGGTTCCGGCATCGCGCACAGCGAGAAGAATGCATCAAAGACAGAGGACGTTAATTTCTTGCAAGTGTGGGTCTTCCCCAAAGAAAGAAACATACAACCTCGGTACGATCAGAAATTGTTTAGTGCAGAGGATCGCATCAACAAATTTCAAACCGTGGTAGCCCCCGATAAAAAAGAGGGAGCCTTGTGGATCAATCAGGATGCCTGGTTCTCGCTTGGTAAATTGACAAAAGGTTTAACAACAGAGTACGCCATAAATATAAATTCCAATGGTGTGTACGCTTTTGTTATTGAAGGTGATGTCACCATCAATGGACAAAAACTTAATAAGCGCGATGGCTTTGGTGTGTGGGCGGTAGAGAAACTTACGATCGTAGCGGACAGTGATGCGGAAGTATTGCTGATGGAAGTCCCGATGAATTAATTGTTGACAGGTATGGGTTATTTGTTGCTGGCTACTACAAATAACTGGTAACGAATAACTAACAAAATGAAAACAAGATCTGTCTCTCATTTATTATACGCGCACCAAGTTGATATGGGCGGCTTGCCCATTCGTCAGCCTTTACCGACACAGCAGGTACAACAAGTAGATCCTTTTCTTCTCTTGCATCATGCCAACATTAAAGTACCCACTCACCTAGAACCCGGTCATGCAGGTGTGGGGCCGCATCCGCACAGGGGATTTTCTCCGGTAACTTTTATTTTTCAGGGAGGCGTTCACCATCGTGACAGTCGAGGCAACAATAGCGTTGTCTATGCCGGAGGTGCGCAATGGATGAATGCTGGCAGAGGCATCATTCATAGTGAACGTCCACCTCATGACATTCATGAAATTGGAGGCAGACAAGAAATTATTCAGCTATGGATAAATAATCCTGCGAATAATAAACTGGATCAACCTTCTTACTTTCCTATTCAGGCATCGGAAGTTCCCTCTTTTGTTTCTGCGGATGGATTGGTGACAACAAATGTTTTTGCTGGCGAAGTAGAAGAGGTTAGAGGTAAGACTCCAACCTTGAGTCCTGTGAACGCAGCTACCGTCTATGCAAAACCGGGAGGTAAAATGTCTTATCGTTTACCAGAAAATCACCACGTACTCTTGTATTTGCTGGATGGGAGCATCCGATTGGATGGCTATGGATTGACAGAAGGATTGCACGCTGTTTATTTTAGGAATGATGGAGAAGGCATTGCTTTTGATGCAGTAGAAAATACGCGCATGCTCTTGCTGAGTGGTGCGCCTTTGAACGAACCGGTAGTATCGCACGGCCCTTTTGTGATGAACACCCAAACAGAGATACTGGAGGCTATGCGGGATTACCAAATGGGTAAGATGGGGGTGTTGATTGAGGAGTAATGGTTACAGTGAACTTCCCCCAAAGAGCAAAATTGTCAAGTGCCGAGGAAAGGAGTAAACTCTTCGCAGGTTTATGTGTTTAGAATGAAATGGAAATTATGATGGTAGCGAAGCAAAAATCGACAGCAGTGGAATTTGAGATTGCGGATCTCATCAAGAATAGGCGGAGTATTCGCGCTTTCGCAGATCGGCCTGTGGAGAGTGAGAAATTACATTCACTTTTTGAAGCCACCCGCTGGGCTCCGTCCAGCATCAACGAACAGCCCTGGATCTATTTGTATGCCACAAAGGATCAACCTGAATTATGGAATACCTTTTTTGATGTATTGAATGAGGGGAACAAAGTCTGGGTAAAAGATGCTCCGGTTTTGATCTTCAGCATTACTCGAAAAAATTTCTCCCGTTTCAATACACCCAATGCCTACGCCTTATACGATCTTGGAGCGGCAAATTCCTTATTGGCTCTCCAAGCGGTAGATGGAGGTTTGCAGGTTCGACAAATGGCTGGGTACGACCACCAGCAAGCGAGAGCGAAGTTGAATATTCCTGATGAATATGAGTTGGGTGTGTTTATGGCAGTGGGATATCCAGGGGATGTGAATCAACTTCCGGAAGAATTGAAGAAGCGAGAGTTGGCGCCACGCGAACGATACCTACAACAAGAGTTTACCATAAACGGAACCTTTTAGCATGGAAGAAAAAATTGCTGTCGCGACCATCGGAGCGGATACTTATAAAACAGAGTTGGTAGCTCGCACGCACACACTTGTTGCAGATGAACCAATAGATGTAGGCGGAAAAGATTTGGGGCCGCGACCAGGTGATTTTTTGAGAATGTCCTTAGCCTCTTGCACCGCTATTACTTTGCGTATGTACGCAAACCGCAAAAAATTTGATGTAAAAGAAATTCAGGTTTCGGTTGTTTCCAAAGAAGTAGAGGGAGGGACGGCTTTCGAAACGGATATAAAAGTAAACGGTAACTTGGACGAGGCACAACACCAGCGCATGTTACAAATCGCTAAATTGTGTCCTGTGCACAAAGTACTAACCAACCCTATTCAAATCAGTACACAGTTATCTGTTGTCAGTTAACAGATAACCAATAACGAGCAATCTCCATGAAAGACATTACCAAGAAATATACCAACGGAGAGGTAACCATTGTGTGGAAACCTGGTGAATGTATACATTCAGCTATTTGCTTTAAAGGCTTGGGAGAAGTGTTCGATCCGCAAAAACGCCCGTGGATTACTCCGGAAAAATCCACAACTGAGAAGATTATCGCTCAGGTGAAGAAGTGCCCAAGTGGTGCGCTGAGTTATTATGTGAACAGAGAAACAGAACAAGAGCAAGTAAGTGTAACAGCCGAGACCATTGTAGAACCGGTAGTGAATGGCCCCTTGATGGTATACGGAAATGTGGTAGTAAAAGATGGTGAAGGTGTTTTAACGAAGAAGAATTCTGTAACGGCCTTCTGTCGGTGTGGTGCTTCAAGTAATAAACCCTATTGCGATGGATCTCATCGCAAGATTGATTTTAAAGCTTAAGCCAGCGGAAGTGTAAAGGAAATGATCGTTCCTTTTCCAGCTTCACTTTGAATGTGAATAGTTCCTTCGTTACGTTCTATAAACTCTCTGCACAGCAGAATACCAAGGCCAGTACCTTTTTCTTGTAGCGTTCCAATCTTGGTGAAATGTTCTTTCTGAATCTGTAAGCGCTCCAGTTCTTCCTGCGTCATACCAATGCCCTGATCAAGAATGGAAATGGAGCATTCCCGATTGTTAGTAGTGGCTGAAATCGTTACCGTGCTGTTGGCTTTCGAAAACTTAATGCCGTTGTGAATCAGATTTCGCAGAATGAGTTGTACTTGATCTGGATCGGCATACACAAGCAAAGCACTCTCTATGGTATTCTCCACGTGAATATTTTTTCGAGAAGCAATATCGGTAAGCAGTCGTGCAGCTTCATCCGCAGAGCTTTTAATGTCCATAACAGAAGGTTTTGTTCGAATGCCTTCCATTTGACTAAGCGACCAATTTAGTAAATTCTCAAGTGTGCGTTGTATTATGTTTACACTTGCTTTTAATTTATCGGAGTGTTGTATAAATTCTTCTCGCGTCAATAAGTTTTTTGTGAAGAGATCAAGGAGTGCTTGTAAGCTATTGATAGGGCCTCTCAAATCATGACCGATAACGGAGAAAAGTTTTGACTTGAGATTATTTAACTCTTGCAATTTTTCTGCCTGCAGTTGCATCTCTTCACGCTGTTGTTCAATGGATTTATTCTTTTCCTCTAACTCTTTGTTAGTCTTTTTTTGTATCCGTTGAGATCGAAACACAACAAAAAGCAATACGCCTAATAAAGTGATGAGGGCTAATAAGAATCCAACAAAAAGACGTTGATTACGAGTTTGTTGTTTTTGAAGTGCTTTATCTTTTTCAAGCAGGGCAATGGTATTATCCTTTTTCTCCGTCTCATAAAGAATTTTCATTTCTTCAATTTGCCCGGAGGAGCGAACGTTGTACAAACTATCCTTAAATACATCGGCCAGCAGCAGTTGTTCGATGGCTAATAAAGGTTTGTTCTTGGCTACGTAGAGTTCGCTTAATTTTTTATAAGAGCGATGTAAGGCTTGCCAGTTGCCAATTTCTTTATTTATGGTAATTGCTTTTTTAACGAGTAGTATGGCGCTGTCCGCTTTATTTAATTCACCCAATATGGTTGCCATTTGGAGAAAACTGATCCCCTGTCCTCTTCTATTTTTAACAAGGCTATCTAACACAAGCGTTTTTCTACACAGAACAGCCGCTTTTTCAAATTTTTGTTGAAGGAGGTATGCGCGTATCTGACGACTGTACAGAACACTTGCATTTAATTTGTCTCCTCTATTTTCATAGATATGTATTCCTTTTTGTGCGGCAGCTAAGGCAGAGTCGGTCTCATCGATTTCCAGGAAGTAAAACGATAGTTCACGGTAACAATTGGCCATGATTCGATCGTCTTCGGGATGAGCCTGCGCAATGGCGAAGGCAAGGTCGAGATACTTTTTCCCCTCTTTTAGGTTTTTCAGATCAAGAAAAGTGCGGCTGAGTTCCAGTAGAACAAGCGATTTCTCATAGAAAAAATTTGTTTTTTCCATGTAACGGAGCGAGCGAAAACCAAACTCTGCACTTAGTTTATAATTGGCCTTTACCCAATTGCTATAGGAAATAATATAATGGGCAAAACCATTGAGATAATTACTGTTTGGTTTTATCTGTTCTAAGGCAAGGCTTGCCATGTAAATGGCGGAATCTGGTTGGTTGAGACGAAGGGTTAAGGCTTTTTCTAGCTGTTTATGAATGCGCAAACTATCCAGCTCTGGCTGAGAAAAGGAGCTGAAGGAAAGGAGAAACAGGCTGGTAAAAAGTAGGGTGCGAACCATAGACTTGGTTCATACAAGTAATCCGATTTTTCTTGTATTTACAAATCAATTTTAGTGAGAATGGTACACGGCCCTTTAAGCGAATAATCTGTCAAAAAATGGGGAGATGACGAAGTTAGCTCCACAATACTCAGGACATAGTTGTTGGAATGACTGCTTTTGCAGTTCGATTTGGACACAAGCCAAGAACTGAAAATCTCCCCGTTTGTGGGTAATAAATGGTATAGAATTTTTAGTAGTGAGAAAAAAGAAAGGTGCACCACCCTCTCACAGTGGTACACCTATTCACCTCACCCTCCCCAACGACAGTTTTAAATAGATTTTTCTAGTGCTGCAATTTTTTGTTCTGCCTCTACTTTTCCCATTTGTGCAGCAAGTTTATAGAGCTCCAGTGCTTCCCGAGAGGTTGCTTTCTTTTTCTTGGGAGCAAATTTGGTTCGCTGTGCGGCAATTTCAAGCGCTTGTGCTTGCTTGAATAAAGCATCAGCCTGATCGGTAGAAGCTTGTATAGAAATTTCCTGCAAGCGTTGCTCAAGAGAGGCGATGCTTTGTTGGTTGAGCTGAATCATTTCATCGCGTTCAACTAAGGCCTCATTCTTCAACCGCACTGTTTCGGTAAGTTCTGCATTCTGTCCGCGCACACTCTCTACTTCTTGTTGCAGAGCTGTCATCCGAAGGGTTTGTGATTCGAGATCCGCCTTTAGTTTTTTAATGGTAGAGGCGTAGTATGAGTTATTGGATTTTGACTTGCGAACTACTTCCTCTAACGAGGCGATTTTCCGAACGGTTTGTTTCACGTATTCATTGAGTTCCCACATCCGCTCTTTGTAATTGGTGTAGGAAGTTCCTTCCACCATATTCACGTTTAATAGGTTTCTATTCTGATCAATAGAATCCATGAGTGAGCCCACTTCACTGAGTGTTTGTGCTACCTCCATGCTGGTGATTAACTCTGTTTTAAGAGAATCTACGGAAGCACGAAGCATTTTGTTTTCTTTTGTCTCACAGCTAAAAATGGTGAGTACCATCATCATGCCAATGCTCAATCTTACGAATACTTTCATAGTCAAATTAGGTTTGTTTGACTTTACAACGAAGAGAATTTGTTGAAATTGAGAGAGTACAGACTAATGACACTATGCTTCGATGAATGAACAATAGGATCAATTGATCTTCACACATAGCAAAACCTTTACCTGAAAACACTTTATGAAAAGTGTTTTCAGGATGGTTCTGAAATGTTAAGCAGGTGTTTTTACTTCCACACGTGGTGGAATCAGTTTGTAAACCACCGGAGTTACAACTCTGGATAAGAGTGTAGAACTGATCAATCCGCCAATGAGCACTATGGCTAATGGGGAGATGAGTGGATTGGAAGAAAGAGCAATCGGAGTTAAACCACCGATGGCTGTCATTGACGTTAAGATGATGGGCAAGAAACGTACTTCCCCTGCCTCGCGTATGGCTTCTTCCAATGATTTGCCCTGCTCGCGTAATTGATTCGTAAAGTCTACTAGAAGAATTGTGTTCTTCACTTCAATACCGGCCAACGCAATCAGACCGATGATGGCAACAAAGGAAAGTGAATTGCCTGTAATCAATAAGGCAATCACCGCTCCGACAATGCCCAAGGGAATAACCGATAGGACAATGAGCGTGCTCTTGAAGGTCCCAAATTCTAAAATCAATACAGCAATAAACAGAAAGATGGTTACGATAATCACGCTTTCAAATCCACCAAAGGATTCCTGACGACTTTCAATTTCACCACCCATACCATAGGAATATCCATCTGGCAAGTTCATCGTGTCCATTTTGTCCATCACTTCCTTCAGCACATTGTCGACTAAATATCCCTTATCGACAAAGGCAGTAATGGACACCATGCGTATTTTATCAAAGTGATTAATGTTAAGCGGAGAAGCTTCCAGTCGCAGCGAAGCTACTTGATTTAGCGGGATGGCTCTTCCTTGCTGATTGTTAACATAGATGTTCTCCAACGATCGTAGTGTAGCCTGTCCTTCATTCCCTTTTCCTAGTACAATGCCCACATCATTTCCCTTTTCATCCGAATATTTCCCCACCTGTAAACCTGCCACCGCCAAGCGAACGGTGCGATCGATAGTAACCGTAGGAATGCCCAACATTTGAGCCTTCTCTTTATTAATGTCTACTTTAATATCAGACTTCAAGTGCATCACAGGATTGGTGATGTAAATGGTGCCTTCGGTATTTTGTAACATGCTCTCTACGCGGCTGGCCAAAGTTCTGAGCGAATCCAGATTGTCACCAAATAGGCGTACTTCTACTGGCGCGTTAATGGGAGGACCTTGTTCAAAATTTTTCACTTCTACTTTGGCACCGGGGTAGGGTGTCCATTTCTTTCTCAACGCTTCAATGAGTGCAAGCTTTTGGGTATTGGAAGTGGTTTCTTCTAACTGTACAAAAATTTGTGTGTAATCGGTGCGCTCATTTTCCGGAATCACATTGTAGTAGATACGCGGGTTGCCTTTACCTACGTTGGTAGCAAAAAATTGAATCTCTTTATGTTCTGCCAACTCCTTCTCGATCTTTCGTGTTATACTATCCGTATAGCTAAGATTAGATTGCAAAGGGGTGGTGATCTCCACTAGAAACTGTGGCTTTTCAGAAGCTGGGAATAAACTGAAACCAATTACTGGGAATAGTTGAAGTGAACCGATAAAGATAACAACTGCCACAGCGATGGTCCACCAGGGTTTCGCCAAGGCCTTATCTAACAGAACGGAGTAGCTTCCGGAAATTATTTTCTTCAAACCACGCATGAAGATGTTTCCATCAGGATGTCCGTGTTGTTCTTTTAAGATGCGGCTTGATAGAAATGGAATGATGGTTAACGATACAACCATGGAAGCCAGCACGCTTAAGATTACACCCATGGGCAGACTGCGAATAAATTCACCGGCTGCTTCGGGTAGAAACACCAACGGAAGAAAGGCAATGATCAAAGTGGCTGTACAACCGATTACAGCTAACCCAATTTGTTGGGTCGCTTTCAGCGTTGCTTCCAAACGCGAGTAACCATTGGCCATCCAGCGTTCAATATTTTCCACTACTACAATGCTATCATCTACCAATAGGCCCAATGCCACAACCAAACCCACGATGCTTAATTGATTTAAGTTGTAACCGAGCGCATTCATTAACACTATACCAATGGCGAGGGAAAGCGGGATGGAGATCATCACAATAATGGCGGCCCGTTGTCCGAGTGGTAACAAGGTGATAGCCACTAAGAGTATGGCAATGATGAAATCGATGCCCAATCCCTTTAATCGTTTGTTTACATTATCAGCCTGATCAAAGTGGTGAACCAGATCAA
>Ga0075163_10005356_pt1 | contig 17134 bp, 13 predicted proteins | sample JI1023141ADNA_FD_71478 | JGI IMG/M metagenome (GOLD analysis project Ga0075163, IMG submission 71478) | Wastewater effluent complex algal communities from Wisconsin, to seasonally profile nutrient transformation and Carbon sequestration -... | ecosystem: Engineered > WWTP > Effluent > Algae...
CCTTCCGTACGAGGGTCGGTGCACGCGATGGCCGCTCACCCGCAGCGGACGGCGCGGCCGAAGGTCGTGACGAACGCGAGGAACTGAGCGGCCATCGCGTGCACCGACCCTCGTGAGGCATGGTCCGGCAGGACGCCCCCATGCGCGCGGCCCGAACAGCGCGCCGAACATCCGCGGCGTGTGCTAGGAGTCCGGGCGATGTCGACCCTGCAATTCTTCGCCACGGCCCCGAAGGGCCTGGAGGAGCTCCTGGCCGCCGAGCTCGGCGCGCTCGGGGCCGCGGCCGTGCGCCTGCAGCCGGCCGGCGTGCTGTTTCAGGGCCCGCTGCAGCTCGGCTACCGCGCGTGCCTGTGGTCGCGCCTGGCCAGCCGCGTGCTGCTCGAGGTCGGGCGCGGCCCGGCCGGCGACGGCGACGAGCTCTATCGGACGATCCTCACGGTCGACTGGTCGCGCCACATGGACCGCACGCAGACGCTCGCGGTCGACTTCACCGGGACCAACGCCGCGATCGTGCACACGCAATTCGGCGCGCAGCGGGTCAAGGACGCGGTCGTCGACCAGCTGCGCGCGGGCGCGCAGCGGCCCTCGGTCGACAAGCTGCGCCCCGACCTGCGGATCCACGTGCACCTGCGCAAACGGACAGGTCCCGAAGGACAGGACCCGAGAGACAGGTCGGAGGCGCGCCGCGACGAGGCGCTGATCTCGATCGACCTGTCCGGCGAGAGCCTGCACCGCCGCGGCTACCGCGAGGAGGGGGCGATGGCGCCGCTCAAGGAGAACCTCGCCGCCGCGGTGCTGCTGCGCGCCGGCTGGCCCGCGATCGCGGCGGCCGGCGGGCCGCTGCGCGACCCGATGTGCGGCTCGGGCACGCTGCTGATCGAGGGCGCGTGGATCGCCGGCGACCGCGCGCCGGGGCTCGGGCGCGAGTACTTCGGCTTCCTCGGCTGGAAGGGCCACGAGCCCGCGCTGTGGGCCGAGCTGGTGTCCGAGGCCAGCGGGCGCGCTGCCGCCGGTCGCGCGAAGATCCCCGACATCCGCGGCTACGACGCGTCCGGGCTGGCGATCGCCGCCGCGATCGCCAACCTCGAGCGCGCCGGCCTGCGCGGCCAGGTCCACGTCGAGCGCTGGGCGCTCGGCGAGCAGCTCCTCGCGCCTGTCCGCGAGGACAGGTCGCCCGGCCTCGTGGTCTGCAACCCGCCGTACGGCGCGCGCGTCGGCGAGGGCGAGGACCTGCGCCCGCTCTACCGCGAGCTCGGCGAGCTGCTCAAGACCCGCCACATGGGCGGCGACGCGGCGATCCTGATCGAGGACCGCGAGCTCGGCCACGCGATCGGCCTGCGCGCCAGGAAGATCTACGACCTCTACAACGGCGCCCTCCCGGTCCACCTGCTGCGCTTCAAGATCGAGGAGGCCGCGGTCATGCGCCCGCGCGTCGAGCGGCCGCCGGCGCGCAGCGAGGCGGCCGAGAGCTTCGCCAACCGCCTGGCCAAGAACCGCAAGCAGCTCCAGCCGTGGGCCGCGCAGGAGGGCCTGACCTGCTTCCGCGTCTACGACCAGGACATCCCGGAGTACGCGGTCGCGGTCGACATCTACGCCGACCACGCCCACGTGCAGGAGTACGCGGCGCCGAAGGAGATCGACCCGGACAAGGCCGAGGCCCGCCTGCGCGACGTGCTCGCGGTCGTCCCGGAGGTGCTCGAGATCCCGCGCGCCAACGTCCACCTCAAGACGCGGGTGCGCAGCAAGGGCGGCTCGCAGTACGGCAAGCACGGCGAGGCCGGCAAGCTGTTCGAGGTCCGCGAGGGCCCGTGCCGGTTCTTCGTCAACCTCAGCGACCACCTCGACACCGGCCTGTTCCTCGACCACCGCCTGACGCGCGCGCGGGTCATGCAGCTCGCGCGCGGGCGCAGGTTCTTGAACCTCTTCGCGTACACGGCCTCGGCGACGGTCTACGCGGTCAAGGGCGGCGCGATCTCGACGACCACGGTCGACATGTCGACGACCTACACGGCGTGGGCGCGCAAGAACCTCGACCTCAACAACATCACCGGCCCGGAGCACCGCCTGGTCACGGCGGAGTGTCGCGGCTGGATGGCCCAGGAGCTGCGGCGCTACGGCCTGATCTTCCTCGACCCGCCGACGTTCTCGAACTCGAAGCGCATGGAGGAGGCCTTCGACCTCCAGCGCGACCACGTGACGCTGATCCGCGAGGCCGTGCGCCTGCTCGAGCGCGGCGGGATCCTGATCTTTTCGAACAACAACCGCCGCTTCAAGCTCGACGCGGAGGGCCTCGCCGACCTCGAGATCGCCGATATTTCAAGAGATACGATCCCGCGGGACTTCGCCCGCAACCCCCGCGTCCATCAGTGCTGGCAGATCCAGCGCCGCTAGACATCGAGGGCGGATGAGCTGGCATCATCGGCCGGTGACGGCCACGGCCCCGAGTCGCTGGACGATCCCGCCGGCCGCGGTGGCGATCCACCTGTGCGTCGGATCGGTGTACGCGTGGAGCGTCTTTAATAAGCCGGTCGAGGCGCTGCATCCGGGCTGGCCGAAGGGGGCCGCGGCGTACACGTTCTCGATCGCCATCGCGCTGCTCGGGCTCAGCGCGGCGTTCGGCGGGACGTGGCTCGAGCGCCACGGACCGCGGCGCGCGGCGACGGTCGCGGCGCTGCTGTTCGGCTGTGGTCTGATCCTCGGGGGGCTGGGCGTGAAGCTCGGGTGGCTGTGGCTGCTGTACGGCGGCTACGGCGTGATCGGCGGCGCGGGGCTCGGGCTCGCGTACGTGTCGCCGGTCAGCGCGCTCGTCAAGTGGTTCCCGGACCGGCGCGGGCTGGCGACCGGGATGGCGGTGTTCGGCTTCGGCGGCGGGGCGCTGATCGCCGCGCCGGTGACGGAGCGCCTGATCGCGGCGTACGGGGTCAGCGACGCGCTGCTGGTGCTCGGGGCGGTCTACGGGGTGATCATGCTGATCGCGGCGCAGGTGCTGCGGCGACCGGCACCGGGCTGGACGCCGACGGGCTGGAGCCCGCCGGCGAGCGCCGCGGCGGCGCCCGACCTGACGATGCCGATGGCCGTGCGCACGCGCCAGTTCTGGCTGCTGTGGGGGATGTTGTTCATCAACGTCACGGCGGGGATCTCGATCCTCGCGCAGGCCTCGCCGATGATGCAGGACATGTTTCGCCGCACGCCCGAGCAGGCGGCGGCGATGCTGTCGGTGATCGCCGGCTTCAACGCGTTCGGGCGCATCTTCTGGGCGACGCTGTCCGACTGGCTCGGACGGCGCGCGGTGTTCATGCTGTTCTTCGCGGCCCAGGCCGGGCTGTTCGCGGCGATCCCCGGGCTCGCGGCGGGCGGGCAGTGGGGGCTGTTTCAGGTCGCGGTCGTCGTGATCTTCACGATGTACGGCGGCGGCTTCGCGACGATCCCGGCGTTCCTGGCGGACATGTTCGGGGCGCGCAACGTCGGCGCGGTGCACGGCGTGATCCTGACGGCGTGGAGCGCCGCGGGCGTGGCCGGGCCGATCCTCATCACCCGCGTCCGCGAGGCCAACCTCGCCGCGCTGCCCCCGGGCGGCAGCCTGGCGCCGATCTACGACCTGACGATGTACCTGATGAGCGGGCTGCTCGGCGTCGGCCTGCTGCTGGCGATCGCGGTCCGACCGCTGGCGTCTGTCCCCCGGGACAGGTGAGCCTGGCTTTTGGGACAGGTGATGCGGTCACGGGCCGCAGGCCTCGCGCAGGGCGTCGCGGACCTTTCCGGGGCCGCGGCGCTCGGCCTCGGCGCGGGCCTCGTCGCGGCGGCCGAGGGCGCACAGCGCCCGCACGCGCAGCTCGGCGCGCTGGGCGGTGAGCTGGCTGTCGGGGTACTCCTTCGCGTGCTGGTCGGCGTAGGCGAGCGCCTGGCCGGGGCTGCGGGCGAGCGCCTTGCGGCCGGCGCCGATCATCTCGAGCTCGACGATGATCGCGCCGGGGTCGCGGGCCTGCGCCAGCTTCTCGCGCTGCGCCAGCGCCTCGCGGGCGGCGGACCGGCCGGGCTTGCGGACGCGGGCGAGCTTGCGGACCGGGGCTGGCGCCGGGGACATGTCCGGAGGGACAGGTGGCGGCGGGACGATCGCGGGCGCGGGCGCGGGCGTCGGGGCGGCGACCGCCGGCGTGGGTCGGGCGGGGCGCGGGGTCGGGGCGGGGGCCGACGGGCGCAGCAGCGCCAGCAGCACGATGGCGGCGAGGCCGAGGCCGATGACGCCGGTCGGCTGGCGCAGCAGGTCGCGCAGGCCCGGGCGCGGCGCGGGCAGGCGGGCGGCCAGCAGGGCGGCGTTGCGGCGGCGCCAGGCGTGATCGCCGACGAACGGCGCGACGCTGGCGGCGAGCAGCGAGCGCGGGCCGCCGAGCGCGTGGACCTCGGGATCCCCGGCGAGGGCCCGGCGCAGGCGCGTGAGGTCGGCGCGCACGGTCGCGGCGTCGGTCTGCAGCGCGATGGCCAGCTCGACCGCGTCGACGCCGGTGAGCTCGGCGAGGACGAACGCGGCGCGGGTGCGCGGCTCGGCGGCGTGGACGACGAGGAAGCGGGCGAGGACGTCGGCGGCGGGCGGCAGGTGCGGGACGGCGATCGCGTGGCCGCGCGGGTGAGAGTCGGCGGCGGAGAAGTTGCGTGAGCTGTCGTGAGAGTCGGCGGCGGAGAAGTTGCGCGAGCCGCTGTGGGAGTCGGACGAGGAGTCGCCGTGGGCGTCGGCGAAGGAGTCGCGAGGGCGCGCGTGCGAGTCGGCCCCGCGGCAGGCGATCCGCCACGCGAGGTGGCCGAGCCACGGCCGCGTGCGCGCGTCGGCGGGCAGCCGGCCCTGGCGCGCGGCGAGCATGAACGTGCGCAGCACGGCGTCGTCGAGGCGCTCGAGGTCGACGCCGAGCCAGTAAAACACGGCCCGCACGAGGCCGGCGTGGCGGCGGTGCAGCGCCGACAGGACCTGCTCCCGCGGGAGGGCGAGCGTCGCGGGGCGGGGCGAGGGCACGCCGGCGCATCGTAGCGCAGCCGCGCCCCGCGTGGCGACCGGCGCTTGTGCGGCGGCGGGGGAGCGTGCGACCCTGGGGGCCTGTCGATGCCCCGCGCCCGTCTCGTGTTCTCGCTGGCGTGCTCGCTGCCGTTCGTGGCCCTGGGCGCCGCGGGCTGCGGCCTGCACTTTCATCGCCCGCACGACGCCGCCGCGGCCGACCAGGCGCAGGGCGAGCTGAAGGGCGCGCAGTTGACCGACGGCTTCGCGCCCGAGCTCGCGCAGGCCGGGCAGATGCTGGCGGAGGAGCTCGCGGTGGCCCGCGCGTGGGCGCAGCAGGGCCGCGACCGCGACCTCCTCGACGTGTTCGCGGCGACCGCGGCCGACGAGCACGACCCCGACGCGGAGATGCTGCTGCACCCGCGCTGCCGCGCCCGCTTCAAGGGCGACGGCTGGCCGACGCTGTGCAGCAAGCTGACGCGGCGGGTCGCGGAGCTCGGCGGCCTGACCCTGCCGCTCACGCCCGTGGTCGCGGCGGAGCCGGTCAAGCCCGCGCCGGGCCGCGCGCGCAGAGATCCGCCGCCGCGCCCCGCGGGCCCGGACGCGCTGACCACCCTGCTGACGGACCTGCGCAAGCAGGCCCGGGCGTGGCGCGGGCCGCAGAGCGACGAGGCCCGGCTGGCCAAGGCGGGCACCGACTTCGTGCTCAGCGCGCGCGCCTCGGGCCTGTCCCCGGGGACAGCTCCGCTGCCGCGCTGCCCGGGCCCGCCGACGGCGCCGCGGGTCCGCGCGGTCCCCGACGTCGCCGCCGAGGCCGAGCGCGTGCACGGCCTGTGCGTCGATCGCCACCGCAACCTGCGCGCGGTGCAGACGGCGGTGTGCGCCGGCGTGGCCGGCTGCACCGGCGGTCGACTCGGCGCGCAGGCGGCCGAGGCCCTGGCGATCCACGACGCGCTCGCGGGCTACGACCTCGAGCTGACGCGCCGCCTCGACATCTACGCCGCGGCCCGCCGCGCGTGCGAGGACGCGGCGCCGGCGGGGACGGGCGCGCAGCTCGGCGACGGCGGACCGATGGCGTCGGCGCTCGGCCCGGGCGGGCCCGCGCGCTGCGACCCGGCGCAGGTCAAGCGGTCGTTCGCGGCGCTCGCGGAGATCCCCGTGCCGCCGAAGCTCGACGCGCACGCCTACGGGGTGCTCGCGCGCGAGGGCCGGACGATCCAGCTCGGCGAGCAGATCGCGGCGCTCGACAAGCTGATCGACCGCAACGAGCAGCGACCGGCGAGGCGCGAGGCGCCGCCGACGGCCCTGCAGTCGACCGCGCTGGCCGAGGCGCTGCACGCGACGATCGCCGGCATCGACCGCGTGGAGGAGGTCGTGGAGAGCCTCGAGCTCGCCGTCATGACGCTGATCCGCGAGACGCTGCGCGTCGAGCTCGCGGCGCTGACGACCGCGATGGGCCACGCCGAGCGCCGCCGTCGCATCGACCTCGCGCGCCTGACCGCGCAGCTCGAGGAGTACGCGCTGCTGATCGCCGCGCACGTCGACCTCCAGCGGCTCGAGCGCGCCGGCTGCACGCAGCGCCCGATCCTCGAGGCCCAGGCCGCGGAGGACTGCCGCGACGAGACGACCCGCCTGCTGCTCGCGCACAGCAACGCGTGGATGCTCGGGCGCGCCGCGCAGGCGCAGGCCGACGTGCTCGACCTCGGGGTCCGCCACGAGGCCAGCATCGACCGCTCGCGCGCGGCGATGGCGGTGCGCGAGGTCTACCTCGCGGCCGGCGTCGCGGAGCTGGCGAAGTTCAACCGCGGCGGCCTCGACCCCGAGGCGCTCGCGCAGATCATCGTCACCGCGGTCGGCTTCGGCGTGGTCGCCGGGGGGGTGTACTGACATGTCCCGAAAGACAGCCGTCCTGATCGCCGCCGCCGCGCTGACCGGCGGCTGCGCGACGAAGGCGATGCGGACCCAGGCGGCCGCGCTGGCCGCGGCCGGCGAGCGCCTCGAGGCCGAGACCGCGGCGTTCACCGCGGCGCGCACGGCCGTGGTCCAGCTGCGCCAGCGCAGCCTCGTGCAGCGCAAGCAGGAGGTCGCCGAGCAGGGCCAGCACAACGCGCGCACCGTCGCGCAGTGGAAGATCGCCGGCACGGAGGACCGCGGCAAGCGGCTCGCGCTGTTCAAGGCGCTCGTCGACGCCAGCGAGGCGATGTACGAGGTCCGCGACCAGGGCCTGCTGTGGGAGGAGAGCGTGCTCTACACCCGCTCGGCGCTGGCGATCGACCGCGCCGCGCTGCACCGCTTCGTCCGCCAGCTCGTCGCGCTGTCGCGACCGACCCGCTTCATCGACGGCGTGAAGTTCTACGTCGACTACGGCGCGCAGGTGGCCGCGCAGGTCGACGCCGGCCTCGCGGATGTCACCGCGGCCGTCGCGGCCGCGCAGGCGGCCAGCGAGCCGCCGCCGCCGGTGACGCCGCCGGACCTGCCGATCCGTACGCCGCCGGGCACGCCGCCGGGCACGCCGCCGGGCACACCGCCGACCCCCGACCCGAAGCTCACGCAGCCGCCGTCGACGCCCGACCCGCGGCCGAACCCCGCCGTGCCGCCCGGCCCCGGCGACCTCCGCAAGGTGCCTGGCCGCGATGTCACGGCGCCGCTGAAGGACCACTGAGACCCCCGCAGGAGGCCCGATGCCCCGCAAGCCCGCCCGCAAGCAACACATCCTCGACGACATCGGCCGCGCGCTCGATCGCCTGGCCGACGCCGGCCAGCTGCTGCGCTCGCGGCTCGACGCGATCGACCCGCTCGAGCACCCGGCCCGCTGGTCCGGCATCAACGACGAGATCCGCGCGCTCGACGACCGCATCGCGGCGCTGCGCGGCGAGCAGCAGCACATCGCGCTCGCCGCGTCGGAGCTGTCGCCGCTGTCGACCGCGGAGCTCGAGGCGCTGCGCCTGGCGATCTCCGACCTCGCCGAGCTGGTGCGCGTGGCCGACCGCGTCGCGCTCGTCGCCGAGGCCGCGGTCCGCCTCGCGGACGCGACGGGCACGGCGATCCAGCGCATCCGCCAGCACCGCCGCGGGTAGCTCCGCGGTCGCGCGGTCGCGCGTCGCTCAGGGCACGCGGCAGATGTACGGGCGGACCTGCCCGCAGAACATGTCGTTCCAGCCGCCGCCGGCCCACGGCGCGAGGTGCCCGCAGTCCTCGTCGCCGGCGTTGTTGGGCTCGCCGCCGGCCCACGCCAGGAAGTCGACCTTGGTCGCGTCGGTCCACACGAAGGTGCCCTCGGCCTTGAGGTCGTTGAGCCCGATCCACCAGTCGGTGTTGTTGATCGCGAACGCCGACATCGTCGCCCAGGCCTGCAGCTTGGCGTCGTGGATCGCCAGCAGGTGGCCGCCCTGCTTGACGCAGTCGGCCTCGGCCTCGGCGAAGGTCTTGCCGCCGAAGCAGAACGCCGCGTTGCCGATCAGCGGCGCGGGCAGCTTCTGCTTGATGCACTGCGGGCACTTCGGGTCGTTGTCCCAGGCGCCGTCGCAGTTGTCGTCGTCGAGGTCGCAGACCTCCGGGGCGCCGGGGTTCTTCTTCGGGTCGCCGTCGTCGCAGTCCTCGCCGCAGCCGCTGAAGCCGTCCATGTCGCCGTCGACGAGGCTGGGGTCGGTGCAGATCAGCTGGTCCATCACGGCCTTGCCGCGGTTGGTCAGGAAGTCGATGTTGCCGGCGACCGAGCCGTCGACGCTGTCGATGCTGTACTCCTTGCGCGGGTCGGCCTCGGCGGCGGGGCGCAGGGTGTCGGCCAGCGTCTGGGCCGTCGCGGCGAGGCCGAGCGCGTCGACGCGGGCGACGACCTCCTCGAACTTGGCGGCGAGCAGCTTGCGGCAGGCCAGCGACTCGTCGCACAGCTGGTTCATGCGGCCCTTGCCGCCGAACGGGTCGAGGTAGTCGTTCATGGTCTGGTCGATGCCCCACGGCATCCACACCCAGCGGTCGTCGCTCGGCCGGCGGTACAGGAAGAAGTTGTTGCGCGTCCACGCGTAGCCGTCCCAGTGGCCGAGGTAGATCTCCGTCGCGGCCATCGTCAGGTACAGGTCGAGGTCGACGAGCTCGGAGATCACCGGCACGAAGTCCTCCGGGTCGACGATGCCGTCGAGCGCGGTGGCCAGCGCCGTGAGGTCCATGAAGTCGATGTTGTCGCCGTTGTCCTGGTCGAAGCTCGGGACGAGGTCGACGAACAGGTCGCTGCCGTACGCGCCCTCGTAGAGCGCGCCCTTGGCGTCGCCGTACCACGCCTCGAGGAACTCCTTGTTGTCGACGGTCTCGACGGTCGCGTACAGGCCGTAGGGCTCGCCGTTGACGGACACGGTCGCGTTGGCCGCCCGCGGGGCCGGCACGCCGCCGGCGCGGAACAGCTCGTAGCCGAGGATCTCGCGCTCCATGCTGTGGTCCTGGACCATGTTGTTGACGGCGAGCTTCTCCATGCCGAACAGCTTCTGGCCGTCGACGTAGCGGTCGAAGTTGAGGAGGAAGGCGGCCTTCTGGTCGAGCTTCCGGAACGAGCCGTAGTTGCCCTTGAGGCGCACGCCGATGTCGGCGAGGCCGGTGACCTCGCCGTCGATGGTGACGACGAGGTCGGCGGACACGTAGATCTTCGGGTCGGCGTCGAGGCTGGCGATCGCCGCCTGCGAGAGCTTGATGTCGAACTGCGCGATCGTCCCGGGCGCGAACAACTTGGCCGCGGGGTCGACGGGCTCGCCGGTGGTCCCGTCGCCGGTCTCGCCGCCGCTGCTCGGGTCCTCCGCGGTCCCGCCGGTGGTCGGCGGCGGCCCGCCGGTCGAGGTCGTCGGGTCGGGCGCGGCGGTGGTCTGGCCGGTCTCGTCGCCGCCGCTCGTCGACGCCGCGCCGCCGCTGCTGCTGCCGTCGGTCGCGGTCGCCGTCGCGGCGCCGGTGCTGCCCTGCGTGGCGTCGCCGGCGGCGTCCCCACAGGCTGTCCCGAGAGACAGGGCGAGGAGGAGCGGGGCGTGGACACGCGGACGGCGGGCGGCGACAAGCATGAGCGATCACTACAGCCACGTCGCAGCGATGTGTCAAGTTCGCGAGCGCGCACATGCGCGCGTCATCTTCGGCGCGGGCACCGGGCCGGGCCCGTCCGGTCGGCTCACTCCGGACGGTTGAAGCCGCCGACGCCGAGCAGCGCGCGCAGCAGCTCGGTGCGGTAGCTCTGGGCCTGTTTGACGAGGTCGAGGTGGAGCTGCCACAGCTCGCGATCGACCCCGTCCTCCTGCGGTGGCACATACGCGGAGGTGTCCCCGTCGACGCTGATGCGGGTGAAGAAGCGCAGCTGCGCGTGCTCGCCGACCCGATCCGGCGGCGCTGCGGCGGCGGCCCCGACGTCGCTCGACACGAAGGTGCGGACCTCGAGGTTGCCGAGGTCGGTCACGACGCGCTCGAGCGTCTGCACCAGCCGCTGGGTCAGCTGCTGGAAGCTGCCGAGGACGCCGGGTTCCGACTTCGCGTTGCGGCCGAGCACGCCGAACTCGGCGACGCCTGCGTCGGCGGGCGTGGCTGCGATGGCGGGCTCGGGCGGGCTCGCGGGCGCGACGGCGGCTTGCGCCGCGGCCAGCGGGCCCGGGGCCGCCCCCGCTGGCGGCGCGGTGGTCGCGGTGGCCGCGGTGGTCGACGGCGCCTGTGCGGCCGCGGTGCGGACGACGTGCTTCTCCAGCTCCGGGCGCCGCGTCGCGCCGCCGACCGGGGCGAGCGGGAGGCGGACCGCGGGGTCGCCGAGGATCGTGTAGCCGCGGGCGTCGTTGTTGGCGGTCCACATGTCGGCGATGACCATCGCGTTGTACTGGCGGCCGAAGCTGATCTCCTCGAGCTCGCCGCTGAGGTCCGAGGCGAGTTCGGCGTAGCGCTCATTGAAATACTCGAGCGCCGCGCCGACCCGCTTGCCGTTGAGCAGCTCGAGCATCGCGCTCTCGAACGCGGTGATCTGGCCGGCCGCGCCGGTCTTGTCGCTGACGCCCGGCCACAGGAAGCTGCAGCCCCACGCGCGCTCGACGTGGCCGATCGTCGCCAGCGCGCCGCCCCGCGGGTGGGCGAGCAGGCGCTGCGGCAGCGCGGCCAGAAACGGCGCGTCGGCGACCTGCTCGCGCTCGCGGGCCTTCGTGCGCTGGCCGTAGTCGTTGTACATCGGCGTGCCGGCGCCGAAGCAGGCGAAGTTGAACATGATGAGCCCGTGCGGGCGCGCGGCGGCGTCGATGTCGGCGCCGGCGAAGTAGTGGTCGGGGCGCAGCGGCTCGCGCCAGTCGATCGGGCCCGGCCAGTCCTGGCAGACCAGCGCGCCCTGGGTGCCGCGCTGGCGCGGGTCGCCGCGGTCGAAGCCGGCGCCGTGGCTGGCCGTGAAGACCAGCGCCGGGGTCGCGTCGCCGCCGAGGAGGCTGGCGAGCGCGGCCTTGCTGGCGCGCTCGCCCTCGTAGCGGCGGACCTTCCAGTCGGGCGCGGCGGTCACGAGCTTGTCGGCGAGCGGGGCGATCAGGTGGCGCGCGCTGAGCTGGGTCGCGGGGTCGTCGGCGTTGGCGACCCCGAACAGCGCGACCTCGCGGGCGAGCTGCATGCCGCCGGTCTCGGCCGCGACGACGCTCGCGGCGTAGGCGGCGAACTCCTCGACGGTGTCGAAGTTCAGGCGTCCGACGGCGTACTGGACGTCGAGCTGGTACTGCACCGAGAACGGGATCTCGGCGGGCGAGGCGACGACCAGCAGGTAGTAGGGCACGCGCAGCGGGTCGGCGGGGCCAGGGCCGGCGCCGAGGCGCGCGAGGTACTTCTGCTTGCTCTCGCCGACGAGGTAGCCCTTGGTGCCGCGGTAGATCTGGAACAGCCGCTCTTCGCGGCGCGCGGCCTGGGTGCGGCGCAGCTCGAACAGCGGCAGCAGGGCCTCGGCGATCGCGTCCTGGCGCGCGGCCTCCGGCGAGCCCGGCTTGACCGCCGGGAAGATCGCGGCCCAGCCGGCCTGCGCCAGGTCGTCGGCGTCGACGCCCGCCTTGACCCCGAGGTGCGCGGTGTTCTTGTCCTGGTGGCGCGCCTGCAGCTCCGCGAGGTGGTCGCCCTGACCCTCGCCCGGCTCGGCCCCGGTGACCTGACGCGCGAGCTGCTCGGCGCTCGTCGGCGGGTACAGGTACGCGCCGGTGCCGGCGTTGATGCCGTTGAAGTAGAGCGGGCTGGTGGAGTCCATCGGGGCCTCTCAGGGTCGGGGGTCGAGCAGGCGCTGGACGTAGCGCCACGCGAGCGGCAGGGCCTGCCACGCCGCGCGCGCGCCGAGCGTCAGCGTGAGGTCGCCGGCGAGGTGCAGCGTCGCCATGACGCCGCGCGCGAGCGCGACGCGGGTGCGCAGCGCGGCCGCGAGGGCGAGGCGGTGCAGCTTCGCGGCGTCGGGGCGCACGTCGGCGGCGACGAAGGTGTCGAGGTGGCCGGACCAGCCGATGGCGGTGACGGCCTCGAGGCGGTCGGCGTCGCTGCTCTCGACGCGGGCGGGGCCGGTCGCGCGGCGCAGCAGCTCGCCGAGGCGGGCCTGGACGTCGGCGGGCGCGTCGGCGGGGAAGTCGGGCTTCGCGGCGCCGCGCAGGCCGGCGAGCAGCTCGGACTCCGCGGGCGGGAGCCGGCGGCCGGGCCCGCGGCGCAGCGCCTCGCGCACGCGGTCCTGCGCGCGGGCGAGGGCGGGCAGGGGATCGCCGCGGCGATCGGCGAGCGCGCTCGCGTCGGGGAGCCGCGCGTGGAACAGCTCGACCGGCGCGGCGGCGGCGAAGCTCGGCGGCGCGTCCCGTCGGCGCCACGGGCCCGCGAACATCGCGAGCTCGGGCAGGTCCGCGGGGCTCGACCACTCGAGCCGGGCCTCGCTCAACCGTGGCCTCGCAGCGCCTGCACGGCGGCGACGATCGTCGCCAGCGTGCGGTCGCGCAGCTCCTGGGCCTGCTTGACCATCCCGAGGTGGACCTCCCACAAGACCTTGTCGATCTCCCCGTCGCGCATCGGCACGCAGTGCTCGGTGTCGCCGTCGAGCGAGATCCGCGTGAACGCCCGCAGCCGCGTGTTGTGGGTCAGCGGATCGTCGACGTCGGCGAGCGTCGCGTCGGCGCTGGTGCTGGTGTACGTCTTGACCTCGAGCGCCGCGGCGTCCTCGATCGTCCGCGTCAGCAGCACGCCGAGCTTGCCGAGCACCGACTCGCTGAAGCGCGACGACGGGGTGCCTTTGGCGGCCGCGGCGGAGCTCGGCGGCGCGAACGTCGGTGCGGTGCTGGCCTTCTCGCTGTCATTAGCAGTGGTCACGGGAGCCCATCCTTGTCCAAGCGTCGCTACGTTATCGGGGCCGCACCAGCGGCGCAACCGGGGCGCCTCGTGGCAAGATCGAGCGATGCCCGCGAGCGAAGCTCCGCCCCCCACGTGCCCGGCCTGCGGCGCGACGGACGTCGTCGTCGCGACCGCGACGGCCAGCGCCTGCCTGCCGTTCCCGCCGGTGGAGCCGCTGCGGTGCCCGCGGTGCGGCAACACCGGCACGCGCGTGCGTCTGCGCGAGCGGACGCTCGTGCAGTGGGCGCGCGGGGGGTGACAGGCGCGGCCGCGCGGGCGATCCTGCCGGCATGTACACGCGAGACGCGAGGGCCACGATCGTTTGCGACATCCGACGAGGCGCCGCCGCGCTCGTTTACTCCGGCGCGATCGCGTGCAGCCCGGCCGCGACCACGACCGACGCGAGCGCGAGCGACGGGGCCACGAGCGGCGCGGCGACGGACCCCGCGGCGACGGACCCCGCCGCGACGAGCAGCGCCGCGACGAGCACCGACGCGAGCGCGACCGCGGGCACGGACGGCGCGCCGACCACCGCCGGCCCCGACCTGCCGCCGCCGCGCGCGTGCAACGGCGACCCGGCGCTGTGCGATCGCACCTTCGATCGCGTCGCGTTCCCGTGCACGCACAACGCCTTCTCGTCGACGGACGCGGGCTTCTCCGCGATCAACGCCAACCAGAACTTCGGCCTCGCCCGCCAGCTCGCGGACGGCGTGCGCTGCATGATGCTCGACGTCACCGACGACGGCGGCGACACGGCGCTGTGCCACGGGCCGTGCGCGCTCGGCTCGCTCGACCACCGCGAGCAGCTGCAGCTGATCGCCGCGTTCCTCGACGCCAACCCCGACGAGCTGCTGACGATCATCTACCAGGACGACGTCAGCGTCGAGCGCATCGTCGCGGACCTCGAGGCGGTCGGGCTCGGCGCGCGGGTGTACACGCACGCGACGGGCGAGCCGTGGCCGACGCTCGCGGCGATGATCGACGCCGACACGCGGCTGTTCGTCACCGCGGAGAGCGGCGGTCCGCCGCCCGCGTGGTTTCATCACGTGTGGGATCTGGTGTGGGACACGCCGTACAGCTTCAAGAGCGCCGACGAGTTCAACTGCGACCTCAACCGCGGCAGCGTCGACAACGACCTGTTCCTCGTCAACCACTGGGTGAACACGCCGATCGACACGCCGTCGGAGGACGGCGCGAAGGAGGTCAACGCGTTCGACGTGCTGTACGGGCGGGCCACGCAGTGCCAGCGGGAGGCCGGGCAGCTCCCGAACTTCCTCGCGGTCGACTTCTACGACCACGGCGATCTGTTCGCCGCGGTCAGGGCGCTCAACGGGCTGCAGTGAGCAGGGGGCTGCGGTGAGCAAGACGAACGACGCCGGCGCGAGCGCGGCGTCGTTCGTGCTCCGGCGCCACGGCGCGTCAGCCCTCGTCGGCGGGCCCGGAGTCGCCGGAGTCACCGGCGTCGCCGGCCTCGGGGTCCTTCGGGTTGGCGCCTTCCTGGGCGATCTGCTGGTAGAGCTCTTCGCGGTAGACAGGCAGGCCCTGCGGCGCCGAGATGCCCAGTCGGACCTGACGTCCGCGGATCTCCCGGACGACGATCTCAATCTGGTCACCGATGCGGATCTTCTGGCCGACTTTTCTCGTTAGCGTCAACATCAGGCCCCTCCGTGGCAGTACGGGTGCATAGGCGAGGACAAGCTCATGGCGGCGTACGAGCCACGCTCGTACTGAATAGCTATTGAGGAAGATTACAAATTCTGCAAGAGCTAAATTCGCCTCGGGCACGCGACTTGTGGGTTATGGGGTGTTTCCGCGCTTGCACGTGCACGGGCTTCGCGGTGCGCCGGCGCGCCCGGCGAGCCGCGAGCTGAACTTTAAGTCAGGTGCGTGTGGCCGGGCGCCGCGGCTCACTCGCGGCACAGCGTCTGCTCGCGCGTGCGCTCGTCGGGGTCGTCGGCGAGGCGGGCGAGATCGCAGTGCAGCGTCGGGATGAACGGGTTGACGCGGACGGCCCGCGCGAGCGCGGCGCGAGCCCCCGCCCGGTCGCCGATCTGCAGCAGGGCGCGGCCCTCCGCGGCGGCGACGTTGGCCTGCTCCGGGTCGTCGGCGCCGGCGAGGCGCAGCAGCGGGGCGGCGGGCGCGGGCCGGCCGAGCTGCAGATACAGCTCGCCGAGGCGGCGCGCGAGCTTCGGATCGGCGGCGACCCGCGGCTCCGCGGCGCGGGCCTTCTCGTACTGCCGGGCGGCCGCGCCGAGCTGGCCGCGCAGCGTCAGCAGCACGCCGAGGCGCGCGTGCTGGCGGGCTTTGCCGCCGCCGAGATGGGAAAATATGTCACCGAGCAGCGAGGGGTCGGCGGGCTCGTCGGCGGGGGGTTTTTTGCCGTCGACGAACTGCAGCTTGCGCAGGCCGGCGTCGCCGGTCTTGCCGGCGGTGCGGCGGCGCATCGTCGCCTTCCAGTGCTCGTGGAACGCGTCGAAGCTGCCGCCCCAGGCGTTGGCGAGCGCGTCCTCGGCGACGGCACCGGCGGCGACCTGGTCGAGCAGGGCGCCGAGGCCGGCGCGGCCCCGGGCCTCGCGCAGCAGCTCGAGCATGGTCTGGACCTGCGCGTAGGCGAGGGCGGCGCGCTCCTGCGAGGGGAGCATGGCGAGCGACGGGTACATCTCGGCGAAGGTGACGAGGTCGTCGCGGGCGAGGCCGCGGGCGAGCAGCTTGCGCGGCGCGGGCTCGAGGGGCAGCGGCGACGGGCTGCGCCAGCGGGTCTCGAGCAGCTTGGCGAGGCCCTCCTGCAGCCACACCGGGGCGCGGTTGCGGGTGCGCAGCGTGACGAGGTAGTGCACGTACTCGTGGACGGCGGTGTCGAGCCAGCCGTAGCCGTGGAGCAGCACGCGCGGCGTGACCATGATGATGCGCCGGTACTTGGTGATGCCGACGGTGCCGGTGGTGTAGACGTTGTCGAGGGTCAGCGGCGAGACGAGCGCGAGCTTGCCGGGGTCGTCGAGGATCTCGAAGCGGACCGCGTGATCGGGGAGCACGCCGACCTCGTCGCCGAGCGCGGCGCGGGCCTCGGCCATCGCCGCGAACAGGTACGGGGCGAGCAGCGCGTCGCGGGCGTCGGCGAACACGATCTCGACGTGGCCGTCGGGGCTGCGCTGGCGCAGCGCCGGGCCGAGCGCCCGCTGCTCGCCGCGCGCGAGGTTCAGGTAGTGCTGGGCCTCCTGCGTGATCGCGCCGACGGCCGGGAGCTGGCCCGAGGTCAGCGCGCCGGCCAGCAGCGCCTCGGCCTCCGGGTACTGGGCGCTGAACAGCGCGAGCACGCCGGCCTTGACGTCGCGCGCGGAGCCGGCCGGCATCTCGGCGACGGCCGCGGCCGCGGCGGCGAGGTCCCAGGCGTCGAGCGCGACGTCGAAGCGGTCGGCCGCGGCGCTGAAGGCCTCGGGCGCCGGCGCGTCGGCCGGGGTCGCCGGGGCGGGCTCGGCGGCGCCGGCCGGGGCCGCGGCGAGCAGCAGCGCCGCGGCGAGCGCGCGCCAGCGCCGGGCGGGTGGTCTTTGGGACAGGTCGGGTGGGGCTGTCCCGGGGGACAGGTCCGGCACGGAGCCTGGCCTTCGGGACAGATGGATCGAGGCTGTCCCGGAGGACATGTCCCGGATGGAGCCTGACCTTCGGGACAGATCGTGCGGGCCTGCCTCCGGGGCCGTGTGCGGCGCAGAGCCTGGCCCCGGGGACATGTGCGAAGGGGCAGGGAGGGTCATCGCAGCAGCTCCTCGTAGTAGCGCTCGACCTCGCGGTCGAAGCCGTCGGGGGCGCCCTCTTTCATGGCGTCCA
>Ga0075163_10005357_pt1 | contig 17133 bp, 15 predicted proteins | sample JI1023141ADNA_FD_71478 | JGI IMG/M metagenome (GOLD analysis project Ga0075163, IMG submission 71478) | Wastewater effluent complex algal communities from Wisconsin, to seasonally profile nutrient transformation and Carbon sequestration -... | ecosystem: Engineered > WWTP > Effluent > Algae...
GGGAGCAGCTCGATGGCCTCGCCCAGGCAGACGATTGCAAGGTGCCCGGCAATGATGTGTTCGCGCACCTTGGCCGACACGTGCACGCGCTTGATCTTGTTGTCGTGGGTGAAGTTGTAGGCGATGTCGCCGTGGCCCTTGTTCTGGCGGTTCTGCTGAACCATCTGGGCGATCTGCGCCATGATGGCCTTCTGGGCGGCGGCCGCGTCGCGCTGGGCGTTGAGTTCGCGGGCCCGCTCGGCGTTCTTGCGCTGGATCTCGAGGGCCGCCAGGCGTGCCTCGTCGACGCTCTGGGTGCCGGCCTTGCGCTCGTCCTTCTTTTGCTTGGCCTTTTCCTGGTGGACCTGTTTGGCCTTGTTCTTATTGACCAGGCCGGCTTTCAAAAATTGTTCCTGCAAGGAGGCCATTTCTGCCACTCCGGTAGATGGGTTGATCCGGCCGGGCGCTGCGCCGGCCTGCGCGGGAGGCGGCAGGATAGCAAAAGATGCCGCCTCCGCGGCTGCGGGCGTCAGTCGTCCGTCCCCGCCTTGGTCGAGCGGATCAGGCCGATCAGGTCGTGGGGCTGGCCGCGCATGAGCTTCAGGAGTTCGTCGCGGGCCCGGGCGAATTCGACGCCGTCGGCCATCAGCTTGTCGAGCATCTCGCCGAAGCGCTGGCGCCGCCGCAAGCCCCCGGGCGACTGGTCGCGCCGGTCCGAGAAGGCTTCGAGCAGGGTCGAGCCGCAGGCGCAGTTGCGAAACACCTCGACGATCGAGGCGCCGTCCTCGTCGATGCTCTCCTTCAGCCCGGTGTGATCGGGCCGCACCTGCCGGGTGGCGGCCAGGAACTCCGCGGCGTCCTCGTACTTGCGCCCACAGTTGCGGCACTGCTTGGGGAAGGTCGCTTCTTCCAGGGCCCGCAGGCTGCGGAACAGGTCTTCGTGGGAATAACGGAGGCTCATGGGGCCGGGATGGAGGCAAAGGAGCTTTAACGGCCGTGGAGGCGTCCGTTTTAGTGCGGGCGGCGGTGCGACAATCCGCCGCGGGGTGCGGGCGCCGGGAAGGTGCCCGCCGTTTCCCATCGAGCGGCTATAATTGTAAGTAACTTATTACATACAAGCCGTCATGCCTTCCAGTCTGCGCCAATCAACCGAGTCCCGTCAGGCCGAGATCATCGCGACGATGCTGGCGCTGGCGGCCGAGAGCAACCCCGCCGACATCGCGACGACCGACATCGCCAGGGCGATGAACGTGACGCAGGGTGCGCTGTTCCGGCATTTTCCAAGCAAGGAGGCCATTCGGCTGGGAGTGGCTGAGTGGGTCGAGGCGCAGCTGATGGCCAGGCTGGGCGCGGCCCGGCAGGCGGCGCCCGATGCGCTGCAGGGCCTGGAGGCGATGTTCCGGGCCCATGTGCAGTTCATTCTGGAGTTTCCCGGCGTCCCGCGCTTTGTGTTTGCCGAGCTCCAGCAGCCGGGGGGCTCGCCGGTCCGCCAATGCGTCCAGAAGATCATGCAGCGCCACCGCCAGACGGTGGCTGAAGTGCTGGAGAGCGCCAGAGCCACGCAGTTGATCCGGCAAGACCTGGATTGCCGCGCGGCGGCGGCCCTGTTTCTGGGCGCCATCCAGGGGCTGGTCATCCAGGCCATGCTGGGGGAGGCGCCGGCGGACATCGATGAGCGGGCCGCCGGGGTCTTGCGCCTGTACCGCTCCGGCCTGGGAGCCAGGCCATGAAGCCCGGCAGCCTGTTTACCCGCAAGGCCGGCCTTGGGCTCCTGGCAGCAAGCCTCATCGTCGGTTTTGGGTGGGTGGTCGCGCGCTCGGGCCCGCTGGCGCCCATCCGGGTGACGAGCCTGCGTGTCGAGGCGGGCGCCGTGTCGCCGGCCATCTTCGGCATCGGCACCGTCGAGGCGCGGCGCAGCTATCTCATCGGGCCCACCGCCGCGGGGCGCGTGCGGGCTGTCCATGCCGATGTCGGCGAGCGGGTGAGGGCGGGGCAGCTGCTGGCCGAGATCGACCCGGTTGACCTGGACGAGCGCTTTCGCGCGAGCGACGCAGCGTTCACCCGGGCGGCCAGCGCCGTCACCGCGGCCGAGGCCCTGCGCAAGGATGCGCTGGCCAGGCGGCAGCTGGCCGAACTGAACGCGCGGCGCTACCGGGATCTGGGGGGCAGGAACTTCGTCAGCGCCAGCGCGGTGGAGGGCAAGCAGCAGGAGCTGGACTCCGCCGCCGCGACGCTGGAGGCCACCGAGGCCAACCTGCAGGGCGCTCGGCAGGAGCTGCGCCGCCTGCAGGCCGACCAGGACGGCCTGCTCCAGCAAAAGCGCAATCTGCAGCTGCTGGCCCCCCGGGACGGGCTGGTGATCAGCCGGGACGCCGAGCCGGGCTCCACGGTCGTCGCCGGCCAGGCGGTGCTCCGGGTGGTGGAGCCGGGGAGCCTGTGGGTCAAGGCGCGGCTGGACCAGGGGCGGTCGCGCGGGCTGGCGGTCGGGCAGGTGGCGGAGATCGTCCTGCGCAGCCATGCCTCGACGCCGTTGGCGGGCAAGGTGGCGCGCATCGAGCCGCTGAACGACAGCGTCACGGAGGAGCGCATCGCGATGGTGAGCTTCGCGCGGATTCCCGACGGGCTCGGCGTCGGTGAGATGACCGAGGTCACCATCGACACCGGCTCGGCGCAGCCCGGGCTGGTCGTGCCGAACGCGGCCATCAAGGCGATGCCCCAGGGGGCCGGGGTGTGGAAGCTGGTCGACGGCACGCCGCGTCTCGCCCCGGTCAGGCTGGGCAGCACGAGCCTCGACGGCGCGGCGCTGGTGGTGGCCGGCCTGGCTGCGGGCGATGAGGTCGTCGTGCATAGCGAGCGTGAACTCACCGAGGGCGCGCAGGTCAAGGTCGTCGGCCAGCTCGTGGAGAGCCCCCGGTGATCAGCCTGGCGGGGCGCGACATCCTGCACTCGTGGCCCAGGTTCGTGCTGACCGGGATCGGCCTCGGCCTGCTGATCGGCGTCACCTTGACGATGGCCGGCGTGTACCGCGGGATGGTCGACGACGCCCGGGCGCTGCTCAACAACAGCGGCGCCGACATCTGGGTCGTGCAGCAGGACACCCAGGGGCCCTACGCCGAGTCGTCGAGCGTCCGCGACGACGCCTATCGCAGCTTGCGCGCGCTGCCGGGGGTGTCGCGGGCGGCCAATGTCACCTACCTGACGATGCAGGTCCGGCGTGGCACCACCGAGGTGCGCGCGATGGTGGTGGGCTTCGAGCCGGGGCTGCCGGGCGAGCCAGGCCATCTGGTGGCCGGCCGGCAGATCACCCGCAGCCACTACGAGGCGGTGGCCGATGTGAAGACCGGGTTTCAGCTGGGCGACACGCTGCGCATCCGCCGCCACGATTATCGGGTGGTCGGCCTGACGCGGCGGATGGTGTCGTCGGGCGGCGACCCGATGGTCTTCATCCCGCTCAAGGACGCCCAGGAGGCGCAGTTTCTGAAGGACAACGACGCCATCCTGAGTGAGCGGGCCCGCACCGCGGCCAACCCGGCGCTCAACCGCCCCGGCGTGCCGGGCCTGCTCGATGCGCTGCAGGCGTCGCAGACCGCCAACCGCAGCGTCAATGCGGTGCTCGTTCAGGTGGCCCCGGGGGCCGACGCGGCAAGCGTGGCGGGCGAGATCCGGCGCTGGAGGCACCTGCAGGCCTACACCCGGCTCCAGATGGAGGAGATCCTGGTGTCCAAGCTGATCGCCACCTCGGCGAAGCAGATCGGCATGTTCCTGGTCATCCTGGCCATCGTGAGCGCCGCCATCGTGGCCTTCATCATCTACACGATGACGCTGGGCAAGATCCGCGAGATTGCCGTGCTCAAGCTGATCGGCACGCGCAACCGCACGATCGCCGGGATGATCCTGCAGCAGGCGATGGGGCTCGGCCTCATCGGCTTCATGGTCGGCAAGACGGCGGCAACCGTCTGGGCGCCGTTCTTTCCAAAATATGTCCTGCTCGAGCCCGGCGACGCCGCGCGCGGCCTGCTGGTGGTCATGGTGATCTGCGCCCTGGCCAGCACGCTCGCGATCCGGGTCGCCTTGCGGGTCGACCCGGCGACGGCCATCGGAGGTTGAATTGGAAGGCTTCGGAATCCACATAGCGGGCCTCCGCAAGCGCTACGGCGAAGGGGACGCCGCGGTCGATGCCCTCAAGGACGTCACCATGACCGTCGCCCCCGGCGAGGTGGTCGGCCTGATCGGCCCGTCGGGCTCCGGCAAGAGCACCCTGCTCAAATGCCTCGGCGCCGTCATCGAACCCACCGCCGGCCGGATGACGCTGGGCGACGAGGTGATCTTCGACGACGGCTGGAAGATCCCGGACCTCCGGGCGCTGCGCCGCGACCGGATCGGCTTCATTTTTCAGGCGCCCTACCTGATCCCTTTTCTGGACGTCACCGACAACGTCGCCCTGCTGCCGATGCTGGCGGGCCAGCCGAACGACGTGGCGCGCAGACGGGCGAGGGAATTGCTGGACGCGCTGGATGTCGGCCACCGGGCCAAAGCGCAGCCGTCCCAGCTCTCCGGTGGCGAACAGCAGCGCGTCGCGATCGCCCGCGCCCTCGCCAACCAGCCGCCCGTGATCCTGGCGGACGAGCCGACGGCTCCGCTGGACAGCGAACGGGCGCTCGGGGTCGTGCGCATCCTCAACGAGATGGCCGGGCAGTTTCGGACCGCGATCATCGTCGTCACCCACGATGAAAAGATCATCCCCACCTTCAAGCGCATCTACCACATCCGGGACGGCAAGACCTTTGAAGAGAAGGGCCTGGGGGCAAGCTGAGGCGCCCGGCCGGGCGGTTCAGTCGGCCGCTCCACCGGCCGTGCATTCGAGTGTGGCCCGCATCGTCAGGCGCCCCGCGTAGTCGGCCGCAAGGCGGGCTGGCGCGGCGCAGGGCCTGGGTCAAGGCGGCGCGTGCCGACCCGGAGCTGCCGGCAAGTCCGACGGGTGGGGCGCCCTCAGTCGCGCTGCGGGATGGCGAGGCGGGCTTCCAGGCCGCCGCCGGGGCGGGGCCCCAGCTCGATCTGCCAGCCATTGGCCCGGGCCAGCTGGCGAACGATGGGAAGGCCGAGCCCGGCGCCGCCGGTGGCGGGGCTGCGGGCCGCGTCCAGCCGGACGAAGGGGGTGAACACGAGGTCCCGCTTGTCGTCCGGAATGCCCGGCCCGCGGTCGGCAACGCGGATGAGGGCGACGCCGGCGGCGACTTCGAGGCTCAGGTCAACCGGCTGCTCTCCGCTGTAGCGCAGGGCGTTCTCGAGCAGGTTACCGAGGGCCCGGCGCAGGGCGAGCCGCGGTGCGTGAACCCACCGCGCCTGGCAGCTTGTGTTGACCCGCCCGGGGCTTCGGCATTCGGCGGCCAGCTCGTGCAGCAGCGCGCAGAGGTCGAGCTTCACGGCGGCTTCGCCTTCGAGGCCGCGGGCGAGGTCGAGAACGTTGCCGATCAGCCGGTCCATCTCGGTGACGTCCCGCTCCAGCTGCGCAAGCGCGCGGGCCGAGGGGCGCTCCTCGAGGAGGCCGATGGCGAGGCGCATGCGGGCCAGCGGCGTGCGCAGGTCGTGGGACAGCCCGGCCAGCAGGGTGGTGCGCGCGGTCAGGAGCTCCCGAACCTGCCGGGCCATCCCGTTGAAGCATCGGGCGAGGGTGGCCAGCTCGGCCGGGCCTGTTTCATCGAGGAGTTCCGGCGTTTCTCCGCGCCCCAGCCGGGCAGCGGCCTGCTCGAGACGCTCCAGCGGGGCCACCGTCCGGTTGGCCAGCCAGCGGGCCGTCAGCAGGGCCAGGGCGAGGCCCAGCGCCAAGGACACCAGCAGGGTCAGAACAGGGTGCGCGTCGACCCGTTTCAGCGGAAAACCCACCGAGATGCTGCGCTCGCCGGAGGGCAGGGCGATCCACAGCCACGCCTCCCCGCGGATCTCCTCCCGCGCCAGGTGCTGCAGCCGGCCGGTGCGGGCCGCCAGGGAGGCTTCGACAAAATGCAGGTAAGGGCCGTGCCATTCGTCGCGGTCGTAGGCCGGCGGCTCGGCCCGCAGGGCCAGCTGGTGGGTGGCCGCAAGCTCGTGTTCGAAGGCCGGGCGCGTCTCGGGCGGGAGCTCGCTCCAGGTCTGGGCTGACAGGAGCATCAGGCTGGCCAGGTCGGCGGCCGAGCTGCGCGCCATCGGCAGCATCAGGAAGACCACCACCGCCGAGGCCACCAGCAGCTCGAAGACCAGGAAGACCCCCACCAGCAGGCGGGCGCTCTGGCTGGCGAGGCTCCGCGTCATTGCCGCACCTGCGCTCCCAGGGGGTTGAACAGGTAGCCCTCGCCGCGCACGGTGCGGATGTATTCGGGGTTCGACGGGTCGGTTTCTATCCTGCGCCGCAGCCGCGTCACCCGGATGTCCACGCTGCGGTCGAAGGGGTCGCGGTCGTAGCCCTTGAGCAGGTCGATGATGTCGTCCCGCGACAGCACGCGGTTCGGCCGCTCGACGAAGACCTGCAGCAGCTCGAACTCGGCGGTGGTGATGCGGACCTCGCTGCCGTCCCGCAGCAGGCGATGGGCCGCGATGTCGAGGGCGAAGGGGCCGAAGCGGTGCTTGCCGGGAATGGCGGCCGGCGGCTCGGCAGCCGCTGCGGCCCGGGTGCGGCGCAGCAGGGCCCGCAGGCGGGCGAGCAGCTCCCGCGGGCTGAAGGGCTTGGCCATGTAGTCGTCGGCGCCGACCTCGAGGCCGATCACCCGGTCCATCTCTTCGCCCCGCGCCGACAGCATCAGGATGCCCACCCCGGAGCGGGCGCGGAGCTCGCGGGCCAGGCTGAGGCCGTCTTCGCCCGGCAGCATCAGGTCGAGGATGACCGCGTCGGGTGGGTGCCTCGCCATCGCCTGCCGCATCGCCGTGCCGTCCCCCGCCGATTCGATGTCCAGCCCGTTGGCGGCCAGGTATTCGGACAGCAGGCTGCACAGGTCGGGGTCGTCGTCCACGATCAGCACGCGGGGCGGAAGAGGCGCAGTCATGTTTCGAGCTTAGCACCGGCCGGCCCGTCAATCTGCTGGTGATGCAGGCTGAAACGAAGTGATACCCGGCGTTACCGCTCCGACATCGGCCGGCGACATGCGGCGCCGATGATGGCGTGGCCCCAATCACCTGACAGGGAGTTCCGGATGTCGCGGCCTGCAAGCTGGCTGATCTTGAGCTGCATGCTCGTTGCGGGCTGCGCTGCGATGGCGGCGCCCGTGGCGGCGCAGGAGCGGCCCCTGAATCTCTCGATTCCGAAGGAAGCGTCGGGGCGGGGGTATTTCGGCCCCGTCGTGCCGGATCGGCCTGCGCTGGACAACAGCGGCGCTGGCGGGCCGGCATCCGTACAGGCCGAGGCCCGCGGTGGCGGCATGCCCTTCGGTGCCGGCTATGAGGCCCGGCGTGGCATCGGCGGTGGCCTCGGCGGGCCGATGGGCGGCGGTGCGGGGCGCGGCAGGCGCTGAAGCTTGGCGTGTATCCGATGTGGATTCTGATTCCGGAAGGAGATGATCATGAAGACGTGGAAAGCGATGGGTGTGGTGCTCGGCCTTGCGCTGGCCGTGGCGGGCAATGTGGATGCCCGGGGGCCGGGCGGCGGCATGGGCGGCGGCATGGGAGGTGGTGCCGGGCAGGGGCGCGCGCAGCAATCCGGTGCGGGCCAGGGGGCCCCGGAGCGGGCACGCAGCCGGGACCAGGAGCAGATCCGCGTGCAGAACCCCGGCAAGGGCGCCGAGCCGCAGCAGGATCGGAGCCGCCTCCGGGACCAGGAGGCGGTGGGCACCCAGGAGCGCCTGCGCGATCAGGAGCGCATTCACACCCCGCTCGCCAGCCCGGTCGGCAATTGAGGAAAGCACCGCCCTCCGTCGGGTGACGGGGGGCGTCCGTCATGCAAGCAGAAGGAGCATCGATGATGAAACAGCCTGTGAAAGCCCGGGTTCTATTGTTTTTTGCCGCACTCGCGCTGACCGCGTGTGGCGGGGGGGGGGGGCGGCGAGACGGCCTCCGTCGACTCGGCCCAGCCGGTTGAGGTCATCGTCGACGGCGTTGCGACGATCAGCGCGGCCCGGCTCGGCAGCCTGCTCCGAACGGTGCCCGCGGAGCCCCTGAGCACGGCGGAGCAGACGTCCCTGGTGTTCATGCGGGAAGAGGAGAAGCTCGCCCGCGACGTGTATGTCTATCTCGACAGCCTCTGGGGGGCGAGTGTCCCGACATTCACCAACATCGCGAAGAGCGAGGCGACCCACATGGCCTCCATCCTCACCTTGCTCCAGCGTTACGCGCTCGCCGACCCGGCCGCGGCGACCGGGCTGGGCCAGTTCGCCGATCCGCGCCTGCAGGTGCTTTACGACCAGCTGGTGGCGGGCGGTTCGGTGTCGGTGGTGGAAGCCCTGAAGGTTGGGGCGGCCATCGAGGAGATCGACATCATCGATCTCCGGGCGGCGCTGGCCCTGGTCGACAACCGGGATATCCGCCTGGTTTACGAGAGCCTCGTGAGCGGCTCGCGGAACCATCTCCAGGCATTCGTGCGGGCGCTGCAGCAGCAGGGTGTGGCTTATGCCCCGCAGTACCTGACCCCGGCGGAGTATGCGGAAATCATCGGCGGCTAGCGAGCCCCCGGCTGCGGCGAGAGGCGCGCGGAGCCTGGGGGGCGGTCGTCAGGGAGGTCGGGGGATCGACCCGCCCCCGGCGGGCGCTGCGGGGGGCGTTTTCGTCGTATCTGCCACACACGCCCGCATCGGGGCGCTCCGGAAGTGAGAAACTGTCAGTGTGGAGCAGCCATGATGGCGGGGTGGCCGGGTGTTGGCGTTTAACCGTGTCAGCCCCGGCCGGCCTGGCGGGGCGGATCTCCGCGGCTGAGTCCGGCCCCCTGTGATGCCGGCACGGAGAACCTGGCAATGAAGCGCACATCCCGAGGCTCCCGCAGGCCCTCGCGGCGGCTGCCGTGGGGGCTTGCTGCGCCGGCCCGGCGGCTGCTGGCGGGGCTGGCGGCGTGGATGGCGCTGGTGTGCAGCGCGTTTGCGGGGGCCGACGAAACGCAGCTGGTCTACTTCCCGGTGGGGCCCATCTACGAATACCGCTGGAAGCTGCTCGAGCTGGCGCTGTCCCACACCCGGGCGCCGGGCGAGGCGCCTTTCCGGCTGCTGCCCTATGCCGAGGCGGCCACCCAGAACCGGGGCGTGCTGCTGCTGCAGTCCGGCGCCATCGACGTGGTGGCGCTCGGCACCAACGCCGAACGCGAGGCGGCGATGCGGCCGATCAAGGTCGACATCCTGCGCGGCATCGTCGGCTTCCGGGTCTTCGTGATCCGCGCGGCCGACCAGACGCGCATCGCCGGCATGGACGAAGAGGCGCTGCGCACCCAGCTCACCTTCGGCCTCAACAGCCAGTGGGCCGACCTGCCGATCCTGCGCGGCAATGGCTTTGCGGTGGTCACCTCGACCCGCTACGAGAACCTCTTCGGGATGCTCCAGGGTGGCCGCTTCGACGCCTTCACGCGGGGCCTCAACGAGGCCAGCCGCGAGGTGGCGGAGCGTCGGCACGACTTCCCGCAGCTGGCGGTGGAGCAGACCAAGGCGCTGTACTTTCCGTTTCCGGTCTATTTCTGGGTGCGCAAGGACAATGCCGCGCTGGCCGGGCGGATCGAGCGCGGGCTGGCCCTGTCGCTGGCCGACGGCTCGTTTCGCCGCCTCTTCGAGAGCTATCATGCTGATGAAATTGCGATGCTGGCGCGGCAGAAGCGCCAGGTGTTCCGGATCGGCAATCCGATCCTGCCGGCGGGTAACGTTGAACCCGATACCCGCTGGTGGTGGCATTAGGCGCGCCCGCGCCGGCCGGGAGAAGACATGAATTTCGGTATGCAGAGCATCGCCCGACGGCTGCTGCGCACGATGCTGCCGTGGTATCTGCTGATCGCGCTCAGCACCACCGGCCTGCAGCTGGTGATCCAGTACCTCGGCGTGAGCCGCGACGTGGACAACGATCTGGCGTCCCTGGCCCGGACGGTCGAGCCGAGTGTGGCCAGCGCGGTGTGGGAGCTGGACCACCCGCAGCTGGTGTCGATCGTGCGGGGCATCCGGCAGAACGCCATCGTCACCGGGGTGCGCATCGAGTCGGACGCGGGCCAGGTGCTGGTGGAGGACGGCCGGGTGCCCGCCGGGCCGGACCCGGCCGCGGGCTTCATCGCGGCGCCTTTCAAGCAGGTCGACACGCTGCTGTTCTATCAGTCGCCCCGGGGCGAGAAGCGGGCGATCGGCCGGCTGAAGATGTACTCGGAGCGCAAGGTGCTGTGGGACCGCACAAAATACGGTCTGCTGGTGGTGCTGTTCGATTCGGTCGTCGTCACCCTCGGCCTGGGGCTGATCTTCGTGTGGACCATCCGCTTCCGCCTCTCCGATGCGGTGACGCGGGTGGCCGGTGAGGTCAAGGACTGGCGCTTCCGGCCCGGCGACGGCCCCGGCGCGAAGATCGACTACCCCTACGGCGACGAGCTCGGCGAGCTGGTGGATGCCTTCAACGACAGCCGCAGCCGACTGCACGACTCGCTCAACGCGCTCGATGCGCTCAACCGCGACCTCGAGCGTCTCGTCGCCGAGCGCACCGCCGAGCTGCAGCAGGCCAAGGACGTGGCCGAGCAGGCCACCCACGCCAAGTCGGAGTTCCTCTCCAACATGAGCCACGAGATCCGCACGCCGATGAACGCGATCCTCGGCATGCTCTACCTGGCCATGAAGGGCGACCTGCCGCCACGCCTCCGCGACCAGCTCCAGAAAGCCCAGGGCGCCGCCCACTCGCTCTTGGGCATCATCAACGACATCCTGGATTTCTCGAAGATCGAGGCCGGCAAGCTCGACATCGAGCGCATCGAGTTCGGCCTCGAAGCGGTGCTGGAGCACCTGACCGACATGCTCGGGCTGCAGGCCGAACAGAAGGGCGTCGAGTTCCTGATCCGCTACGACCCGGCCATCCCGTCGCGCCTCGTCGGCGACCCGCTGCGCTTCGGGCAGATCCTGCTCAACCTGTGCAGCAACGCAGTCAAGTTCACCGAGCGCGGCGAGGTCGAGCTGGCCTTCCGCGCCGTCAAGGCCACCGAGCAGGACCTCACCGTGCAGGTCTGTGTGCGCGACACCGGCATCGGCATGAGCCCCGAGGTGCAGCGCACGCTGTTCCAGAAGTTCACCCAGGCCGACCAGAGCACCACCCGCCGCTTCGGCGGAACCGGGCTGGGGCTGGCGATCTGCCGGCACCTGGTCGAGCTGATGGGCGGCCGGATCTGGGTCGAGGATTCGCAGCCGGGCAAGGGCAGCACGGTGTGCTTCACGGTCTGCCTGCAGATCGCCCCGCAGGCACAGGCCCGCCAGCGCGCGCTGGTGGAGGACACCGGGCCGCTGCTGCAGGGTTTGCGGGTGCTGGTGGCGGACGACAACGAGGTGTCCCGCGAGATCCTCGCCGAGATGCTGCGCTTCTTCCAGGTCGAGGTGGCGGTGGCCTCGTCCGGGGCGGCGGCGCTGGCGACCCTCCAGGCGGCCACCGACAAGCCCTTCGATCTGGTGCTGATGGACTGGCGGATGCCGGGCATGAACGGCGACGAGGCGACCCAGCGCATCCACCGCGACGATGCGATCCCGCACAAGCCGCGGGTGGTTATGGTCACCGCCTATGGCCGCGAGGACGTGATCCGGCTGGCCGAGCAGGCGGGCGTCGATGGCCTGCTGATCAAGCCGGTGTCGCCGTCGACCCTGCTCGACACGATGCTGTCGGTGCTCGGCCGCGGGCGCGTGCTCGGCTCCGACGAGGCGCCGGCGAGCACGCCCGCCCTGCCGGCCGGCGGGCAGCTGGCGGGCGCGCGGCTGCTGCTCGTCGAGGACAACGAGATCAACCGCGAATTCGCCACCGAGTTTCTGCGCAGCGAGGGCATCGAGGTGGACGAGGCGGTGAACGGCCAGGAGGCCGTCGAGCGGGTCCAGCGCGGCAGCTACGACGCCGTCCTGATGGACATCCAGATGCCGGTGATGGACGGCCTGGAGGCCGCCCGGCGGATCCGCGCGCTGGCCGCAGCCCCCGGCGGCGAACGCTTTGCCAGCCTGCCCATCATCGCCATGACCGCGCTGGCGATGGCCCAGGATGCCGAGCAGAGCCGGCTCGCCGGCATGAACGACCACGTGACCAAGCCGATCGCCCCCGACCGGCTGCTGGCGGTGCTCGCCGCCCGGGTCCGCCCGCAGCCTGGGCGGGCGCTGCCTGCGCCGGTGGTGGAGCCGGCCCGCCCGAGTGTCGACGATCTGCTGGCGCTGCGCTGCTTCAACGCGGCGGAGGGCATTCGCCGGATCGGCGGCAACGCCGAGGCCTATCGCCGGCAGCTGCGCCGCTTCCGCCAGCATTACCCGAACCCCGCCACCGAGCTGCGGCGGCTGCTGGCCGGCCCCGAGCTGCGGAGCGCCGAGGCCTACTGCCATGCGCTGAAGGGGGTCACCGGCAACCTCAGTGCGGCCCCGCTCTACGCGCTGCTGACCCACGTGGATGGCCTGCTCCGCCAGGGCGCCGCACCCGATGCGGCCCTGCTGGGCGAACTGGACGCCTTGTTCGAAGCGGCCGTCGCCGAGATCGATGGCCTGCCGGGCAACGATCTGCCGACCCCCGCGAGCACCGCCAGGCGCATTGACCCCGCCGAGCTGCGCACGCTGCTGGCCAGCCTCACGCAGGCCTTCAACTACGATCTGGGCGCGGCCGAACCCGTGCTGGCCGCCTTGCGCGCGGCGGTCGCCGGTTCCACACTTGAAGCAGAGGTGACGACCCTCGCGGCGCAGGTCGACGTCTTCGAGATAGACGCCGCGCGGGCCCAGATCACGAAACTCGAGGCCCTCATCGAGGGCATGGATCATGAGTGAAACTTCACCCAGACCCAACGGCGGCCGGCCGCGAATCCTGATCGTCGACGACGTGCACGAGAACCTGCATGTGCTGATGAACATCCTGCGTGACGACTACGCCATCGGCGCCGCGACCTGCGGCGAGAAGGCGCTGGAACTCGCCCGCCAGGCGCCGCAGCCCGACCTGATCCTGCTCGACATCAAGATGCCGGGGATGGACGGCTATTCGGTGCTCTCCGAGCTGAAGATCGACCCGCGCACCACCGAGATCCCGGTGATCTTCGTCACCGCGATGACCGAGGCGGCCGACGAGGCGCGCGGCCTCACGCTGGGCGTCGCCGACTACATCACCAAGCCGGTCAGCCCCGACCTGCTCAAGGCGCGCATCCGCAACCAGCTCGAGCTGCGGCGCTACCGCAAGCATCCGGTGATGTTCGACATCTCGGCCCACGCCGACCCGGACCACCCGGCCACCCTGCTGGTGGTCGACGATGTGCCCGACAACATCCACGAACTCATCGAGGCCCTGAAGGGCGAGTACCGCATCCTGGTGGCCCGCAGCGGCGAGCAGGCGCTGCAGATCGTCGTCGGGGCCGAGCCTCCCGACCTCGTGCTGCTCGACGTGATGATGCCGGAGATGGACGGCTACGAGGTCTGCCGGCGCATCAAGGCCATGCCGGTGGGCAACGGCATCCCGGTGCTGTTCGTCACCGTGGTGGGCGAGACGCGGGAGAAGGTGAAGGGCTTCGAACTCGGCGCCGCCGACTACATCACCAAGCCCCTGGACATCGACGAGGTGCGGGCACGCATCCGCACCCACCTCGAGCTCGCCCGGCTGCGCCGTTTTCTGGAGGCGCTCGTCGCCCAGCGCACCGCCATGCTTCAGGTCAGCGAAGAGAAATACCGGGTGCTGGCTCACCTCGACCCGCTCACCGGGCTGCCCAACCGGGTGCTGTTTGCCGAGCTGTTGGCCCACGCGATCCAGCATGCCGAGCGCGACGACTCGCGGTTTGCGCTGCTGTTCCTCGACATCGACAACTTCACCAGCATCAACGAGAGCCTCGGCCACAGCCTGGGCGACAAGCTGCTGGTCGAGGTGGGCAAGCGCCTCCAGGGCCTGCTGCCCGAAAGCGACGCGCTGGCGCGCATCGGCAGCGACGAGTTCAACGTGATCCTCGACTACGGCGAGGGCATGCCGTGGGTCGACCTCCTGACCCAGCGCATGATCAACGCCCTGGCCGAGCCCTTCGTGCTCGACGGGCACAGCGTGTATGTGGGCGTCAGCGTCGGGATCGCCCTCTACCCCGCCGACGGCACCACCGCCGAGGCGCTCCAGATCAACGCCGACGCGGCGCTGCACCAGGCCAAGGCCCAGGGCCGCGGCAGCCTGCGCTTCTTCTCGCCGGAGATGACCCGCCGGGCCAAGACCCGCCTGGCCCTTGACGCCGAGTTGCGGCATGCCCTGGAGCACCACGAGCTGCGCCTCCACTACCAGCCGCAGATCGACCTCATCAGCGGCGAGGTGGTGGGCGTGGAGGCGCTGGTGCGCTGGCAGCACCCCGAGCGCGGCATGGTCCCGCCCGGCGAGTTCATCCCCTTTGCCGAGGAGAGCGGGCTGATCGTGCCGCTGGGCGACTGGGTGCTGCGGGAAGCCTGCCGGCAGATCAAGTGCTGGATGGATGCCGGCCAGGCGCCGCGCCAGACGGCGGTGAATGTCTCGGCCGTCCAGCTGAGCCGCGGGCATCTGCTCGAATCGGTGACGGCCGCGATCAAGGACAGCGGGATCGACCCGCGGCGGCTGGAGCTCGAGATCACCGAGAGTTTCGTGATGACCGACTACGACGAGTCGTTCCGGGTGCTCACGGCGCTGCGGGCGCTCGGGGTGTGCCTGTCGATCGACGACTTCGGCACCGGCCACTCGTCCCTGTCGCGCCTGCAGCAGCTGCAGGCCCAGAAGCTCAAGATCGACATCTCCTTCGTGCGGGGCATCACGACCAACAGCAGCAACGCGCTGATCGTGAAGGCCATCATCGCGCTCGGCCACAGCCTCGGCATGGAGGTGATCGCCGAGGGGGTCGAGAACCTCGGGCAGGCGCGCTACCTGCGCACGCTGCAGTGCGACGTGATGCAGGGCTACTACGTCGCCCGGCCCATGCCGCTCGAAGCGCTGGCGGGCTTCATCGCCGGCTTCCAGGCACCCCAGGTTCCCTTCGACAACGAGGCCTCGTCCACCCTGCTGCTGGTGGACGACGAGCCCAATGTGTTGTCGTCCCTGACCCGCCTGCTGCGCCGCGAGAACTACCGCATCCTGACCGCCACCAGCGGCGAGGACGCGCTGGCCCTGCTGGCCGAACACAAGGTGGGGGTGATCATCAGCGACCAGCGCATGCCCGGCATGAGCGGCACCGAATTTCTGTCGCGCGCCCGCATGATGCACCCGGCTGCCGTGCGCATCGTGCTGTCGGGCTACACCGCCCTCGACAGCCTCACCGAGGCCATCAACCGGGGCGAGATCTACCGCTTCCTCACCAAACCGTGGGACGACGCGGGGCTGGTTCAAACCGTGCGGGACGCCTTCCGCCACTACGCCAGGGCCAGCGGCGAACCCTCGTCCTGAGCCCGCGGCCTGGCGGGTGCCTCAGTTACGGCCTCAGTTACCACCCTTGCCGCGGGCCGGTTTGCGCTTCTTGTCGCGTTCGCCGAGGACGATGTTCTTGGGGGCCGGTTTGGCGCCGCCGTCGGCCTGCTCCAGCCACAGCAGGGCGTCGGCATAGGCCATGAAGTGCTGGAGGTAGGCCGGCGAGATGTCGCGCATCAGGCGCAGGGCGCGCAGCACCAGGAAGTGGGAGTTGAGCGGCCCGGCGTTCTCCGGCTCGTCGGCGAGGGCCTGGTGGAACTGCTGGTCGACGCGCAGCCTCGACCAGGTTTCGCGGAAGCAGCTGAGCGCCTTGAGTTCGGCTGGTGCGGCGGGGTCGGCGCCGTCGGGCCGCGGGCCGGCGAAGGCGCTGCGGTTCTGCCCGGCGATGTGGGCGAGGAGCTCGGCCAGCGGGCTGGGGGGCCGGGGGTCGGGCGTGCAGGCCGCGCCCGGCAGGCTTTCGCAACGCGCGGTGTAGTCGTCGACGGCCCGGGCGAGGCGGCCTTCCAGCAGCGCCCGGGCCGTGCCGTGGTACGTGGCGGTGCGGCGGGCGAGGGCTTCGAGGTAATGAAAGCGCAGCGGGTCGAGGTGTTCGGCACCCCGGGCGCGGAGGGCCGCGAGGGCCAGCGCCGCGGGGCTGTCGCCGGGGCCCGGCCCGGCCGGCGGCGGTGTGGCGCTCATGGGCCGGCGGCCGCCTTGGCCGACTTGGGCACCGGCGCCATCTCGACGCGGCGGTTCTTCGCGCGGCCGTCGGCGTCGGCATTGGAGGCCACCGGCTGCTCGTGGCCGAAGGCGGCGGCGAACACCGACGACGATGGCAGGCCTTCCTCGATCAGCGCGCGGGTGACGGTAAGGGCGCGCTGGGCCGACAGCTCCCAGTTGTCGGCGAACTGGCGGTTGCTGTCGCGCACCGGCTTGTCGTCGGTGAAGCCGCTGACCATCAGCATCTCGTCGCGGCCGGCCAGGTAGGCGGCCAGCGGCGCGGCGAGGCTCTTCAGCACCTGGCGGCCTTCGGGCTGCAGCTGGTCGGAGTTGAGGGCGAACAGCACGCTGCCACTGATGCCGATGCGCCCGTTGGCCAGCGTCACGCGGCCTGTGGCGAGGGGCACGGCGAGGGCTTTCTCGAGGGCCTCGCGGCGCTGCTCCTCGGCCTGGCGCTTCTGCACCTCGGCTTCGAGGCTGCTCACCAGCTCGAGCTGCACGCCGAGCACGCCCACCAGGATCAGCACGAAGGCCCCCAGCAGGCCCGACATGAGGTCGCCAAAAACGGCCCAGACGGTGGAGTGTTCGAGGCCGGCGTCGATGTCGTCCATGGCTCAGGCCCCGCTGGGTTGGGCCGCCTGGCGGGCCGGGAGCTGCTGCAGGTCGTCGACGATCTGCCGCTGGGACATGATGGAGAGGTCGATGATCTCCCGTGCCTGGGCCACGTAGTAGGCGAGCTGCTCGTCGCTGCGGCTCATCGACTGGGCGAGGGCGGCCTCGATGCGGCTGAGGGCGTCGGTGAGCTGCTGGTTGGATTCGCCGAAGCGCTCGACGGCAAAGCCGAAGGCCTCGCTGAGGCTGGCGACTTCGACCGCGCCGCCGGCGATCTGGGCGGCGGCCTCGGCGAGGCGGGTGGATTCGCTCTCGGTGCGC
>Ga0075163_10005358_pt1 | contig 17131 bp, 12 predicted proteins | sample JI1023141ADNA_FD_71478 | JGI IMG/M metagenome (GOLD analysis project Ga0075163, IMG submission 71478) | Wastewater effluent complex algal communities from Wisconsin, to seasonally profile nutrient transformation and Carbon sequestration -... | ecosystem: Engineered > WWTP > Effluent > Algae...
TAATTTTCGCCTTGTCAGATTTAATGAATTTATCTGCAAGCTGCTTGCCGGTTGCCGGCTTCAGCTGATCATCTTCGACAAGCAATTGGATAGGGGTATCGCCTAATTTGCCCCCTTCCAGGTCGATAGCCAATTGGAACCCGTCGCGGGCATCCTCTCCCAAATATCCTGCCGGACCCGACAGAGTCGTGATAAATCCGATTTTAACCGGATCGGCTGCCACGCCAGGAAGTGCCAAAAATGCCCCCGTCAGCACGCCAAGCGTAAAATAAACCCCCTTCATAATTCATGCCCCCTTATGTTCCCCCGACTCATTGGTTTTAGCGGGTAACTTGAGCATTGGAAAGCCTGTTCAGCTAGCGGATGGCCCTGTTTATAGCAGATTTTTGTCTTTTGATCTTAATCTTAAGACAGCAACTAGATGACAGATATGGCAGTTAGGCATACAAACTTAGCCACTAAACACAGTCTTTACTGACGAGGCCGCCATGATCAATGTCTATCTCCGTCGCGGCGAAGCCATCGAACGCTTGGCTCTTCTACCAGGCATGATGCTCCCTCTTCCTGCGCTATGGATTGATTTACTTAATCCAACCGATCATGAAAAAGAGACCGTTGAAAAAGCGCTGGAGTTATCCCTGCCGACGCGGGAAGCCATGCAAGAAATTGAGTCTTCTAGTCGGTTTTATACTGAAGGCCCCATTTATCGCATGACGGCGACGGTTCTTGCCAATGCGGATGGTCCTAACCCTAGCGCTGAATCTTTGGCTTTTATTTTCTGCCTCGAAGGATTGATCACTGTACGTCATAGTGATCCACGACCCATATCGTCTTTTGCAGCCCGCTTAATTAAACAATCAGCTTCTTATCCAACGGCAAGAGAAGTTTTGGTTGGCATTCTTGAGGCATTTATCGATCGTCTTGCCGATATCTTAGAGAGGATCGGTCTCGATCTTGATGCGCTTTCCCAACAAATATTTGACACGCGTCCCACGACGGAACGGCGGCGCATCGGGGAAAGACGCGACTTACAAACCATCCTGAAAAGCTTGGGCCGCATTGAAGATTTGACATCGACTATTCGAGAGAGCTTGCTGAGTCTAACGCGCTTAATTCGTTTTATTACACCTGAATACGAAGCTAATGCCAAAAATAACTTAAAAGAACTTCGTACGCGCATAAAAAGCCTTCGTAGCGATATTATCTCGTTGAATGAACACTCTGCGTTCGAATCACACAAAGTAAATTTTCTACTCGACGCCACATTAGGCATGATCAGTATCGAGCAAAACCGCATTATTAAAATCTTTTCTGTTGCTGCCGTTATCTTTTTGCCGCCCACTCTCGTGGCAAGTGTTTACGGGATGAACTTTCACTATATGCCCGAACTATCGTGGGTTTTTGGCTATCCTTTGGCACTTGGCCTTATGGTTCTTTCGGCAATCGTGCCGTTTCTTTATTTCAGGCGGATGGGTTGGCTATAAGCATGACAATAGAATCGCTCTGGCAAGCTATCCTTTTGGGCATTGTTGAAGGATTAACCGAGTTTATTCCTGTCTCTTCAACCGGCCATCTTATCTTTCTTGTCGATATCCTTAAATTCCAAGGGCCGCCAGGAAAGGTCTTTGAGGTGGCGATTCAGCTTGGGGCTATTTTGGCCGTATGTTGCGTTTACTTTCAGCGGCTGATGGATGTCACAGTGCACCTACCTGTTGACCGCAAAGCTCAGCGGTTTGTTAGAGCAATTTTACTAGGCTTTTTACCCGCAGCCGTTATCGGCCTATTGGCTCATGATTTTATTAAAAGCTATCTTTTTAACCCCTATATTGTCGCCATAAGTCTGATAGTTGGCGGATTTATTATTCTTATTGTCGAGCGGTTTATTCCTGCCCCTCGATACACCGAGGTTAGTGAGGGTGGCTGGAGCCTTGCTCTCAAAATTGGCTTCTGCCAGGTTATCGCCATGATTCCCGGTGTCTCCAGATCTGGCGCAACGATCGTAGGCGCGCGGGCACTCGGGGTTGAACAAAAAGCCGCGATGGAATTTTCGTTTTTCTTAGCCATACCGACAATGCTCGGGGCCACGGCGCTTGATTTATATAAGGTGCGGCACTTGTTATTAAGTGAAGACCTGCTGATTATCGCTATTGGATTTGTTGCCGCTTTTGTTTCTGCTTTGCTGGTCGTTAGAACGGTTTTAGGGTTTATTGCCCGGTATGGCCTAGCTCCGTTTGGCTGGTATCGCCTTGTCGTTGGCACCTTAATGCTTGGGATTCTTTCAATAATTTAGCCTGTTCAGGTCTAATTCAGCGTCTCAGCGTTATGGTATATACTCTGTTCTTCACAATATAGTGTGATCAACATGAAATTCCTTATCTAAATTAATACCTTAGCCTAAATTAGGCACCCACCTCCCGCGTAGATACGCCCAACCAACAGGCCTGCTATGACTGCTTTCCCCAAGGACACCCCCCTACAATCGCGCCGCTGGCTTGTTCCTGCTATTTGCAGCGTCATTGTCCTCGGCCTGGCTTATTGGGGATACACCGTCTTTGTTTCGCCTGCGGCAAAGCAAGCTGGTCCTACAGCCACTCGCGAAGCGCCTCCTGCACTCGTTGAAGTGGCCCAAGCCGAAACAGGCACAATGAAGGATATGGCAGAGGCTGTCGGTACGGCGCGCTCAAACGAAGCTATCAATATCACCGCAAAAGTAACCGGAGTTGTGGATGCTATCCACTTTACGGATGGTCAACAGGTTGAGGCTGGAACCTTGCTGGTAACAATGCGGAGCGAAGAGGCAGGCGCCAGTCTATCCGGCGCCGAGGCTGTGCGGCGCAATGCGGAGCTTGCTTTACAACGAGCAACCGCTCTTTCCAACAGTAATGCTATCGCTACGGCACGGGTGGACGAATTAAAGGCACAACTTGACTCAGCTCGGGCAGCTGCAGCCGGCGCACGCGCTCGTCTTGGTGATTTAAAAATTTATGCTCCTTTTACCGGTAAAATGGGAATCAGAAAAGTTTCACCGGGTGCCGTCGTCCAATCGGGCACCTTAATTGGGACGTTAGACGATCTATCCAGTATGCAGGTCGATTTTCCCTTGCCTGAAACCACGATGGCTGCCGTTAAGATAGGTATGCCGATTGCTGCACGATCTGATGCATTTCCAGATCGCACTTTCCAAGGGCAAGTGACTGCGATTGATACGCGCATTGATCCCGTGACTCGCTCGATTGTTTTGCGGGGAACCCTTCCCAACCCTGATGGCGCCATACGTCCGGGTATGTTCTTAAAGGTAGAAGCGGTCATTGCCTCGCGTGAAAATGCGACTCTTATTTCTGAAGAAGCCTTGGTACCGCAAGGCACCAAGCAATATGTTTTTGTCGTTGCGAATAACAAAGCCGAGCGGCGGGAAGTCACCCTTGGTGCACGGACAGTCGGCAAGGCAGAAATTCTAAAAGGAATTACCCCAGGAGAAACCGTCGTCATTCGTGGAACGCAGGTCATTCGCGATGGATCGCCCGTCACAGTTCGCGGCAGCAATGCCGGAAACGGTGGCCCGGCCAAGCAATCTCCGGCAAGTTGAGAGGCCGATATGGTTTTATCTGATCTCGCTATTCGCCGCCCCGTTTCGGCAATCGTTTTAAGCTTATTGATTGTCATTTTCGGAATTTTTTCATTCCGGGAATTAGCTGTACGCGAAATGCCCGACGTAGATCCGCCCATCGTATCGGTATCGACTACCTATCAAGGTGCTTCTGCTCAAGTCATCGAAAGCCAAATCACACAATTGGTCGAAGACACCATTAGCGGTATTGAAGGCATTAAGGTTATTCGATCCTCGAGCCAAGAAGGCCGCTCAAACGTCCGTATCGAGTTTAATCTAAATCGGCCTATTGAGACCGCAGCAAACGACGTTCGCGACCGGATTGCCCGGATTGCCGATGATTTACCTGACGGCGTTACCGCACCGGTGGTCAGCAAGGTTGATAGTGACGCTCAACCGATTATCTATCTTTCCCTTTCCAGCGCCAGCCTAAATGCGCTGGAACTGACGGACTTTGCCAATCGATCTATTGTTGATCGCCTATCAATTATCCCAGGCGTTGCCACTGCGGCTGTAGGTGGTGCCCGCGTTTATTCTATGCGGATTTGGCTGGATCGCCTCGCCATGGCAGCACGCGGAATCACGGTTAATGACGTTAGCAATGCCCTGCGTAGCCAAAACGTCGAATTACCCGCTGGCCGCCTTGAGTCATCCCAACGTGAATTTACAGTGCGCGCCGATACACGACTTAAGAATGTTCAGCAATTTTCAAATCTTATTGTCGCTCAAGGAGATAACTATCTTGTGCGCTTGGGAGAAATAGCCCGGGTTGAAATTGGCGCCCGCGATGACCGCGGAGAGTTTCGCCTAAACGGTAATGCTGTCGTCGGTATCACCGTCTCAAAACAGGCCAAAGCCAATACCTTGGATGTCGGTAACGGAGTAAAAAACGCCTTACCGGAAATTACATCGATTCTTCCCCAAGGAGTCAGTATCGAAGTCACCTATGACGAAAGCGTGTTTATCTCTAAGTCGATTGACGAAGTATACCACGCGCTCCTTGTCGCCATGGGACTGGTTCTTTGCGTTGTATTTATTTTCCTGCGAAATGTCCGTGCAACCTTGATTCCGATGGCAGCAATACCGGTATCAATTATCGGCTCCATGACTGCCCTGGCAGCTTTTGGCTTCTCCATTAACGTTTTAACTCTTTTGGCACTCGTCTTGGCTATTGGGCTTGTTGTTGATGACGCTATCATTGTTTTGGAAAATATTTCACGACGGATCGAAGAAGGCGAGCCGCCTCTCGTTGCATCATTCCGAGGCGCCCGCCAAATTGGCTTTGCGGTTTTGGCGACGACGGCGGTCCTTATTGCCGTGTTCTTGCCAATTTCGTTTCTCTCAGGAAATGTCGGCCGGTTATTCAGTGAATTTGGCATCGCAATGGCTTCTGCCGTTCTTTTCTCGATGATAGTCGCCCTTACTTTAACCCCCATGCTGTGCTCAAAGGTTCTTAAGTCTACCCGCGAAGAAAGCTGGCTAGTCCGCAAAACAGAACCGATATTTCATGGGCTTAACACGGGCTATCGTCGCATTTTGGAGCACGCCTTATCAGCACGCCCTATCGTGATTCTGATTGCAATTGGCTTATTCGCAGGCTGCTTTGCTCTTTTTGCAGCTCTTCCTAAAGAACTCGAACCTTCGGAAGACCGCGGAACAACCATTATTTCTGCAACAGGCCCTGAAGGTGCAAGCATCGGATATACCCGTGGCGAAATGGAAAAAATAGACGCCCTTCTGAAGCCTTACCTTGATAGTGGTGAAGCTGATAAGGTTATCAGCATTCTGGCGCCAGGGTTCGGTGGCGCTGGCGGCGTCAATCGTGCCACCTATATTCTGCGCCTTGCACCTTGGGAGCAACGTAAACGCCCCCAACAAGAAATCACCCAAGAAATCAGTGATAAGCTGAAGAATGTACCTGGTGTCCGGGCCTTTGGAACAAATCCGAGCGGACTTGGCGTCCGTGGCTTGTCGACCCCAGTTCAAGTTGTTCTTCGTGGCAGTACTTACGAAGAGCTTGCCGCATGGCGCGACCGGCTTCTTACCGCATTACGTGGCGATCCATCGATCCAAAATCTTCGTGCCGATTATGAAGAAACGAAACCTGAGCTTCGGGTTTCCATCGATCGCAACCGTGCCGCCGACTTAGGTCTATCCATTTCCGACGTCGGACAAACCCTTGAAACCATGCTCGGCGGCCGCGTTGTCACCCGCTATGAAGACCGTGGTGATGAATATGATGTCGTGCTCCAAGCGCGCCCAGAAGACCGGGTAAACGCTTCCGATTTATCGAATATTTTTGTGCGTTCCACAAATAGCAAAACGCTTATCCCACTTTCAAGTGTCGTTCATCTTACGGAAGCGGCGGGACCCTCTCAGTTAAACCGTTTTGATCGACTTCGCTCTATTACACTAAGTGGAACACTTGGTGCTGGCACTACTTTGGGCGAAGCATTGACCAAGATCCGCACTGTAGCTTCCGAAGTTTTACCCCCTCAGGCACTACTGGCCTATGATGGGGCCAGTCGTGAATTTTATGAATCCGGTAGCACACTTTATGTAACCTTCGCCTTGGCTTTATTGGTTGTCTTTCTGGTCTTGGCTGCGCAGTTTGAAAGCTTTATTCATCCCTTTACCATTCTTCTAACAGTTCCCTTGGCATTGTTTGGTGCTCTTGGATCACTTTGGCTTACAGGGCTAACCATCAATATTTATACCCAAATCGGGATGATTATGTTGATTGGTCTGGTGGCTAAAAACGCCATCTTGATCGTGGAGTTTGCCAATCAATTACGCGAAGACGGCAAGCCCTTGCATGAGGCCGTTATAGAGGCCTCTGTTGCGCGTTTGCGGCCAATTTTGATGACCAGCATCGCCACAGTCTGCGGCGCCTTACCCTTGGCATTAGCAACAGGCGCCGGTGCGAAAAGCCGTGAGGCTATTGGCGTTGTCATTGCTGGTGGTGTTAGCTTTGCCACACTCCTTTCGCTGATTTTAGTGCCTGTTATCTATAGCTTGGTCTCGCGGCGAACACGCACGTCCAACTATATCAGCGACACATTAAAAGCCTATGATCTCGAGGAGTCAGGCACTCATATCATCCGGCCACAAGCTGCGGAATAAGAGGATATTTAAGGCGTTTTAATTATCGCATCGATCGCTGCAGCGCCGCCAACTTTATCGGCCCACTCCCTCCAAACAGGCAGCATGGCCTGCTGCCACACCTCACGTGAAGTTTGTGAGATTTTTGCCCCTTTATCGCGGGTCCGATTCAATGCAGCACTGCCTGTTTCGGCCTGAAGTGTATTAAAAAAAGGAATGGCTTCATTTGCTGCCTTCTGAACAACAGCTTGATCGGCTACTGTCAGATTATCCCAGAATTTCTTTGCCACCATGACTGCACCAATCGACCAGATATGATTTGTTTCAATAAGGTATGGCGCAACCTCATAGAGCTTTAGGGCTTCATAGCCATCCGTCGTCATGTCCATAAGATCAACAACGCCCGTGTCCAAGGCGCTATAAGCTTCTGTTATCGGGATCGGTACAGGCTCAGTACCTAACGTTTGCCAAACTTTAATATGCAACGGGCTCTGCAAAACCCGCATTTTATGGCCCTTGATATCTTCCGGCTTTGCTACCGCGCTACGCGAAACAAGATCACGCGATCCATAGACGATATACCCCAGAACATGAAAACCTTGAGCGTCATATTTGCGTTTATAATCTTCGCCGATCGGGCCTGACGTTACCTTTTCGATATGCTTTCGATCACGAAACACAAAGGGCAGATCGAACAAAGCTCCTTCCGGCACCCAGGCTGTTAAAGTCGCCACGGTTGAATCGGCTGCCTGAATAGATCCAAGCCGCATACCTTCGGCTACTTCCTTTTCGCCTCCCAACTGACCATTCGGATAAACCTTAAGCTGAACACGGCCTTGAGTTTCTTTTTCAACCTGGTCCGCAATCCGCCGCCACATCACCACTGTTGGCTGACCTTCTTTATAAATAACAGCAACCTTGCCTATTTGCTGCGCCTGGGACAGCTGCGGCACAACCATGGTCGAAATCCCTAACACCAATAAGAAGAGCCGAATCATCTCAATTTCCCTTATGAAGCAAATGCCCTAAGCCCAAAGTAAGCTCAGGAACGAAAGCAATAATCAAGAGTGCTAGAATTAATACCAGGGTAAATGGCCTTACCGCGCGGAAAATAATATCAACCGGCTGCCTGGCCGTGGTAGCCGTTATAAATACTAGAATACCGACCGGTGGCGTTAATCCGCCAATCATAAGATTGATTACAGTCATAACGCCAAAGTGAACTGGATCAATACCCAGCTGTACTGCGGCAGGAAGAAGTAGCGGCACCAACACCAAAATGGCCGCTCCCGTATCCATAACCAACCCCGCGACAAGCATCAGCAAATTCATCATCAATAAGCCGATCCAGCGATTATCATTATCGTTCGGAAGAATCTGTAGAAGATCTTGCGGAATTTGATCAGCAATTAAAATAAATGAAAATGGCGCTGCGACGCCAATCAATAAACCGATGAGACCTGCATCTAACGCGGTTTCTTTTAACGCCGTCAGCATAGATTCGCGACTATAAACGCGCATCATCATTCCAAGAATAAAAACGTAAAGTACGGCCAGAGCACCTGCCTCCGTCGGCGTTGCCCATCCAAGACGTATGCCTCCCACGATAATGATCGCTAAACCAATAAGCGGTAGCGCTCGCCATAAAGCCCGCCCCGGCAATGGACGGGGCACTGTTGCTTCTTCTATGCTAAGGCGTGATGCTTGAAAATAAACGGTGGCCATCAAAAAGATTGTTAAAATAATACCAGGGATAATACCGCCGATAAAAAGTGCTCCCACCGAAATGTCTGAAGCTGCAGCCAATATAAGCATAGCAATAGACGGCGGAATAACGTTTGGCAGAATAGCCGCCGCAGAGGTTATCGCACAAGCAAAAGGCGCGGGATAACCTCGCTTCATCATTTGTGGCACTAACAGTTTTGCCCCAAGTGAGGCCTCGGCATTAGAAGATCCAGAGATCCCCCCATACAACATGGCAGATAAAACGCTCACCTGTGCTAAACCGCCTCGAAAATGTCCTACCAGCGAATCAGCTAAATCAATAAGCCTTGTGGTAAGTCCTCCTAGATTCATAAGCGCGCCGGTAAAAAGAAATAGAGGGATCGCCAAAAGAATGAAGCGATCAAGCCCTCTCACCACGTTCTGAACCACAGCAGGTCCTGGAATAAGCGCCGTTATGTCGCCAGCAATAAAACTAGCGAATAACATGGCTATGCTGACAGGAACTCCTAAAGCTAAAGCTGCTGCGAAACTTCCTAAAACAAAGAAGCCTGGGCGAAATTGTGGAACTAAAATTAAACCTAAAATGTCCAGCGCCAACCAGATAGCAACAAGTAAAATACTTAAGGAAATTCTGACATAATGACCCTGGGTAGCAGCACGATAAATATAAAGAATTGCGGTACAAGCTGCGCTTATGGCCACCGGAACAAAAGGCACCCATTCTGGAATTCCTAACGCGGGATTAACGCCACCAACTAAGGCGATAATTTGGCCTCCGTTTATACCCAGCCGACCAAGGGTATAAAGCGTAACCACGTCAACAATCATTCGTGCAAGATATTGCAACACCGATGGCAGAGCGTCTTGCAGGTTAGAAAAAGAAAGATAAGAGTCACGCTTTTGAGTTATAGGCAAAGTCACCAGAACCAAGGTTACAAATAGCCATTGCGCCAGCTCAGGAACCCAAGCAGCCGAAAAACCAAAAAATCCACGCGCAATGATCTGACTGCAGATAAGCAAAATAAGTGCGGCCAAACAAATAGCGCCGATGACTTCTATGCTATTCTCAAGATTATTAGCTAATTTTTTAGCATATTGTGGATTGAACATATCCACCCCCTTCTTCGCTTTATACCCGCAAAGAAAGGTTAACCGCTAGGAAATATACACACACTAGACCGTCGCACCAATAACCCACGGAACGAATTCATCTTCACCATAACCGAATTTTTCACTAGCCGTTTTCTGTCCTGAAGCCGTGGCAAGGATAAGATCAAAAATCTGCTGACCCATTTCTTCGACAGACGCCGTTCCGTCAATGATTTCCCCGCAGTTAATGTCCATATCTTCGGTCATGCGAAGATACATCGGCGTATTGGTTGATAATTTAAGGCTCGGTACGGGTTTGCAGCCAAAGCATGACCCGCGGCCGGTTGTAAAGCAGACGATATTGCATCCGCCGGCAACCTGACCCGTAACAGAAACAGGGTCATAGCCTGGGGTATCCATAAAGACAAAGCCCGGAACTTTTAGTTCTTCGGCGAATTCAACAACATCGACCAAAGGCGATGTCCCCCCCTTGGCGACAGCGCCTAGAGATTTCTCTAATATAGTTGTTAGGCCACCTTCTTTATTGCCTGGCGAGGGATTATTATCCATCGTTTCGCCGGTCCGCGCCGTATAAGCTTGCCACCAAATCAAGCGATCTAGAAGTTTCTGTCCTACCTCATGACTCACGGCCCGACTTAATAACATATGTTCGGCGCCATAGACTTCAGGAGTTTCGCTAAGAACAGCCGTTCCCCCATGGCGAACCAACAGATCCGCCGCGACGCCTAAAGCCGGATTGGCTGATAAGGCGGAAAATCCATCCGATCCTCCGCATTGCAATCCTAGCTTAAGGTGCCGCGCAGAAACAGGACTGCGTTTAACCTTATTTGCCTCATCCAGCATCGATTTTATCTTGGCAACCCCGGCTCGCACCGTGGCGGAAGATCCACCCTCATTTTGAATGACCAGGTCATGCAATGTTTCTGATGGCGTTAGACCCTCGGCCTCGAGTAAACGATCGACTTGATTGGCTTCACACCCTAAGCCGATCACCAGCACGGCTGCAAAATTGGGATGGCGCGCATATCCTCCGATCGTTCGCCGGAGTATGTCCATGGCTTCCCCTTCGGACGCCATGCCGCAACCCGTTTTGTGGGTCAGAGCTACCACACCATCAACATTCGGCCACGGATCCAGGGCAGTGCCGCGGAATTGATCAGCTATATGTCGCGCCACGGTTGCAGAGCAATTTACCGATGTCAAAATGCCAATATAATTTCGGGTTGCGATCCGCCCATCTTTACGGATGATGCCTTGAAACGTGGCATCAAGACTTAACGGTGCTCGATAATCCTTTAATGACTCACCGATACGCCGATCGGCTGTACTTGCTGAATAACTTAAATTATGCAGATGAACATGCTCACCTGCGGCAATGTCTCGGCTAGCGATACCAATTTGTTGTGCAAACTTTAGGATGGCGGAACCCTTCGCTATGGGCTTGCTGGCTACCTTGTGGCCACGCCGAATGGCTTCGCGTGTCATATTCCCATTTTCCATGGGCTGGTTCACGGATACGTCTTTAAGGGCAATAAGTATATTATCGGCCGGATGAATTCTTAATAAGTCCACCATCCTATCCTTTACCAATGCCAGATCGTGCCATCCTGGAGTCTATTAACCGGCAAATAGGCTCGGTTATAAGGGAATTTTGCCGCTAATTTCTCATCAATGTCCACACCATGTCCGGGGGTCTCGCCCGGAAATAGCTGGCCATCTTTATAAGTATAGTCATGCGGGAAGACATCATCGGTCTCTTTCGTATGCCGCATGTATTCTTGGATACCAAAATTCGGAACCCATATATCGAAGTGCAGCGCTGCACCCATGCAAATAGGTGATAAATCCGTCGCACCATGACTACCTGTTCTAACTTGATAAAGCCCTGCCAAATCCGCAATACGGCGAAGGTGAGTAATACCTCCGGCGTGCACCACAGTTGTACGAATATAATCAATGAGTTGATTTTGGATCAGATCCTTGCAGTCCCATATGGTATTAAAGACCTCTCCCACAGCTATCGGCGTGATCGTATGCTGACGGATCAAGCAAAATGCCTCTTGATTCTCTGCTGGCGTTGCATCTTCCATCCAAAACAAACGATAAGGTTCAAAAGATTTACCTAAGCGCGCAGCTTCGATGGGTGTAAGACGATGATGAACATCATGGAGCAGATGATGATCAAACCCAAACTTGGCCCGTAACCGCTCGAATAGTTTGGGCGTATGATCTAGATATTTTTCTGTCGACCACAGATTTTCTGTCGGCAAATTTGCATCAGCAGGTTCGTAAAACATTTTATCTTGGCTAACGCCATAGGTCGACGCCAACCCAGGAACACCGCACTGAGCCCTGATTGCTTTGTAGCCAAGAGAGATATATTCAGCCACACGATCTAGTGTTTCTTCAATGTCGCGTCCATTGGCATGACCATAGACCATGACACCGTCGCGGCTACGCCCACCTAATAACTGATAGAGAGGCATTTCGGCTGCCTTGGCTTTAATATCCCATAAAGCCGTATCTACGGCCGCAATAGCAGACATTGTGACCGGACCACGACGCCAATAAGCTCCACGGTAAAGATAGTTCCAAATTTCTTCGATGCGGCTTGCATCTCGACCAATTAAGCAGGGAATAACATGGTCCGTCAGATAGGAAGCAACTGACAGTTCCCGCCCATTTAAAGTTGCGTCCCCTACCCCATAAAGCCCTTGATCCGTTATAATTTTAAGGGTGACAAAGTTACGCCCTGGGCAGGTAACAATAACGCGCGCGTCTATTATTTTCATGACAAGCTATCTCTTCTTTTCGCAGTTGCGAGATAATTGGTAAGGCCACATTACCACTTGATCATTGATCCAACCCAGTCATAATGCAATGAATCATGCAAAATAATGCATGTCGGTCCGGGGGGAACCGTCTTTGCTATGCCATTCCAAGCCATCGAAACGCAACGACTATATCAACAAGTCGCCAACCAAGTCGGTGCCTTGATCAGGCGTGGCGATTTTGGTCCTGGGGACCGCCTGCCGCCGGAACGTGACCTGGCCAAAGAACTTCGTGTTAGCCGTCCCGTTGTACGCGAAGCGATGATTGCCCTTGAACTCGCCGGCCTTGTAGAGGTTCGAACAGGGTCAGGCACCTACGTTAAACCTGTGGGTCGTGAGATTGTCTTTGCGCCGCTTAATCTGGACGCAGGCCCCAGTCCTTTTGAACTTCTCGCCGCACGAAAGATCATTGAAGGTGAGACCGCTTTTTTAGCCGCAGAAACGGCAACGGCTCAAGAAATCGAAGGTATTGCCGAAACTCTTACACTTTTTAAGAAAAGTATGAGTGCTCGGGAAAATGCCGATAATGCTGATCAGCTTTTTCATTCGCGAATAGCGGCAGCGATGCACAACTCTATTTTAAAGTCTATTATTGAAGGCTTATGGGCAAATATGGCCGTGCCGCTTTTTGGCGCCTTAAGCCAACGTACCGGTCTTCCGGAAAATCAGCGCATGACCATAAAGGATCATGAAGCTATCTACGAAGCTATACGCAATCGAAGTCCACACGCTGCGCGTAATGCCATGCATCTGCATCTAACCCATGTAGAGGAAATCATGATGCGGGAAAATGACTAAGGGGGAAGACTTGTTAAACGACGACCGTTTATTTCCAAGCGATCAAACGCAGCGGGCTATTGCTCGGCGACTTTATGCTGAAGTAAAGGATCTACCCATTATCAGCCCGCATGGACATACGGATCCAGCATGGTTTGCTTATAATGAGCCTTTTGCTGACCCTGCGGAGCTTTTTGTTATTCCCGACCACTATCTGTTTCGCATGCTCTATAGCCAAGGCATTTCCCTTGATGATTTGGGCATACCGAACGCCGATGGGAAAGCACCCAAAAAAGATCCGCGGCGCATATGGAGAATTCTTGCCGAAAACTGGCATTTGTTCCGCGGAACTCCCTCAAAAATGTGGCTAGAGCACTCATTAGAAACGGCTTTTGGAGTAACGGATCGGTTAAATGCAAAAACAGCTGATTCTATCTATGACCGGATTGCCCAATGCCTCAGTAGTCCGGAATTTAGACCACGCGCTTTATTCGAGCGTTTCAATATTGAGGTAATCGCCACAACAGAATCGCCTCTTGACCCGCTTGATCATCATCGCGCCCTGCAAAAAAGCGGTTGGCACGGCCGCGTCGTTACCGCTTTTCGCCCTGACTCAGTGGTTGATCCTGAGTACATTGGATTCGCAGAAAATATCGAGCAATTAGGATTCCTGACAAAAGAGAATACCAAAACTTGGAAAGGCTATTTGACGGCTCTCGCCGAACGACGGCAATACTTTAAATCTTTTGGCGCAACCTCGACCGATCATGGTCATCCTACGGCAACGACGTCTGATCTCTCTGAAGCAGAGGCATCAGCCTTGTTTCAAAAAGCGCTGAACGGAAAAATATCTGCGGATGAAGCTGACGTATTTCGTGGGCAGATCTTGACTGAAATGGTCAGGATGAGTTTGGATGATGGACTTGTTGTGCAAATTCACCCGGGCACCTTCCGTAACCATAATGCAGGTATTTTAAAAGCCTATGGGCGCGACAAGGGAGCGGATATTCCTACTCAGACCAATTATGTCAAAGCTTTAAAGCCATTGCTGGATCGCTTTGGTAATGATGTCCGGCTAACCGTCATTCTATTTACCTTAGATGAGACGAGTTATAGTCGCGAGCTTGCCCCCTTGGCAGGTCATTACCCCGCTTTAAAACTAGGTCCAGCATGGTGGTTCCACGACAGCCCCGAAGGCATGCGCCGCTATCGTGAAATGATTACTGAGACTGCAGGTTTTTATAACACTGTAGGGTTCAATGACGACACACGTGCTTTTACATCGATCCCAGCACGCCATGATGTGGCACGCCGGGTTGACTGCTCTTTCCTTGCCAGACTTGTCGCGGAACATCGTCTGGAAGAGGATGAAGCCCGGGAGGTAGCTATAGATCTTGCTTACCACCTGGCGAAAGCTGCCTACAAACTATAAATCTTAGGGAGGAAGACCAATGGCATTTCGTTTAAAATTACTTACATCGCTTGTCACAGGTAGCATTCTAGCCTGGGCAGGAACGGCTTCGGCACAAACTGTACTTCGATCGGCCGATACCCATGTTGATGGTTATCCGACAGTGGAAGCCGTAAAATACATGAGTGACCTCCTGCAAAAAGCGACCAATAACCGCTATAAAATTCAAGTTTTCCACTCAAGCCAGCTTGGTGAAGAGAAAGATACGATTCAACAGACACAATTTGGCGTCATTGATATGAATCGAATTAACTTGGCGCCCCTAAATAATATCGTTCCCGAAACTCAAGTGCCATCTCTGCCCTTTTTATTCCGTTCGGTCGAACATATGCATAAAGTTATGGATGGCCCGATCGGTGATGAAATTCTTAAAGCTTTTGAACCTCACGATATGGTGGGCCTAGCGTTCTATGATTCTGGCGCCCGCAGTTTCTATAATAGCAAGCATCCGATTAAATCGCTTGCTGATATGAAAGGCCTAAAACTCCGTGTCCAACAATCGGATCTATTCATTGCGTTAGTGCAAGCCATGGGTGCCAATCCAACGCCTATGCCTTTTGGTGAAGTTTACAGCTCATTACAAACAGGCGTAATCGATGGCGCAGAGAATAACTGGCCCAGCTATCAGACTACACGCCATTTTGAAATCGCTAAATACTACACAATGACGGAGCACTCAATGGCTCCCGAAGTCTTGGTTGTTTCCAAGAAAACTTGGATGAAACTATCCCCCGAGGATCAAAAGGTAATGCGTCAAACAGCCAAAGAATCCGTGAAGAAAATGCGGGAACTTTGGACGGCAAGTGAAAAAGAAGCCATGGAAACCGTTAAAGCGGGTGGCGCACAGATTGCTGAAGTAGATAAAAAACCCTTTATTGACGCGATGGCACCTGTCTATGACAAGTTTGTTACGGATGCCAAACTTAAGGACCTCGTCCAACGCATACGCGCTGTTCAGTAATATCTTCGTAGGGGAGATGGCTAAACCCCATCTCCCCCAAAGGATAAAATAGATGTCTATCGTAGCAAATTACTCTCGCCTTATGGCTATTCTGGCAAAAATCTCATTATGGATTAGCGGAATTGGGCTTGTCGTGATGACGGTTTCCATTGCCTGGCAAGTGTTCGGTCGTTTTGTACTAAACGACACACCATCTTGGACCGAGCCCCTAGCGCTTATGCTTATGCTCTATTTTATTCTGCTGACTGCCGCTGTGGGTGTACGTGAGCACTTCCATCTTGGTATGGATTTTTTTCAGAACATTGCTTCGGAAGCCACACAGCAACTCATGGCTTGGATTTCTAACTTCTTGGTTGGTCTTTTTGGTGTTTCAATGATTTGGTGGGGCAGTCAACTGGCCGCCCAAACATGGCCCGTAAAAATTCCTGTTTTGGGGTTACCGGAAGGCATGAGTTATCTACCGGTTCCTTTATCGGGCATTCTTATCGTTCTTTTTTCTGTCGAACAAATAATTAATCCTGCGGCGCGTAGAAATCTTACGCCCGTTGCAACCACAGCAGAATAATCATGGCTCTTACAGTTTTATTTGTCAGCTTCACAGTCTTGATGTTGCTAGGAATGCCCATTGCTTTTGTGATGGGGCTTTCCTCATTGATCACTATTTTTTATTTAGATCTTCCCCCGCTGGTTATATTTCAGCAGATGTCTTCAAGCATGAATGTCTTTGCTTTGATGGCTATACCCTTCTTTATCTATGCCGGCGAATTGATGATGCGCGGCACGATTGCCGAGCGGCTTATTCAGCTAGCAGCAGCTCTTGTGGGGCATGCGCGCGGCGGACTTGGCCTTGTTAATGTTATGTCTAGCACTCTTTTCGGCGGTATTTCTGGCTCCGCTGTTGCAGATGCGTCTGCCGTCGGCGGGATCATGATCCCGCAAATGGTCAAGCGCGGCTACGACGTTGACTATGCCGTGAACGTTACAGTCATGTCGGCCATTATTGCCCTGCTCATTCCGCCCAGCCATAATATGATCATTTATTCGATCTCAGCAGGCGGATCGATCTCCATCGCAGATTTATTTACAGCAGGCATTATTCCAGGACTCTTGCTTGCCGCCGCCTTAATGCTAACCGCTTATATTGTCGCCCTAAAACGGGGATACCCCGCGGAAAAATTTCCCGGTTTTGCTATGCTTGGGCGAATCTTCGTCGTAGCCGTGCCTGGACTTCTGCTTGTTGGCGTTATTATGGGCGGTGTACGCTCAGGTGTCTTCACAGCAACTGAAAGCTCGATGATCGCAGCTATTTACGCGCTTTTGGTGACCCTTTTAGTGTACCGCAGTTTAAGCTGGAGCGATTTCGTCAAAGCCACCACAGGTGCCGTCCGCACTACAGCTCTTGTGCTATTAGTTATTGGCACCGCAGGAGCGTTTGGTTGGCTAATGGCTCTGCTGCAAGTACCGGCAGCCACCATTGAGTTCATGCGCCATATTAGCAATAACCCATTGGTCATCTTTTTTATGATTAATATTGTTTTGCTTTTTCT
>Ga0075163_10005359_pt1 | contig 17130 bp, 15 predicted proteins | sample JI1023141ADNA_FD_71478 | JGI IMG/M metagenome (GOLD analysis project Ga0075163, IMG submission 71478) | Wastewater effluent complex algal communities from Wisconsin, to seasonally profile nutrient transformation and Carbon sequestration -... | ecosystem: Engineered > WWTP > Effluent > Algae...
ACCCCTTCATCTTTTCCCCACCTCCCCCGCCAAAAGCTCCCGGGGCAAGGTGGGAATCGATCAAAGTCGAGCGACAAGGAACCGAATGGCGTGCTGTAGGCACCGTCCGGTTCCATTCAGTTTCCAGAGAAACTCAAGCCACCGCAGCGCAAGCACGACGGAGGAGAACCGCTCTTAAGGGACGTCGTACTCCTCTTCGCAAGACTCTCCATCGTACGGCCAAGAACATGCGCTGCGGAATTCACTCGTGCTAGGAGCCGTGGAACGCGGCAGCCAGCGTCGCGATATCGAGCTTGCGCATCTGCATCAGTTGTCCCCACATCCTCCCTAGCGCGTCTTTGTCGCTGGATGACATCCAGTCAGCGATCTGCGCGGGAATGAGCTGCCACGAAAGTCCGAAGCGATCCTTGCACCACCCACAATGACTTTCGGCCCCTCCATCCGCAATCAGGGCGTTCCACAGTCTGTCGAGTTCCGCTTGACTGTCACAAGTTACGACCAGGGACAGCGCTTCACTCAGCGGAAACATCGGTCCGCCGTTGAGGATGGCAAACGACACGCCGTCGATCTCAAAGCGCGTCAGCATCGCCGTTCCTTCGGGCATCGGCTGACCAGGTCCGTAACGACTGACGTGCACGATGCGCGAATTGGGAAACAGAGAGACGTAGAAGTTCGCAGCTTCTTCGCCCTGGTTGTTCATCCAGATACAGGTTGAAATGCTTTGTGGTTTGGCCATGGTGTTACCTAAGTGACTGTGCGAGTTCATTGAGTTGCTCTGCCGCCGACGTCCAGCCTTGCTCAAAACCCATCGCAAGGTGCTGATCACGGTCGGCCGCATTCCAGTGTCGTGCACCCCAGTGCATGTCCGTCTTCCCACCTGGCGCATCCGACAACTCAACGAAGCCGACCATGAACGGCTTGCCCGCTGGATGCCAGTCGCCACAAAACGCGTCCGTAAACACCAGTCGCTTCCCATCGACCACTTCGAGGTATTGACCGGGATGGCGGACTTCTTCACCGCCCGGACCGTTCATCACCACCAGGCTGGCACCACCGGGACGGAGATCCTGCTCGGCGTGGCTTACAAACCACGGCTTGGGACAGAACCACTGCTTGAGCAGCGAGGGCTCGACCCAGCAGCGCCAGACCGCAGAACGGGGAGCATCCAGAGTGCGACGAATCGACAGCTCGAGCGAATCGGTTGCATGGGTTGTTGTGGTCACGATCGGCACTCCTGGCTCTTGGCGAGATGCTCTGCGGACGGTTCATTGAGCGCCCACTCCACACCAAACGGATCACACAGGGAGCCGTAACGGTCGCCCCAGAACTGTTTGGCAAACGGAGTCTTGACCTCACAGCCTGCTGCGACAGCGCGCTGCCACCACAGATCTCCATCTGTGACGACTAGCTGCATGGTGAAACCGCGCCCTCCCTTGGCCGCTTGCTCACCGTTTTCAGGAAAGGAGTCCGACAGCATCATCACGCCACCGTTGATGATCAGGCTCACGTTCGCTACCCGCTGGCTGTTGGGAAGAGTCGTCACCTTGCCAAAGACCTTGGCACCGAACGCTCGCTCGTAGAAGTCAATGGCGCGGCGCGAATCGTCGAGAGCCAGGTACGGAATCACGCCTTGCATCATGCAGTGTTGCGGACTTTCGTTCACGATTGTCTCCTTCTGTTTTCTTTGCGCCCGTTAAACAGCAGGCGCACGTAACGCTTCAAATGGGAGGCCATGTCGCGGGCGATCGCGGGCCCTCCGTCCGCTTTTGCCAGCACAAACGCCCCCTGCAGCACGGCTTGGGTGTGCAGCGCCAGACTCCTTGCGGTCCAATCTCCATCGATGCAGTACTTCTGGCGCGCCGCTTCGATGTCTGCTTCCAGCGTCTGTGCATGGCCGAAGATGCTCGCCGCACACGCCGCACGAATCTCATCGCTCACCGCAAACGCTTCTTGCACCAGGGTTCCCGCAAGGCAGGTGAATTCCGGCACGGTTCCTTCCAGCAGCGCCGTCCGGAAATCGATGTACGCCAGCACGCGCTCGAGCGGATCTTCCGGCTGGTGATACGGTGCCGACGCAAACAGCGCGCTGGTTTGTTCCGACCAGTACTGGGCGGCGGCAACAGCCAGTGCGTCCTTGCTGGCAAAGTGATGGAAGAACGCTCCCTTGGTCACTCCAGCAACGCGACAGAGCTCATCCACGCTGGTTGCCGCATAGCCCTTGGCGCGAATCACCTGAATCGCGGCGTCGAGGAGCTTGGTGCGTGCATCGCGTTTTGGGGCTTCTTCGCGTTCCATGGACCCGCTACATACCAACCGGTCGGTATGTTGGTCAAGCAAGAAACCGCCATCAATGTCGCGGGTTCAGCCCTAAGAATCCCCCGCAGCACAGGCCAAGGGAGCCGACCGAGGTGTGCTAGCCTGCCGCCATCATGAGCGCGCTGCGTACCTTCATCCCTTGGCTGCTTACAAGTCTGGTTGTTTCTGTCGTGGGCTGTAGTTCTGGTGGGGCGGGAAACGGCATGGGACCAGGGACTGGCGGATCAGAAGTGCCGATTGGGCTGCCCGATCTGGCTGAAACACGAACTGATTTGCGCATGGAGCTTCCCGATCTGGCAACCCCATCGGACTTGCAGAGTCCGGAAGGTCTGTCGGCGCTTCCCGATGGAACCTACGTGATCTTGGCGACGACCACACGTCTTGAGCATGTGTCATCGGGCGAGCCCAATCGGTGTCCGTATTGGAGTGATCTATTCACGGTCAGCAAGACGGGTTCATCCATCAAGCTGACGGGGTCTTCTGTCCACGGATACGTGCGCGACACGCCAGCGACCGTGGATGAAAAGACCGGAAAGCTCGATGGGAAGCTGCTCGGTTCCGTCAATGTTGAAGTCTCGGGAACACTGCGCTATGCGGGAGGTAAGCTCGTGCTCGACTCGCTCTATCGGATCACGGCTCCGTGGGGATCGCTGTATCCGTGGAAGGGCGAGCTGGCGGAGCCGACTGTGTTTGGCAGCAGCACTGTGCCGCCCGGTGCAAGAAGAACCCGTTTGACCTGGACAGACACCAACAACCGTCCGCAACTCATCGATGTGGACATTCTGCTTGATGCTGCGGGGCGTCATTGGGTCAGTTTGCCGCGTTTCCTCGGCAGCGCGGTCTTGCCATTTGACAGCGGACGGGTGACCTATACACCGCCCTGGGATGTCTGTGCGGGTCCATCAGCGCTCCTCATAAAGTACATGAAAGACATCCAGATCTCGGCGCTGGGTGTCATCACGCACACGACGCTTCCGGACTGGTATTTGTAGAATCAGCGCGGAGCGTTTAGGAGTCTTCCATTCAAAGGGTTTCACTAGACAGCCCGCCCAATCCGATGGTGATTGCCGGACGAACGGTGTCCCTACTGACCAAGCTCCCCCGGGAGCTTCCGCACCTGGGTCGCAAAGTCAGCCGCAAGTTGTCGACAGACTTCGATGACAGCGATGCGGCAGCCAGAGCAGCCGCGCCGTGGATCAGCACATGTTGGATGCAGCGCATGGAACTGCTTCAACAGCCGCAGGGCCGGGGCCCCGTGCTCGATGAGATCGATGAGGCCCGGAAGTGCCGATTCAAAGGGCAGAGAGAGATCATCGACCACCGGAGCCTCCTGGGCCCAGCGCACCAGCTCCGAAAATGCATCAGCCATGCGCATGACCTTCATCGACTGAGTGCAGCACAGACCATCGGCCCCCCATCGCACCGCGCTGAGCATGGCGCTGCGGAACGCGGCATCTTGAACGGCTGGCTCGTCAGGACCAAACCAATCGGGGAGTGGCTCGCTGTCCCTGTAATGCAGCAAGATGCGGTATGCAAGTCGACGGCACAGCGCCAGATATCCAGCCAGGTGACGCGGATCCGCGATCAGATCTGTGACTCCGAGCTCTACACACATTCGATCGGGGCGAATGCGAATCATTCCGTTGAGCGCAAACAGGGTGGGAAACCAGGGCCCCATCACCGTGAGCGCCTGATGGGATCGAATGTACTCCTCCCAGCGAATCGTCTTCGGCAAGACCTCGGGGTCACCACCATTGGCCAGTCCTCGCCGAACCACATGACGGAACGACTGAACCCCCGCAAGCCTTGAACCTGCGAACGGAGAACTGGCGAACATGCCCGCCAAGATCGGTGCCAGTCGGACCATTGCGCGAAACAGCGCCAGCAAGGCATCACCATCTGGAACATGGATGTTGAGCTGCGTGCAGTCTGCGTAGCTCCGGGCCAGCACCGCTGCGCCGTATTTGGTCTCCGCGATCTTGGGAATGAAGCCGTAGGAGCTTACCTCGGTGATGAGCTCAAGCGGCTCTGCGGCCACCGGCACGATCGACAGACCATGCGGCTTGGCCCAGTCAAGCAACCAGCATGCGCAAGCGCGATATTCGGCGAGCAGTTCCCCGAGGTTGTGGAACGGACGGGTCTTGATCTCGCAGGTATGGGCTGAGACTTCCTCGCTCCGCCACTCCTCTGTACCAAACAGAGAGGAGACGATCTCTCCTGGTGCTGGTGCCAGTGTGTCGGCTCGGCGCAGCGGTAGCTCGACTTCGATTCCTTGAGTGGCCTGCGCATCGGGAACAAACTGCGCGGGCGGAAGCGTATCTAAGTGTAGCTCATAGGCTTGGCCGGACTTGTGATTCCGAAGCTGAATCGTACGCATGTCCCCCCTAATGAGCAGTGCTCAGTGCTCAGTCAGCAAGTGTAGCAGTGATGTTAAGCCGAAGTGGACCGCCACGGCGAAGCAAGTCACCAAACGCACGTAAGCTCACGAAGCGAAAGGAATTCGCGATACAGTCGCTACACACTGCGGGGCGTTCAGCTCACAGAATCGTGCTCAATCACAGATCGCCTTCATCGGCATCCTTGGCGAGCACTCGCAGCATCTTACGAAGCAGGTCACGCTCCTTGTGGGTAAGTGGTGTAACCAGCTCGTCTTCCACCTGCGATGCGAGCCGCGAGATCTTGGTCGATACCTGCACTCCTTTTGCAGTCAGTCGCACCGCGTGACGGCGTCGATCCACGGCATCCGGTTCACGTAGCACAAGCCCCATCCCTTCGAGCTGATCGAGCAGCGACACCAGATGGGCGCGCTCGATCGAAAGAATGTTCGCGATCTCGACCTGGGCGAGCGATCCACGAGCGACCAGCGTAAACAGGATGTCACAGTGAGCCGGGCGTACGCCGAGCGGTTCCACTTTCAACGAAAACAATCGCTGCGCATGCTTGCCAAGCCGCACCAGCAGGTAGCCGACATGCTCAGAGAGTGCCGTCGGGAGATTGTCGAGGATGGGGCTGCTCATGACGACTTCCTTATTTGGTGTGCTTGACAACCATTGTCTCTGCCAATTATTATACGACTAACCCAAGGAGGCAACATGTCACTTGACCCGGAACATAACAAGCAGATTGCACTCGCAGTGTCCCGCTCCATCCTAAAAGGCGACTGGAACACCCTCGACTCACTGCTCGATGATGGCTTCACTTATACAGGGGACGGATTTGTGTTCAGCAAAGATGAATACATGGGATTCATGCAGGACATGAAGGCCGCCATGGACAACATGAACATGGAGTTTCCCCATGTTCTTGCCGATGGAGATCTGGTCAGTGTCCGGTTTGTCACGACCGCGAAAAACACCGGCAAGTTTATGGGCGCTCCTGCCAGCAAGAAGAACGTGACCGTTCACGGCATTTTCATTCGCAAGATCCAAGGGAACAAGGTCATGCAGGAATGGCAGACCACCGATCTGCTCGGCCTGATGACACAGATGGGATTCGGAGCTCTGTTTGGTTACGCCGTTGGAGTGGGCCTGTTCAAAGCCAAGCCCAAGCCACCAGTTCGGAAGCGCTAGACACAGGTTCACACGAAATCAATCCAGGGAGGGAACATCATGAAACGATCTCACTTGCTACAAGCGATCGCTCTGCTCACTACGACAGCCATGGCTGCATGCGGACCAGCCGAAGACAACAAGACCATCGCCAAAAGAGTCTCTGAAGAGGTGGTCTTCCAAAACCAGTCTCTGGAACTCATCGCTGACAACTTTACGTACTACCCAGGAACGCCCCCACCGGGCGTTACCCAGATGAATCGAAGTGAAACCCTGGCTTCGTGGGCGGGTATCCGGGCAACTTTCAAGGACACCAAGATCACCTGGCTCCACATCAACGCGGAAGCAGAATGGGTATCCCTTCACTACTCCCTAACCGCGACGTTGGTTCCCAACTGTGTCTTTGGACTGGCCGCAGTTCCTGGAAAAACAGCGACGTGGAAGGGGTATGTGACGCGGCAGATTCAGAATGGTCAGGTCGTGAACGAATGGGATCTCGTTGACCTCAACGCCATGCTGCCGCAGTTTGGCGTGACCGGAGCACCCTGCAAGTAGCACAGCCGTAGAACACGGCTCGGCAGCCGATGGAACTACGGGGTCGGTTTGGATTTGATTGGGCGCGTGGGCTTTCGCGAAAGCAACTTCACCATCTCTGTGTTCTGGCGCGCCTTGGCCAGCGATAACGGAGTCTGTCCGCTACGGTTTTTGGCATTCACCTTGGCTCCGCGAGCAAGCAGCGTCTCTGCTCCGCGCAGCGAACCTAGCATTACCGCTTGATGAAGCGGAGTATTGCCTTCCCGATCGGTCGTTTCCAGGTTCGCTCCGGCGTCAAGAAGTAGTGTGATGGCTTCTGCTTCCCCCGGATCCACATAGACCGTATCGTGCGGCCGGCCGAGCTTCTGGTAGATGTGCTTCTCTTGCGGCATATACGCAAACGGTCCCCAGGAAAGCGGCGTCTTGCCATTGTGGTCGGGGGCTTCGAGCGGAGCGTTCGCCGCGAGCAGAACGCGGACGGCATCTATTCGTCGCTCCATGACCGCCACGTGAAGCGGTGTAAATCCATCATTTGGCGCGGCAAATTCAATCTTGGCACCCAAGGTCAGAAGGAGTCGAAGGGTGCTGCTATGTCCATACTTTGCCGCGCTCAGTAGTGCAGCATCGCGATCCGATGCCGTCGCTCCTCGTGCAACCAAAATCGGAATGATCTCGTCGAGCCCCCCACGCGCCGCCAGTGTCACCGCTCCATGAGGAACAGTCACTCCAGCCCGTAACAGCGCCATGACGGCCTCGCTCCGCTCATACTCCAGTGCCCACATCAGAGCCGGTCCGTACGGTCGCGCTGTGGCGGTAAGAATCGCTCGATGATCGGCGATGTAGCGATCATACTGAGCCGCCGTCGTGTTCTTGGGCAACGCATCGAACTCGCGAAGAAGTGGCTCGGCATCGACCTTGATCGCAGCGGCCCCATCACCGCTTGGTGGGGCAGCGGCTCCGACGATCGGTCCCACTAGCACAAGTGCCAAAACCCATCCGCCTATGGCATCCTGATTGCGCATTGAGCATGATAATAGCGTAGAGGTATGGCGACTGTCTGCGACATCGAGTTGTCGCCGTCGGGCCCAAGCCGGTGGAACAAAGCGACCGATGGTGTGATAAACGGCCTTCGTGTACGGAGTGTCTATGGCATGAAATGCAAGACTGGAAATCGAGTAGGAATCTGGCTGCTGATTCTTGGCGTTTCCACAGCGGCTGGTGCCAAAGAGGAATCTGCTCTTTCCTTCGGAAATGGGAGCTGTGGACGACTTCAGGGAGGCGTGGCATTGCCCTGTCGGGGAGCAAACTTTGAGGCATTCTCCCGCACTGCATGCGTGCTCGGGAGAAATCATCTTCATCCGCTGGTTCGAGATACCGTGGTCGACGCCTTTCAAGAACTCGCCGAAACACCCTTTCAACGAGTCTGGCAGTATGGTGAGACCGGAAAGGCGGCAGGAGGCCGGCTCTGGCCGCACAAAACGCATCAGAACGGACTGGCGGCAGATTTTTTTATGCCGGTGATAAACGAACGGGGCGAGCCAGCGCGGGTGCCGATCTCGGTATGGAACAAGTTTGGCTATTCGCTGGAGTTTGGCAAAACCGGAACGCTCGACACACTTCGCATCGATTGGTCAGCGCTGGGTGCGCACCTGCTCGCGCTAGAAGCGGCGGGTCGGAAGCACAGGGTGACGATCGAACGGATCATCATCACGCCCGACTTCCACGATGCGCTGTTTGCCAACGTACCAGCGGTCCGACGCATGGCCCCACTGTTCATGAAACGGGAAGCGTGGGTTCGGCATGACGAGCACTATCATGTCGATTTTTCGATTCCTTCCTCGCTGCGAAGACCTCTTTCCTGTCATTAGGAGCTCGCCAAGTCGAGCCGCTTGCGGTGACGTACTTTTTTCAGTGCGCGACGCAAAAGTGGCTTCACGGAACATCTTGCTGACAAGTGCCGGTCCCGTTCGGTTCCGTCCCTACGACTGGTTTGCGACATCGGACCTTGCGGATTGCTGCGGTCCCGCGTATGTCTGCCGCGCATGTCTTCACGCGCTTCTTCCGGCCACATCGCCTTGGCTCTGGTCGCGGTCTATCTGATTTGGGGCTCTACCTATCTCGCGATTCGCTTCGCGCTGGACACCTTGCCGCCGTTTACGATGGCCGGGACGCGTTTTGTGATGGCTGGGCTGTGTCTACTCGCCTTTGCGCGAGGCTCCGGTGCAACATCAGCCGATCGACAGCAGTGGTGGAGCGCAGCGCTTATCGGGGGGCTGATGCTGGTCGGTGGCAATGGCGCAGTCTGTTGGGCCGAAAAAACGGTGCCCTCTGGACTGGCCTCACTGCTGGTTGCGACCGTGCCACTATGGGCGGTTGCGATGGGAGCGCTGCTTCCGGGTGGGCAGAGACCGAGCCCACGGGTGATTCTAGGGATTCTGTTTGGGCTGGCCGGAGTCGGCATTCTGGTTCAGCCGCAGAAGTCGGGAGCCGTGGACCCAGCAGGAGCGGCGGCGCTTCTGTTCGCGTCAGCATCATGGGCAGCAGGGTCGGTGTTATCCAAGCGCGTGCGCCTACCCGCCTCGCCGATTCTCTCCACGGCGATGCAGATGCTCTGCGGAGGCAGTCTCCTGCTTGTGATCGGTGCCATCGCTGGGGAATGGGCCAGCATCCACCTACAGTCCATCACCACCAAGTCCGCCCTCGCTGTGGTCTATCTGATGGTGTTTGGATCGATCATCGGTTTTACAGCTTTTGTCTGGCTACTCCGGAACACCACGGCCGTAATCGCGACTTCGTATGCCTACGTAAACCCGCTGGTTGCCGTGCTGCTCGGCTGGGCACTCAACGGCGAGACTCCGAGCCCCCGTACTGCCACCGCTGGTGCATTGGTGGTCAGCGCGGTAGTTCTGATCACCACGGCGCGGCCACCCAAGTAGACAGCACCTTCCAGATTCATCGCAGCTCGCAGTTAGTTCTTTGGATGGTTCTCTGTGGAGTGCTGCGTACTGCCATCGGTGATCCGGGTCCGGCAGATCCGATCCCACAAGGTCAGCGCTTCCCCAAAGTGAATGTCGGCGTGGGAGTGATGAATGTTGTGAAACGCCGAGGTGTTGAGGAGCAGCGGTGCCAACAGTCGTTCCAGTGGCTCGATCCGAATGCCGCAGTGCAAGTAGTAGTTCAAGCTGATGAAGCCAACGACGAGCGAAAAGTAAAATGGCGCATAGTGCTTGGCTTGCGGAATCGCAACCAGCAGGAGCGGCCAGAACGTCATCACGGCCTCCATGGGGCCCACAGCGAAGCCTGCGAGCGCAGTTGGATCACGGTAGACGTGATGGCCGCGATGAAACGGAAACAGCGGGCGGGTGTGTAGCAAACGGTGCTTGGCATACAACCAAGCATCGAGCACGAATACTCCTCCGATGGTCTGCAGCGACACCGAAAGGAGTCCTCCGGCTTCGGCTGCGGACCACACAAGTCCTATCGGCCGTCCCGTCCAGGATCTCCACAGCGGCCAGGCCAGAAAGCAAGCCGCAATGAAGGCGGCCAGCGTTGTGTCGGCAGCTTCCTCGCGCATGGGTGCCGGCTTTCGGCGCGGTCCTTGGATGCGAACAGTCTGCTTCTCACACCACCAAGTCACGAATGCGGCACCCGACAATACGGTTCCCGCAAGCCCGACAAAGCCGACCAGAAGCGCCACGTAAAACAGCCCCACGTGATCCGGAGCGAGCAGTCCGGTGGCGGCCAGAGCCACCGGCAGTCCACCATCAATGATGCGTGACCACAGCGGACGGGCGGAGTTTTTGCGACGGGGAAAGGGGTCTATCGCGGGACTCTGCATGGGCGACTCCAGAGGGTTACGAATTGCGAACACTTCGTTACACTGTGTAACGGAAATCGTAACAAATTGTCAATGGCCCATGCTGCGCTAGATTTCCGTCATGGTCTCACCGGCAAGAATCCCCGGACGCACTGCCTCGAGTTCGCAGCTACGCACCCGGCCGCTCACGAAGGCCCCCATCGGCCGGATTCCCAAAGAGGATCGGCGCAAGCAGCTGCTGTCTGTGGCCGCCCAGATTCTGACCGAGCAAGGAGTCGAGCAGGTCCAGATTACCGAGGTGGCAGAGCGTGCCCAGGTCTCGCGACCGCTTGTGTATCGGCTGTTCCCCACGCGCAAGGCCTTGGTCATTGCACTCCTTAACGACTTTGCAACTCATTTGGGAGAGCGGTTCCAGGCCGCTCTGCTTGCGACCTGGCCGGGCACAGTACCGGACATCACCCGTGCGTTTGTTGATGCAAGCTGTGAGGCGATCGAGGAGTACGGTGCGGGTCCATGGCTGCTGCTGGACAACAAGGGAAGCGACCCGGAGCTAGGCCGGATCGGACGCACTGTCCTAGCGGACCTGCTGGTCCCGTGGCAAAAGCGATTGAGAGAGCTAACCGGGCTTCCCACCCGTCGGAGCGCCAACCTCCTGTGGGTCGTGGTGGCAGCGGGACGGGCAGCGCTTGATGGTTGGATCGAAGGAAGCATCAGCCGCCGAATGGCGACCGAGGATGCAACCCGGGCCGTAACGGCTCTGCTTCTGATCTTTGCCAGGCTGCAACCATCCTCACCAACCCTCAACGATACCTAACACCGTCTCTCTGGGCCGCGACGTGACAACGTCTCCCTTGGCGGTTCAGAACCCCACGTTTGCGACAAGCTGAATCGCATGACCGACTCTGCGCTCGGGAATCGTAGGTGAGGATTCAGACAAGAGACTCGGAGGATTCACCCCCGTGCGCGACTCGGAGATCGGCAGGTCCACAACATAGCTTGCGCCGAGCTGCATCGGTTTGTGGCGAATGACCGTCGATACATGAAGCGGCCCGACGTTGAGCACCCCCGACAGAGACCAAAGACCGACGTGGCGGCGCTCATCGGTCTGAGCGTCCGTCGGCACGTCCGCCGTCGTTCCCAGGCCAGTGACCTTCGCGCTGGCAGCCAGCAAGATCCAATGCGCAATCACCGGGTGTCCCTTCACCAGCAGCGCCGACGCCATCTCGATGTACCCGCCGAGCGAAAGATAGCCGCCAGCCCACGTCTTGTCTTCTCGCACTGGATCGGGTTGCGACGGGAGTAGCAGCGGTCCTCGCTCTGTCTGGATGCCAAGCTCGCTGATGAATCCGTGACGTGCAAACAGAGTCGGCACTCCGTTGGCTGTGCTCGACGATAGGCGGATGCCCAAGGTTCCCCGTGGGTGGTAGCGATCTTCCATTGCATACGCGCCAAGGGTCATCACTGGCCCCCACAGCCAGCGGCGCGGCGACCTGTGCTTCGCACTCCTGGGAATCCAGTCCCCCAGGAGCCCCCAGTCTTGGTTGTAGTTCACCGTGCGGAGCAGCGCCTCGGATACGCCATGTTCACGCTCGGTGTTTCGCCAAGACAAAATGGCCCGTTCGGCATTTGAAATGTCGCTTGCCTCGTTCTCTGCATCCTCGGTCGCACTGTCTGCGGCACGCTCGGCCGCGTTGCTGGCAGCGAGCTGTCTTTCCATCTCAGACAAGTGTTTATTGATGGAACGGTAGAGCTGCTTGTACTCCGGTTGCTCAGAAAGCTCATAATACTGCGCAGGAAAGACGATCAGAGCGGAATTAATATAATATTGAATTGCTCGACGATTGATCTGACTTAGCTCCTTATTACGGCTAAATTCAATCGTCAACTCAAGAAGCTCGGGAACCGTTTCTTTACGAAATAAAGCTCCCAGAAACATAATTGCGCCTACCTGAGTTTCATGCCCTTCGAGCAACTGCTGAATCTCTTCGCGAACATTGAGCATTTTGTGATACATTAAAGTGGTACGGCCTTGAGCGGCCAACAAATGCGTATTGTCCGTGGTCTCTTCGAACAACTTTGTCCAAAGTGCCAGCATGTTTTGATACGTCTGGTCATCGAGATTCTTGAGCAACTCAATCGGCAGGAACTTGAGCAGCAGCTTGGCCGCGACAGCATGCTCATCATTTCCGTCAGCCAGTGCCCGAGCGACCAAGCCAGCGATCAGCGGTGACTGACTGACAAAGGCATTCTCGCTGGGGTTTAGCGCCCGCCACGCCTCGACCGCATGCTGCCGCTCCGACGGCTTGTAGGTCGAAGACGAAGCGACCTCGAGGAGCAATCGGTTCAGCTCCGGTGTCGACGCCACATGCTCGATCGCACCCAGGTGGATCAGCGTCGACAAGGCGTGGTTACGATGGTACTCGTCCGACTCACCGTGCCCCAGCTCGCGCAGACGCCTGAAGCTGGCCGCCACAATGGTTTCTGGTCGATAGAGCGCCACCGTCGCCACGTCGGACAGCGGCGAATCGATCTGCTGGACATCGACCTGTTGCCCCAAATGATTAAACAAACGCACACTTGGATATCCACGAACCCGGTGCCGCACCGGCCATCGTTCTTCGCTGCCGTTTTTCCCTTTTAGGCGAATAAACAGGAACTGACCACCTGCTTGCTTTGCCAAATCGTTGAATCGTGAATCGTAGCCTTTGGCACGTACACCGTTTCGCATCGAACCGATACAAACACTACACCAGTCGGTGGAATATTCTACGACTGCGAGCTGTCCGGGTCGTAGCTCGGCCAACAGTGCATCGAGTCGCTCGGGCTGTTCGAGTTCGGTCACCCCTGCCGCAAACGGGGCCTCTACAGCGTCGCCGGACAGGGTGTAATTCTGTTGTGCAGGTACAATTTGGGGGTGGGTTGTCAATCCTTTGAGAGCCTCGGCTTGTTTCAGCATGTAGGAATATCGCTCATTAATGTCGATTTTTCCATCGTGATTGATGTCAGTTATTTTCGATTCATCTGATTCCCAAAAGAATGGGCTGAGGCGCTGACAGAAAACATTCTCTCCCACTGCGCCGAGTGTAATCCCAGTGGTTTTGTGATTTTGATCAGCAAAATGAGAGATTCCGCCTCCAGCCATACAAGTATCAATCATCACCGTGCGATGCCCATAGCGTACAGAGAGCAATTTCTCCGCGAGATCCGAGAATGCATACATCTGATGATTCAACAAAACGATACCGGCCTCATGTCGATTTTGACTATTGGTTGATTCACCACCATGTCCGGTCATATAGACGACCAACTCGTCATCTTCATCCAATCGCTGAGACAACATATCAATCAAACGATCAATTCCATCCCGCGTGGCCTTGTCTCGATGAACAACGGCGGCTCGGATTGGCTGTTGTTGAGAATTTGAAGGAACTGCCAGATAGAATTCGGAAAATCCTAAATTAGACAATAGGCGAAGGGCTCTGTTAACATTGTTATCATGCGATTCACGACCATTGGACTGATCATCACCATTGATGACCAAGACAAACCTTCGCTGCGTACCATCAGCGCTACGGGGGGCTGCATTTCCGCTGGTAATGTTTATTAACAACAGGAGCAACGAGACAGTCCACCGGATTGACTCATACATTCGGATATTCTTACGAGTGAGCATCGTCATCGGATGGGTCCGGAAGGGGTGTTACGGGGCAGGCCTGCGGCAGTCGTTGATGCGAATCGAGCCGACTGCCGCAACTGATACCTGATCAGCGGACACCACCATGCTCCCTGGTCACCAACGGGATTTGCTTGACGCGCTGCTTGTGCGTGGTTGATGAGCGGACTCTGTACACTTTCTCTGCAAGGGTCAAGTAGCGGTGGTTCCTCATCCTGCCGATTGTGATTCGATGGCAGAGTCGGGGAGGTAGGCAACGATGAGCAAACCGGACCTCTGCGCAGGGGAGTGTTGGCAACTCATCCCGGGCCGAGCTGCACCTTGGCGTCCAATGTAAGAGCCGCTCACACCTCCCATTGAGCGGCCACGCGGTCAGCCGCAGGCTGCGGGATCGACCGACGCACCGGCAGCGCCTAGGCCGCTTGCATGCCCACCGGGAGCGCTTAAATTGCCGTTATAGAGGTGCAAAAAAGTACTCTATTTGTGGAGTCCCGTATATTCTGTGGGCGACCCACACCTGTCAGACTCTCTCATAACCAAAAGGAAGGGGCATCATGTTGCTTCGGTACGTAACTCCTCTGCTCGGCATTCTGACTGCCATCCCGCAGGTTGCTGCGGCGCAGGCACTTCAGATTCCCGCTACCGAGTCTGTCGCTTTACCGCGCAAAGACGTGGGCGACGGCTTGTGTGCAACAGTTGTTCATGCCTCGGACCCCCGTCTGGGACAGGTCGCGTTCACAGGTGTGGATGATGCGACGGCACTGCTCAATCAAACATCGATGCGGCTGAGTGAGGATGGTCGCACGGGCTCTCTGTTTTCGCTCATCAATTTCCGAAACAATGATCCGGTGGCGCTTGGAGACTTCCCAAGCGACATCTTGTTTCCGTACAGCGACAATCCGGGCGCGGCACCTCCTGGCAACGATCGCAACTTTGCGGTGCGACTACGTGGTTACATCAACGTCGATGCGGACGATGCGCTAGGTCTGCGGCGAACCATCGGACTGTATGCCGACGATGGCACGCGGATGACCTTAGGGAATCAGCTTGTCACGGATCCAGATGTAAATCAGCAGATCGCATCACGTCGGATCCGCCAGATCCAGTACGGCAAAAGTGGTCTGTATCCCGTGGAGCTGGTTTACTACCAAAACGGAAGTCTGGCGGTGCTCGAGCTGTCCGAGAGCAACCTGTGGATTCCAGAGAACACCAAGCTCACCAACCTGCGCGATCTGGGGTTTAGCCTGATCGGCGAGCCGCGTCCCAACTTGTTTGTGAACACAGAGCTATATTCGGCACGCAAAGGTGCCGTGCAAAAGTGCGTCGAGTGTGCGGACGACGCTGCCTGCGGTCAGGGCAACTACTGCGTGAAGGACTGGGGGCCCACTCCGCCTTCCGGACTGTGCCAGCAGTGCAACGTAAATGATCATTGCGGACCGAGCTGTCAGGCCTGTGCACAGAGCGCTCCGATCTGTCTTGATGGCGGCTGTGTGCAATGCCTGGGCAATAGCGACTGTCCGGCCGACAACGTCTGTGACACCGCCACTCACAAGTGCACGCCCATCGTCCACAATTGGGACTATGTTGGTGGTTGCAGCACGGCGAACCCGAGTGCTGGCTCGCACAACGGTCTGCTGTTCGCTTCGGGGGCTGCGCTGCTGACCCTACTCGGGCTTTCCCGACGGAGACGCCGCCCTTTTGGTAGCGGCACGCTGGCACTGCCGCTACTCCTTGGATTGACCGCGCTGTGGCCACAAGCGGCGCGGGCGGATCTGTCTGTGAATGCCGCGACGCTCCAGCCGGCGATCGGTCCGGAAACCATCATCACAGTGGAAGGGAGTCGTACGGGTAAGCGTCTCCGGCCGATGGCGGCACTGATGCTTGACTATGCCCACCGTCCGCTGCGACTTCTAGACCGCGACACTGGGCAAACGATTGCAACGACGATTCCGGACATGGTGAACCTGCACCTGATGGCCGGTTTCGGAGTCACACGTTGGCTGCAGTTCGCCTTTGACCTACCAGTTGTCGCGTACCAGGGATTTGATCGCGCCACGCCACTTAGCGATGTGCCAAACACTCCTTCCTCGTACGGATTGGGGGACTTCCGCTTGGTCGGTAAGGCTCGACTCATCAACAACGAGCACGGCGGTTTTGGTCTGGCGTTCGTTCCCCAAGTAACCTTTGCCACCGGTGATGGAACGCAGTTTCGCGGTGCAGATGCCTACGGAATTGAGCCACGCTTCGCGCTCGACTATCGCACTCCTGGTGGTGCCCTGATTGCGCTGAACGTGGGATTCCTGGGACGGACTTCCAATCAAACCGTTGGCAAGATGGAAGTCGGCAGCCAGATCCGCTACGGCATCGGTATGTTCGTTCCACTTCCTGAGCAGTTCGGGTTGATGGGCGAGATTGCCGGTGGCACCAGCGTCACCACGATCACGGCTGGACGGATCTACTCTCCCCTCGAAGGTCTCGTTGGTGGACGCTGGACGCACAGCAGCGGAATCAACTTCAACATGGGTGCCGGAATGGGATTCACAGAGGCCGTTGGATCGCCACAAGTTCGGGTGTTCGCGAGCATCGGCTATCTACCGATCGAGCGTCCACAGAGAGCACAGCCACCGACGATGGGGACCATCCTGATCGAGAAGGCAGGCAGCGGGGTCGGCTCGGTCGTTTCGACCCCACGCGGCATCGACTGCGGACAGCGCTGCAGTGCTGATTTCAAGCTGGGCTCGCAGGTCGTACTCAAAGCGCAGCCAACGGGAGAGGGCCGATTCATTGGCTGGTCTGGACCGTGCAGCGGCACAGAGGACTGTGTCCTTACCGTCACTCCGAGCACTCGGGTCGGTGTTGAGTTTGCGCATGTTGAAGAACACCGCAGTATCGTGACCATCGTCAAGGAAGGAGACGGCCAAGGCGAAGTCGTTTCGGACCCAAGCGGAATCTCCTGCGGCAAGGTCTGCTCAACGAGCTTCAAAGACAATCAGGAACTCCGACTCATCGCTGTGCCGGACAAGGACTCCCGATTTGCGGGCTGGGAAGGCGCGTGTACCGGGGTCGAGCCATGCACTCTGGTGGTACGGGGAGAGCCTCGCCTGAGCGCAAAGTTTATCAAGGCCAAGATCAAGGTCGAGGATAAGAAGCTCGATCTGCAAGGCAACGTGATCCACTTCGAGACTGCGAAGGCCAAGATCGATATCGACTCCTTCCATCTGCTCGATGAAGTGGTGCTGATT
>Ga0075163_10005361_pt1 | contig 17128 bp, 15 predicted proteins | sample JI1023141ADNA_FD_71478 | JGI IMG/M metagenome (GOLD analysis project Ga0075163, IMG submission 71478) | Wastewater effluent complex algal communities from Wisconsin, to seasonally profile nutrient transformation and Carbon sequestration -... | ecosystem: Engineered > WWTP > Effluent > Algae...
GAGCAGCCTGTCGCCGATGAACTTGAGGACGAGCTTGTCGCCGCCCTTGCCGGGCAACACCTTCGTCGCCACGTCCTTGGGGTCGTACAGCCGGACGTGATCGACGCACCCGATCGCGACGCGCGACGCAGCGGGCGTCACCGCCATCATCCCGGGGCAGTCCTGCGCGGACAGCTCGCGCGCGACGGTCCCGGCGACGATCACCTGGATCTTGTCGTCGCGACGGATCGCGAACGCGGAGTCATCCGCCGCGAAGGCGAGCGAGCGGCGGCGCAGCTCGTCGCTGCCGGACCAGGACGCGAGCACCTTGCCGGTCGCGAGCTCGCGCAGCTCGAGCGTGGTGTGCGGCTTGAGCACGAACTTGTCGTCGTCGGCGATCATGATGCCGCACGGCACGGTGGCGTCCTTGCACGCGGCGACGATCGCGTACCTGCCGCCCGGAGACAGCGCCGCGATCCGGCCGAACCGCGCGGCGCCGAGCCCACCGCTCTCGTAGGGATGGCGCGCGAGCTGGACGCCGGTCGCCGCATCCCACGCGACGATCGCGCCGGGCTCGCTGGCCACGAAGCGCGAGCCATCCGCCGAGCGCAGCGCGAGCCCGACATCGCGACCGAGCGCCATCGCGAGGCGCTGATGGCCCTTCCAGATCAGGCCACCGTCGGCGATCGCGAGCTCGCGCGAGCTCTTGCCGGCGTCGGGACGCGCGAGGACGCGCAGCACCGCGAGCTCCTCGGCGGCGTGACCGGTGGCGGCGTACTGTCGCGCGCGCACGAGCAGCGCCTGCGCCACCGCCTTGTCGCGTTGCTGTTCGGCCTCCTCGGCGTTGCGGGTCGCGCGCTCCGCGGCGTCCTCGGCGCGCCGCCGCTCGGCGAAGATCTGCTTGAGACTCCAGCCGCCGTACGCGACGAGGATCGCGAGTGCGACGCCGCTGACCGCGAGGATCCGGCGGTGCTTCGCGGCCCACCGCTGGAGCCGCTCGCGCTTGGTATACGTCTTCGCCCCGACCAGCTTGCCGAGCTGGAACTTGTGGAGATCCTCCGAGAGCTCCTTCGCCGTCGGATAGCGATGCTTGGGCTCGCGCTGCATCGCCTTGTGCACGATCGCGGCGAGATCCTCGGGGATCCGCGGCTCGCGCTCGCGCAGCGGCATGATCTCGCCCGACATCACCTTGACCAAGATCTCGTCGAGCGTCTTGCCGGCGTGCGGTGCGATGCCCGAGCCGAGGAAGTACAGCATCGAGCCGAGCGCGTAGACATCGGCGCGCTCGTCGACCGGATCGCCGGGCGCGGCCTGCTCCGGCGCCATGAACGCGGGGGTGCCCATCACCGCGCCGTCCAGGGTCTCGGTCGACGACATCGAGGCCTTGTAGGGCCCCGCCGACTCGACGTCCTCGGAGTGGAGATCCTTCGCGAGGCCCCAGTCGATCAGCACCGTCTCGCCGAAGTCGCCGACCAGCACGTTCTGCGGCTTGAGGTCGCGGTGGATGATCTTCTGGCTGTGCGCGTACGCCATCGCATCGCAGACGGCGATCACGCTCGGCAACAGCGCGAGCCGCGCATCGAGCGACCTCGCGTCGGCGATCGCCTCGGCGAGCGAGCGGCCGGCGACCAGCTTCATCGAGTAGAACGGGCCGTCGTCGGCGGTGCCCGCGTCGTAGATCGGCACGATCGCCGGGTGCTGGAGCCGCGCGGTGATCAACGCCTCGCGCGTGAACCGCCGCTGGGCGCCTGGCTCGTTGTCGATCAGCTCTTTGACGGCGACCTGGCGATCGAGATAGAGGTCGCGCGCGCGAAACACGCGCCCGAGGCCACCGCGCCCGACCTCGCCGATGATCTTGTAGCGGAGGCGATCGATCACGGGCAGCGACTGCGAGGCCGAGGGCGCCGTCGGCACGCGCGCGATCGACGGATCGCTCTTGATCAGGCCGCCGGCCGCGCTCGGCGTGGTGGTGCTCGGCGCGGCGAGCGTGTCCTCGGTCCCGAACGGCGCGGGTGCAGCTCCGCGCTCGGTCCGGTTCCCGTCATCGCTCATGCCCTCGGAGAATACTCCTGAGGTACCGTCGGTGGATGTTCCGAGCCGTCGCGATCGCCGCGATCCTGTGTGCCACGGCGGCCGCGCAGCCGACCGTCCCGTCCGCCGACATCACCGGGACGTACCGCCGCGCGATCAAGGCCGCCGACCCGGCGGACCCGCGCTCGGTCGAGGCCGCGATCAAGGCGATCGACATGGCGGTGCTCGGCAACAAGACGGCGATCCTCCCCGATCTGGTGGCGCTGCTCGCGCGCCCGGTCGACAAGCGGCTGATCTCCGCGCAGGTCGCCGCCGCCGCGGCGGTTCCGAAGCTCCGCGCGGACGTCAAGGCGTCGGTCGACGCGCTCGTCCCGGTGCTCGATCGCCCGTTCCCCAAGGTCGGCGCCAACGACGAGCAACTCGGGCTGCACCTCGCGCTCGCCGGCGCCGCGGTCAACGCGCTCGCGAAGCTCGAAGACCCGCGCGCGATCGTCCCCACGCTGCGCCTGATCTATCGGGCCCCGCAGCTGGCGCAGCAGGCGCGGCGCGCGATCGTCGCGTACGGACCGGCGTCGATCGTCGAGGTCAAGAAGCTGCTGCGCGGCCAGCAGGTCGAGATCAACCAGCTGTTCAAGGCCGAGAAGCTCGACCAGTCCTGCGATGCCGACGGCTGCCAGCCGGTCTCGCTCCGCGAGTTCTACGCGGCGATCCTCGCCGGCGATCTCTACGATCCGTCGCTCGCGGAGGATCTGCTCAAGCTGATCAAGGCACCGTCGCTGCCGGCGTACATCTTCGACGGTGCGCCCGGACCGTCCCAGCACCAGGCCGCGTTCGAGGGGCTCCGCAGGCTCGGCAACCCCGCCACCGCGCCCGCGTTGCTGGCGATCATCCGCGATCGCAAGACCCCGGTCGAGGACCGTACGCTCGCCGCGTCGGCCTATGCGTTCGTCGCGACGGATCCGAAAGGCTCGGCCGAGCTCGCCGCGATCGCCGCCGACAACACCGCCGACGACAGTCTCCGTCAGGCCGCCGCGGATTCATTGGCGCGCGTCGGCGTCACGCTCGCCGACCTCAAGGCGAACGAGGGGCTCGCGAAGCGCTACCTCGACGCCGCGGCGAAGAAGACCGCCGAAGTGGCGAAGCTCAACGGCCGCGACAAGAAGCAGGCCGAGCAGGCCGCCGCCGCGTATCTCGGCTACGCGCGGATGTTCCAGAACCACATGGCGCGGATCGAGGTCGGCATCACCTGCAAGGCCGAGCCGCGCTGCCTGGTCGGCGTGCTCGACAAGACGCCTGCCGAGGCGGCGGCGCGGATGAAGCCGTACCTCCCCGATGTCGACACGTGGACCGCGGAGCACAAGGAGGCGCTGTGGGAGGCCACGGTCGATCGCGGCCTGATCGACCTCAGCAAGCGCGGCACCGCGAAGCCCGAGGTGCTCGACAAGCTGCTCGCCCACGCCGGCACCACCGAGCGCATCGTGCGCCAGGCGATCCTGATCGCGCTCGCGAAGGTGGCGCCCCGCCCATGCCCGGCCTGCGTCACCAAGCTCGACGAGGTGATCGAGGCCGACCGCACCAAGAGCCTCGGCGACCTGACGATCGAGACGACGCTGGTGCGCAACTACCTGCGGTGGGGGAAGTAGATGGGTTTGACACGAGTCATCGCGATCCTGACCGTCACCTGGTGCCTGCTCCTCGTCTGGGTCATCAAGACCGCGGAGTCCCGAGGTCGCAGCATGATCGTGTGGGGGCTGATCGGGCTCGCCGCCGGCATCCTCGGCCCGCTCGTAGGCATCACGCTGGCAGCGAAGATGGTGGAGGGGGATGACCCGAGCACGATGACGATCGCGCTCGCCTTCTTCGTTCCGCTCGTGTCGCTCATCTTGCCGATGGTCGGCGTCGGCGTGTTCCTGATGCGCTCACCGGTCCACGTCGCACGCCAGGCCTCGTACAAGGTCGACGTGCTCGGAAAGGGGCCCGCCACGATCACGATCAAGGACGGCATCCAGCTCGCGATCGAGGGCGGAGAAACGCTGACCGCCGCCGACATCACGAAGGCGGAAGCCGACGGCGAGTGCGTGCGAATCTTCCTCGCAGACCGCGAGCTCCTCGCGATGCCTCTCGGCAGGCCGGCGACGCGCGAGGGCCGCCAGCATCAGAGCCTGGTGCTCGCGAAGCAGCTCCGCCAGGCAAAGTCGCTACACTAGGCCGCGTGCCGCCTCGGATCATCGTCATCGTCGGGCCCACGGGCGCCGGCAAGACGCGGTTGTCGCTGCTGCTCGCCGAGCGCGCGGGTGGCGAAGTCGTGTCCGCGGATTCGCAGCAGGTCTACACCGGCATGGACATCGGCACCGGCAAGGTCACCGCCGACGAGCGGGCGAGGGCGCCCCACCACCTGCTCGACATCCTGCGCCCCGACGAGGAGATGACCGCGCAGCGGTTCGTCGAGCTCGCCGATCGCGCGATCGAAGACATCGCCGCGCGGAACCGCACCGTGATCGTGTGCGGCGGCACCGGGCTCTACGTCCGCTCGCTGCTCCTCGGCCTGTTCGCTGGGCCGCCCGCGGATCCCGAGGTCCGCGCGGAGCTCTCCAAACTGGGCCTCGCCGCGCTGCGCGAGGAGCTCGAGCGCGTCGATCCGCAGGCCGCCGCGAAGATCGAGCGCAACGACGAGAAACGCACGATCCGCGCGCTCGAGGTCTATCGCCTGACCGGCGAGCCGATGAGCGCCCACCAGGCGCGGCACGATCACAAGACCCTGCCACGCCGCTACGAGGCGCAGCTCGTCGGGCTCGCCCCCGAGCGCGAGGCGCTGTACCGCAACATCGACGCGCGCGTCGACCAGATGCTCGCCGACGGCCTCGAGGACGAGGTCACCGCGCTGCGCGCCGCGGGCTACCTCCCGCCGCTGCGCTCGCAACAGGCGATCGGCTACGCGGAGCTCCACGATGCCGCCGCCGGGGTGGTGGAGCGCGCGCGCGCGATCGAGCTGATCAAGCGCAACTCGCGGCACTACGCCCGCCGCCAGCTGTCGTGGTACCGCGGCGATGCCACGATCACCTGGCACGCGAGCGCCGACGCCGTCGATCTCGACCCGCTCGCCGCCTGGCTCGCTCCGTAACGCGTAACGCCGCGGATCTCTTGGCTCGCCAGGCCGTTGACCGTCGAGCCAGACAGCGGTACCAAGCAGGCCCTTCCATGGAAGTCGCCACGCTTTCCGACCGCATGATCCTGGAGTTCGAGCGTCCGATCATCGACCTCGAGCGGAAGATCAGCGAGCTCCGCGGGCTGTCCACCGAGGCCGTCGATTTCTCCTCGGAGATTCGCAAGCTCGAGGTCAAGGCACGCAAGCTCCAGAAGGAGATCTTCGCGGACCTGACGGCGCAGCAGAAGGTCCAGCTCGCCCGCCACCCGGCGCGGCCGTACATGATGGATTACGTCAACCTGCTGATGGACGACTTCGTCGAGCTGCACGGTGATCGCAGCTTCCACGACGACCCGGCCATCGTCGGCGGCATGGCCGTGTTCGACGAGTGGGAGGTGCTGGTGCTCGGCCACATGAAGGGCCGCAACACCAAGGAGAACATGCACCGCAACTTCGGGATGGCGCGTCCCGAGGGCTACCGCAAGGCGACGCGGCTGATGCGCATGGCGTCGCGCTACAAGCGCCCGATCATCTGCTTCATCGATACGCCGGGCGCGTATCCCGGCCTCGGCGCCGAGGAGCGCGGTCAGGCCGAAGCGATCGCGAAGGCGCTCCAGGTGATGGCGAGCCTCGAGTGCCCGATGATCAGCATCGTGGTCGGCGAGGGCGGCTCGGGTGGCGCACTCGCCCTCGGCGTGACAGACCGGATCCTGATGTTCGAGTACTCGATCTACTCGGTGATCAGCCCCGAGGGCTGCGCGTCGATCCTGTGGCGCGACCCGTCGAAGATCGGCGAGGCCGCGACGCAGCTCAAGCTGACCGCACCCGACCTGATGCACCTCGGCATCTGCGACGAGATCATCCCCGAGGCACCGGGCGGCGCGCACCGCAACACCGCCGTCTCGGCGGCAAAGCTCCGCAGCTCGCTCAAGCATCACCTCAAGGAGCTGGTCGAGCTGCCCACCAGCGAGCTCGTCGAGCGCCGCTACCAGAAGTTCCGCAAGATGGGCGCGTTCGTCGAGCAGCCGGCCTAGCCATGCTCTACGAGTACGCGCTGATCTCTGTCGTCATCGCGAGCGGCTACTGGGGGTACTTCTTCCTGCGGCATCAACCGCACGGCACGCTGACGTTCGGGATGATGCAGCTGACCGCGGCGTTCCTCGCCGGCGTCGGCCTGGTCGGGCGCGACTCCGAGCACGCGATCCTCGGCCTCTGCGGTGCGATCGGCCTCGGCATGGGTGCGTGCCTGCTCGTCGTCGGTCCGGTGGTCCGCGGCACCGCGCGCAGGTTCGCGGCGGCCGAGCACGTCGGCATCGCCACGCGCCTCCTCGATGTCGCCGAGCTGCTCGCCCCGGGCTCGGGCGTCTCCGAGGAGAAGGCGGTGCTCGCCGCGATGAAGGAGATCCGCGAGGGCCGCGTCGAGCAGACCGTCGATGCGCTCAGCGCCGCGAAGCACCAGGCGCCGCCGGAGGCCAAGGTCGCGATCGACGAGCGGATCGCGATGCTCTACCTCGCCGCGTATCGCTGGCGCGACGCGATCACGTACGCCGAGCAACACCTGATGCCCGTGGTGCGGTCGAGTCGTGCCGAGCGCGGCGTGTCGCTACGCGACGAGCTCGGCATCGCGCCGCCGGTGTGGATCGAGTTGCTCGGCGCGTACGGGCGCACCGGCGACATGGACCAGGCCGCGCGGATGATGGCCCGCCTCGAGACCGCGTGCAGCGGCCGCGAGGATGCGTCGCTGTGGCTCCACCGCGCGCGGATGATGTTCCTCGCGCTCGCGGGCCGGCCCGATTCGGTACGCACGCTGGTCGAGCCGCGGCGCTCGCGCCACATGACGCCCGCCGCGCGCACCTACTGGGTCGCGGTCGCGCTGCAGCATCGCGGCGATCACGAAGCCGCCGGTGCGGAGCTCAAGCGCGCACGCTCGATGTCGCGCGGCCGGCCCCGCGATCTGATCGACGAGGCGCTCGCCCGCCTCCACGACACGCCGGCCACCACGCTGTCGCCGGTGGCGACCGAGGTCGTCGCGCAGATCGAGGCCGCGCCTCCGCCGTCGCCGATCAAGGTGGCGCAGGCGCGCACCTCGTGGACGACGTACGGGCTCACCGCGTCGCTCGTCGGCGTCGCGCTCGTCACCCACCTGCTCGTCGGTGAATCGAGCGATCCGGGCGTGCTGCTGCGCGTCGGTGCGATGGTGCGCGGCCGGATCGACGACGGCGAGTGGTGGCGGTTGATCTCGTGCGTGTTCATCCACGTCGGCACGGTCCACCTGATCGTCAACGCGGTCGCCGTCTACTTCCTGGTCAAGGTGCTCGAGGAGGTGTTCGGGCCGTCGCGCTCGCTCGCGATCTTCCTCGGCGCCGGCGTCGCGGGCGCGGCCGCCAGCTATCTCGCCTCGCCGATCGGCGTATCGGCCGGAGCGTCGGGGGCGGTGTTCGGCGTGCTCGGCGCGTTGTTCATCGAGCTCACGCTGCACAAGGCCCGCTACCGCGCGGCGTGGAAGAACGGCATGTGGAGCCGGATCGTGCTGGTCACCGTCGCGCAGGCGGGCATCGGCTTTCTCTACCCGGTGATCGATCAGTGGGCGCACGGCGCGGGGCTGGTCGGCGGCATCGTGCTCGGTGCCCTGCTGTCGCCGAACTTCCGGTGGACGCTGTGGACCGGCCGCGTGCTCGCGCTCGGCATGGCCGCTGTCACGATCTTCGCCGTGGTCCAGGTCTCGCGCACGTCGATCACCGACAGCTACGGGCGCTCCCCGTGGACCACCTACCACCTCGAGCACGTCACGGTCACCGCCCCGGCGCACTGGAAGCAGCCGCGCGAGGGCGTGAGCGAGCTGGTCGATCCGGACAACCTGCTGATCCTCGTCGGCGAGTTCACGCCTACCGTCGATGCCGCGGTCACGCTCGAGGAGTGGACCGCCGCCGGTGAGAAGGAGATCAAGGCGCGCGAGTTCACGCATCAGGCGCCGGCGCCCGATCACGTGTTGCTCCCGCCGGGCTGGATCGGCACCGAGCGGATCGGCACGATCGAAGATGCGCTCGGCTACACGATGCGCTGGCGGATCGCGATCGCCATCAAGCCGCTCCCGTCCGGCGCCGCGGTGATGGTGCGGCTGTACCTGCCTGACTCGATGGCGCAGCAGGCCTCGGGCACGTTCCAGGCGATGATCGCCTCGCTCGCCCCGCGGTGATTATCTTGCCCGCGAGTCCGCCGGGCGTACGCTCGGGGGCATGCGGCTCGCCCTCGCGCTTCTCCTGTCCTCGTCGCCGGCGGTCGCCGGGAACAACGAGACCTGCAAGGCCGAGCTCGCGGCGCGCAAGATCAGCTGGAAGGCGGCGAGCCTGCCCGGCATCGCGAACCCGGTCGAGATCACGGGCCCGCTCGGCGGCATCGCGTACAAGTCGTACGACCGCCCGCTGATCATCGATTGCTCGCTCGCGGTCTCGCTCGACGAGGCCGGCCGCTACATGCACGCGCTCGGCTTCGACACCGCGTTCTTCAGCAACGCGTACTCGCGGCGCACCGTGCGCGGCACCGATCGCCCGAGCAAGCACAGCTTCGGGCTCGCGATCGACATCCACTGGTTCAACGCCGGTGCGGACTCGCTGCGCGTCGATCGCGACTACGAGCAAGGGCTCGGCGATGACGTCGACTGCGTCGGCAAGCCGCTCACGCAGGGCGGGGCGACGCTCAAGATCCTGCAGTGTCAGCTGGTCCGCTCGGGGCTGTTTTTCCTCGTGCTGTCTCCGGACTACGACGACGCTCATCACGATCACTTCCATCTGGAGGTGAAGCCGTGGGGTGACCGAACGGAGCTACGTTCGCCAGCGCCCGCGATCCACTGACCCGCAGCGCGATGTAGAGCACGACGAGCGACCACACCAGCCAGATGCCGGCCCACACGTAGAGGGCCCACGGCTCGGTGGTGCCGAACGTCGAGCGCGCCATGCTGTGTGCGTCGGACTCCGTCGGCACGCCGTTGACGATCTGCTGTGGCCGGAACAGCACGCGGATGTCGAGCAGCGCGTTGACGCACGACTGCGCCGCGATGAAGTGGGCGACCGCGACGCGCCAGCGCCCGGGCAACAGGATCGCGCACGCCGCGACCACGCCGGCCATGCCACCGACGGCGTAGAGCCCGAAATGGTCGTCGGGTGGCGTCGCGATCACGAGCATCGCGCTGAGCGACAGCAGGCCCGCGAACACCAGGAGCGCGGTGCGCGCGGCCTTCGCGGTCGGCGTCACCACGAGCAGCAGCGCGCCCCACAGCGACGTGCCCATGTAGCCGGCGGAGGCGATGAACGCGAGCGCCGTCGGACCGGCCTGATCCGTCGCGTGTGCGAGCCCGCTGGTGTCGCGATAGATCACCACGCGGTCGAGGCCGTTGCCGGTCACCAGCATCACCAGGCCGTGGGACATCTCGTGCAGCCACGTCGCGAGCAGCTTGAACGGATAGAGCAACACGCCGCCGAATGGCAGGTTCCACAGCAACAGCGACGCGAGCAGGGCGATCGCGACCGTCCGCAACTCGAGGCGATCGGTGCGCACGGTTACCTGTCTCCGTCGACCTTGCTAGACGGCTCGACCGGCGTGGGATCGGGCGTGACCTCGGGCTTGGGCTCGGGCGGGCGCTTTGGTGCGGGCTCGAAGATGCCGTCGAACAGCGTCGACGTTCGGGTGCCGAGCGCCTTGCCGAGCTTGACCAGGTCGCGCGGGTCGAGCAGCTGGCGGATCGCACCGCTTGGCCGGCTGACGGTCAGCGACCAGACGTCGGCGAGCCCGACCGGTGAGGCGTTGCTGCACACGACCCCGATCACGAGCCCGCAGGCCGCGCCGGGGAGCAGGCCGATCGCCGCCAGCTCGACCCAGCCCCAGCGGTCCAACGGCAGTCCGCCGTGCGGGATCGTGGCGATCACCACCAATCCGGCGCTCGCGATCGCGTGGGCCCGCGCCGCCTGGAACAGCGCCCGCTTGCGCCCGCGATCGACCACCACCTGTGCCGCCAGCCGCCCGATCCCACCGGCGGTGAAGATCGCGGCGATACCGGCGAAGATCGCGGTAAGCCACATGATTCGGAGGAACCCGACCTCGGGATTTCCGATCCCTGCTTGCTGGGCCAGCCACACCCCGAACGACACGGCGGGGACCTCCACGGCAGCCCCGACCAGGACCCCCTTCGAGAACGCCCAGCGTGGCTTTTCCACCGGGATCTCCCTGGAAGATCGAGCGCTTGTACCCGGATTTTGGTTGGAATCCATCAACCGCGCGTAGGAAGGGACGACGCGGCTCAACCGTAGCATGTCCCGACGTTACGCTTCGCACGGCCTGCACCCCGGGCGCGCCGTGTAGAATCAAAACCTCCTCCGACAACCATGGCCACTCAACAACCTCGTTCTTATGCAGCAGCGCACTTCGCGCTCGAGCTCGACGGCAAAGACGAGGTCGGCCTCTTCAAGTCTGTCGAAGGCGGCTCCATCAAGACTGATGTGATGACCTACCAGAACGGCACCAGCTTCGATCGCTGGCGCCAGCTGGGAAAGCCGAAGTTCGAGGACCTCAAGCTCCAGGTCGGCTTGTCGATGAGCAAGCCGTTCTACACCTGGCTCGACAACTTCTTTCAGAAGAAGGTCGAGCGGAAGACCGGCGCCATCGTCGCGGCCGACTTCTATTACACCGAGCGCGCTCGCCGCGAGTTCAAGGAGGCGCTGATCAAGGAGATCATCTTCCCGAAGCTCGACGGCTCGGACAAGAACTCGGTCTACATGGGCGTGTCGATCGCCGTCGAGGAGATGGTCTTCAAGCCGGGCGCCGGCAAGAAGATCACCAAGCCCGCGGGCTTCGAGAAGCAGAAGCAGTGGACCGCGAACAACTTCCGGTTCCGGCTCGATGGCTTCGAGGCGCAGTGCGCGCGCGTCTCGAAGATCGATTCATTCACGCTCAAGCAGAACGTCATCGAGTATCACGGCGGTGGCTTCCGGGCCCCGATCAAGTGCTCGAGCCAGGTCGAGTTCCCGACGGTCACGTTCTACGTGCCCGAGGTCGACTCGCAGCCGTTCGTCGACCACTTCAAGAAGCGCGGTGTCGACGGTGAAACGCCGGGTCGGCTGACCGGCTCGATCACCACGTTCGACAACGAAGGCACCGACCTGTTCGAGGTCTCGTTCGACGGCGTCGACATCTGCAACGTGCAGCCCGACAAGCTCGATGCCGGCAGCGAAGACATCAAGCACGTCAAGATCGACATCTACTCCGAGAACATGAAGTTCAAGTACCTCGGGTAGCTGCGGCGGCTACTGGCGACGGTCTTCGTCGCGCAGCGTTTGCCAGCGCTCGATCGCCTCGAGCTTCGCAGCTCCGAGGATCTCTGCCACGGCCTCGAACTCGTCGGGGTCCTGGGCAAACGCCGCGATCGGCGTCAGCACGAATGCGAGCACGTCGAGCGCGCTCTTCGGATCCGGCTGGTAGGTGCTGCTGTACAGCGTCTCGCCCATACCGGCACACTCACCCCCGCGGATCCGGCCGGCAAGTTTTCGGAGGAGATCCCGAGAAGCTCCCGGGAGCTTCTCCCTCAGGGGAGGCCGGCACAGACCTCGTTGGCCGCGCCGCAGGCCGCGGTGATCTGCGAGGTCACGCTCGACGAGGCCTCGCAGCCATTGCCCTCGATCGCGGGCATCGCCTGGATCTTCACGCGCATGCACTCGATGCAGGCCGCCTCGCTCGCCGCGGGCAGAAGATCTCGGGCCTGATCCATGTCGACCAGCACGTCGACGATGCACTCGTCCTGGAGGGCCTGCTCGACGCAGGTGGTCTGGCAGATCGCCGCGGCGAACTGGGTCTCGGTCACGGCCCAGGCGTCGCCTCCGCCTTTTCCGTGCTCCGTACAGCCCATCACCATCACCAGCAGCGTCAGCCATCGCATGCCGCTCATCCTATAGGATGGCCGCCATGCCTCGCTCGAAGGTCGCAGTCGTTCGTGTCCGCCCCGACACCATCCTCGAAGACATCGACCGGCTGTACGGCCTGGCCGAGGTCGAGAAGGCGCTCACGCCCGGCGCGAAGACGATCCTGAAGGACAACATCTCGTGGCACTTCCCGTTCCCCGGCGCGAACACCACGCCGTGGCAGCTCGAGGGCACGATCCGCAGCCTCAACAAGCGCGGCTACACCGACCAGGTCTGCGTGCAGAACAAGACCGTGGTCACCGACGCGTTCAAGGGCGAGGACCTCAACGGCTACGTCCCGATCTTCAAGCGCTACGACATCCCGGTTCGCTACAACTTCAAGCCCGAGGAGATGACCTGGTCGGTCTACAAGCCGAAGGCGAAGATGCTCGTGCTCGACACGATCTTCCCCGAGGGCATCCTGATCCCGGATGCGTTCCACGGCACCAACATCGTCCAGCTGCCGACGACCAAGTGCCACATCTACACGACGACCACGGGCGCGATGAAGAACGCGTTCGGCGGCCTGCTCAACACCAAGCGGCACTACACGCACTCGTGGATCCACGAGACGCTCGTCGACCTCCTCGCGATCCAGAAGGAGATCCACGAGGGGCTGTTCGCGGTGATGGACGGCACCACGGCGGGTGACGGCCCGGGCCCGCGGACGATGCGGCCGGTGATCAAGGACGTGATGCTCGCGTCCGAGGATCAGGTGGCGATCGACGCGGTGGCGGCGAAGATGATGGGCTTCGATCCGATGAGCCTCAAGTACATCCAGCTCGCCGACGAGGCCGGCCTCGGCAACGGCAAGCACGAGAACATCGAGATCGTCGGCGATGTCGATGCAGCCGACGAGCGCTGGGGCTTCTCCGTCGGGGATAACGGCGCGTCGATGATCGGCGACGTGATGTGGTTCGGCCCGCTCAAGCGGTTCCAGAAGCTGTTCTTCCACACGCCGCTGGTGAACCTGTTCGTGATGGGCTCGGAGGCCTATCACGACTACTACCGGTGGCCGCTCAAGGACCGGCGGGTGTTCGAGCAGTGGCGCGAGAGCACGCACTGGGGGCAGCTGTTCGACTACTACCAGTCGCACGGCACGCTGGCGCCGAAGGAAGAGGTCAAAGCGGGGTAGCACTGATCGCGAGCTGGATGAACAGCTCGACCGCGCTCGAAACGAGCTCGTGTGTCTACGGGGTCGCGAGCGCGGTGATCTCGTCGTCGGACAGCGCCCGCGCGTAGAACCGGAGCTCGTCGATGCCGCCCCGATAGAAGATCGCGGCGGTGTTGTCGTCGAGGTCCGCGCCGATGCCGACGGCGAGGTTGGAGCTATCGAACACGCCGGACATGTCGCCCGCGAGCACGCCGTCGAGGTGGAGCCGGCGGCGCGTGCCGTCCCAGCTCGCCGCGACGTGGTGCCAGGCGCCGCGCAGATCCGGCCCGCCGCTCGGGAACGTGACGATGCTGCCGTCGAGCGAGCTCTCGTAGCGCACGATGCCTCCCGCATCGACGTTCAGGCTGAGCGCGTTGTTGAGCCCGGCCGTCGCTGCGGGCTTGCTGACGATCGAGCCGAGCTCGTTCTGGTTCTGGTCCGGGTTGATCCACAGCGCGACGGTGAACGGCTCGAGGCCGATCAGCTGCGGGTTCGGCAGCGCCACGCGCAGCGTGCCGTCGAACGCCACCGCGTTGCCGATCCGGCCCGCGATCGAAGTGGGGCAGGGGCCACACGGCGCGTCCTGCTCGGGGTCGGTCGCGACGATCGAGCTCACGGGCGCCTCGTCCATCGAGTAGCGAGCCACCGGCGCGAGGCTCGCATCGCCCGTGGTGTCGATCGCGGAGTCGGCCGGCTCGGCCGAGAAGCCGAAGCGTCCGCACCCGGTCACGACGACGACCAGCGCGAGCCTCATTTCTTGGCTGCGGTCTTCTTCGGTTCGGACGGCTCGACCGGGTACTTCGCTTCCATCCACCGGGTGATCGCGGGGAGCAACTTGTCGGCGGGCGCGTACGTCTTCTTGAGGCTGACGACGAACGCGTTGTCGTCGACCGGCGGCGTCCCCGAGCGCGAGATCACGAGCGGGTACTTCTTGCCGGCGTCGAGCTTGCTGGGGACCCGCACGATGAACGTCTGCTGGACGCCCTTGATCAGGATCGAGTCGGGCCGATCGCGGGTGTCGGCCGGGCCCTCGACGGGCGGCGCCCACGGTTCGGCCTTGGGGAGCCGAGCTTGCGCGCCGGCGAGATCCGACAGCAGCTCGCCGCGCTCCTTGAGGTCGAGCACGCGAGGGCGGCCGCGCTCCTCGATCCGCGTGTAGAGGTGCCCGACGGTGAGCAGCTTGCCGGCGTGGATGTAGAGCTTGTCCTGCGCGGCGTCGCGCACCGGGTGCCAGAACTGATCGAAGTAGATGTTGCCGGGGCCGTAGTGCATGTACGCGCCGCGATGCACCTCCCACGGATGCGGGCAGTGCGCCTGGCTACCCATCACGAACGCCGGGCCTGCGTCGGCGACCTGCCGGAGATCGCGGACGAGCCCGGCCGGAGGATCGTGCTTGTAGACCTCGTCGTGCTGGATCGAGACGATCGGGACATAGCCGCGCGCCTTGAGATCGCGGATCTCCCACTGCATGCGCGGGATGTCGCACGCGCCGACATCGGGCTGCTCGGTCCGGATCACCTTCCAGTCGGTGTGCGGCATGTTGCAGCCGAGGAACGCGAGCTTGTTGCCGTGATGCTCGACGAGCCGCGGCGTCACCGCCTCGAGCTGGGTGCGGCCGCCGCCGAAGAACATCCAGCCGCGCTTCTCGTACATCTCGATCGTGTGACCGAGCCAGTCGTGGCCGTAGTCGTGGAGGTGGTTGCCCGTCAGCTCGACGATGTTGACGTGCGACTTCTCGAACAGCTCGATGTAGTTCTCCTTCGAGCAGAACGCCATCGTCGGCTTGCCATCGCCGGTATCGCACTTCGGCAGGAACGAGACCTCGTTCGAGATGTGCACGAAGTCCGCGGCCGCGAGCCACGGCTCGACGCCGGGCGACGACAGCGGATAGAGAACGCCTTTCTCCTCCATCAGCTTCGACGTGAACCGCGTGGCCGCCGTCGTGCCGGTCATCACCAGCACGGTCAGCTTGTCGGGATCGATGTTGCGAACCGCGGTCTTGGTCGCGCTGCACAGCGGCACGCCGAGCACGCCGGGCTTCTTGTCGAGTGGATGGACGCCGTCGACGGAGACCACCTTCCAGTTCGGCACCAGCTCGTCGGCGGGGAGGATCGCCCACTGCGCGTCGGTGACCTCGGGACGCGCCTTGTCGTCGATCACGGCGGCGCCGCCGGCCCCGAGCTGCGTGGTCAACGCGGCGATCGTCTCGGCGCTCGCGCCGACGCCCTGGGGCTTCTTCCACAGCGCCTCGAGCTCGGCCCTGGTGAGGTCCTCGATCTTGGTGAACGGCGGTGCGGCGATCGCGTAGCGCCACTCGCCGACCTGATCCTTGTCGCCGGCCTTGCACACGCGGAGCGCGACGCCGGGCTTGCACGCGCGATCCGGAACCGCGGCCTCGCAGGTGGCCGCGACCGACGCAGCGGGTGCGCCCGGCGTGCCCGGGGTGGCGGTCGTGCCCGTGGGCGCCGACGCGGGTTGCGACGTGCCGTTCCCGCACGCCGCGATCACTACAAGCCAGGCCCCTCGCATAGAGCGGCAGTATCGCCCCATCGCCGCCGGGCGGCCACGCTTTTGACCGTCAGCTGTCGTCGACGAGCTTGCGCAATCGATCGACGGCCTGGGCGTGCAATCGACTCGCCCACGACTTCGAGATGCCGAGCTCCTCGCCGGCCTCGAGGAGGTTCTTGCCCTCCCAGTAGTGCTTCGTCATCAGCTGCCGCTCTCGCTCGGGCAGCTTGTCGAGCGCCTCGCGCAGCCGCTTCGACAGCACCTGGGAATCCATCTGCTCGCCGGGTGGCGCGAGATCCGCCGCGGGCTCGAAGCCCTTGTCCTCGCGCAGCGTCTCGAGCGAGGTCAGGTACATCGTCCGGATCGCAGACATCGCCTGCTTGATCTGGGCGAGCGCCTCGGCACCCTCGGGTGGCGGGCCGCCCTGCGCGGCGGCGCCGGACTCGCGCTCGATCTTGTTCTCGAGGTACTCGCTGGCGGCGCGCAGCGCGACGAGCTTGGCCCACACGCGCTTCGGCAGCGTGGTGTTGCGGCGCAGGCCGTCGATGATCGAGCCCTTGACGCGGTACCACGCGAACGTCGCGAACGACGCGCCCTTGGTGGCGTCGTAGCGGGTGGCCGCCTCGGCGAGGCCGGCGTTGCCGAGCGAGACCAGCTCGTCGAACTCGACGTGCTGCTTGACGCGCGGATAGATCATCGCAGCCGCCTTGCGCGACAGATCGGTGTGCGCTTCGACAAGCCGAGAGCGCTCCGCATCCAGCACGGTGCGAACCTACCGCAACTCAAAGCTGATAGCGTCGCGCGGTGGGAACGTTCACGCAGCTCGGGGAGCAAGACTTCACCGAGCTCGCCGCGGCGTTCGGGCTCCCCGCGGTCACCGAGCACGAGGCGATCTCCGCCGGGACGATCAACTCGAACTTCCGGATCGTCGCCGGCGGCACCACGTACTTCCTGCGCGTCAACGAGGGCAAGTCCGAGGACGACGTCGCCTACGAGGCGCTGCTGGTGGCCAAGCTCGCCCGCGAAGGCGTGCCCACGCCGGCGCCGCTGTTCGCACGCGCCGGAAGCCAGGCCTACGCCCCGTTCGGGACCAAGTGGGTGTCCGTGTTCCCGTGGCGCGGTGGCCACCACCTGCTGCAGCCCGGGCCGGAGATCGCCCGAAAGCTCGGCGCCGCCCTCGCGCGGCTTCACGTCGCCGGGCTCGCCGCACCCACCGGCTGGCGTCGCGCGAGCATCTACGACCACGCCCACCTCGTCGAGCGGTTCGAGAGCTTCGAGCACTCGACCGACCCGGCGCTCGCGCACGCGATCTCGATCCTCCACGAGGAGCTCACCTACGCCGCGGCGGTGGCCCCCACGCGCAAG
>Ga0075163_10005362_pt1 | contig 17127 bp, 16 predicted proteins | sample JI1023141ADNA_FD_71478 | JGI IMG/M metagenome (GOLD analysis project Ga0075163, IMG submission 71478) | Wastewater effluent complex algal communities from Wisconsin, to seasonally profile nutrient transformation and Carbon sequestration -... | ecosystem: Engineered > WWTP > Effluent > Algae...
GGGAGCCGGATCCAAAGCGCAGCGACGTAGGCGCTCGGGGCGTCGGCCGTTCGCGCCATCTGCAGCATGTTCACATTCGCCGGGAAGACCGCCAGCAGCAGCGCAATCAGTCCCCACCCAGCCGCGACGCGCGTGGCCGGGATGAGCAGTCCGATCGCGCCGGCAAGCTCTGCCGCGCCACTCGCCAAGGTGGCCATTCGCGCGTCAGGTACCCACGCGGGCACAATCTGGTCAAATGACGACGGTACGACGAAGTGTGCGGTGCCGCTCACCAGGAACAACATCGCCAGAGGCCAGGCGCGCCGCGATGGCCCGCTCGTCGTAGCGTTCAACCGCGCGCCGGATTCGCGTACCAGAGCACGGCGAAATAGTGGCACACACTGCCGCCCAGCACGAACATGTGCCACACCGGATGCGTCCACGTGCGCCGTTTATCGATGTAGAACACCACGCCACCGGTGTAGCAGAGGCCGCCAGCGATCAGCAGCGCGAGCCCCGCGTGCTCCATCCCCGCTGCGAGCGGTTTGATGGCCACGACAATCACCCACCCCATCGCCACATAAATGGCCGTGGACGTGCGATGAAACCGGCCGCTGCCAAAGAACACCTTGAACAGCACACCCATCGCCGCCAGCGTCCAGACAAATCCAAACAGCGTCCATCCCCACACCCCGCGCAGCACGCCAAGCGTGAACGGCGTGTAGGTGCCCGCTATCAGCAAATAAATCGCGGCGTGATCCACCACGCGCAGACGCTGCTTGAGCACAGGATGCGGCACGGCATGATAAAAGGTCGAGGCCGCATAAAGCGCGATGAGCGTCGCACCAAACACACTCATGCCGATCACGGTCGCCCGCTCGCCGCTCTGCATCGCCGTGAGCACGAGGATCGGCATGCCGATCAGACTCGCCACAAAGCCCACACCATGCGTCAGTGCGTTGGCAATCTCTTCGGCGGCAGACACGGCGCGGGACGTTGTCATCTGTGAAAGCTAGTCAGTTTGGCGCAGGAGTCATTCCGTGAACCGGAACGGCGCTTGAGAACAGCATGAGCACGCGAAGCACGTCTGAACGCGAAGCGCGCCGAGGAAAGGCGAGGGCTCCCTGGAGTCTTCAAGCCACGTCGTGGGCCGCTGATGTGCCGCTTTTGAACAAAAATGAAACAACGCAGCCGCATCCTACTCGCAACCCACATCCCTAACACCCAAGCAGTACTTCGCGCGCTCCCAGTTCCTCAGCGAGCTTCGCGTTCAGAAGTGCTTCGCGAACTCTCGCTGTTCTCCAGCTCCCGCTGTTCTCTCGTCACCGCAACGCCCCCGGCACCGACGCCAGCAGCCGATCGACAAACCCGTTCACCGACTGGTTCGAATCGATCCAGCGCACCACCGCCACGAGGTCGTTCACCGGATCGACGTAGATGATGTTGTTCCCCGCGCCGACATGGACGAAGGCCTGCGGCGGTGCCGACACCACGTACTTGCGATCGGTATTGAGAAACCAGTTCATGTAGCCGTACGTCGGCTGCGCCACTGTCGGCGTCAGCGCCTGCGTCACCCACGCGTCGGAGAGCAGACGCTGCGTCCCCCACACGCCGCGGCGCTGCGTGAGCAAACCGAAGCGCGCCATGTCCCACGCGTTGATCATCATGCCGCCGCCCCAGTGACCGCCGCCGCTCACCGACTGCACCTCACGGCCGTCCAGCACGATCCACGAATTGTCGTACCCATACCAGCGCCATGTCGGCGACGCACCGATCGGATCCATGATCCGCTCGCGCAAAACCTCCGGCAGTGGACGGCGCCAGATCTGCAGCGCGGCCAGCGCCAGCACATTCACGCGCGTGTCGTTGTACTCGTAGGTCGATCCCGGCTCGACACGTGCGCGTGTGGTCCAGGTATTCACTTGCTGCGCCGGTCGGTCGGCCCACTCGGGCTTGCCCCACAACGTGCCTTCCCAGTCACTCACTTGCCGAAGCAAATGATCCCACGTGAGGCGCTTGTTGTGTGGACTATCAAATGGGCGCAGCCACCGTGCATCACCCGGCCAGTCGGCGCCAAGCCCCGCGCCGTTCGGACGTGCACGAAGAATCGGGCCGATCACGTGCGACAGCGTGTCATGTACACTGCGAATGCGACCGTCGTCCACGGCCAGTCCAACGACCGTGCTGAGAAAACTCTTCGTCACACTGTTCGTAATTTCCACCGCCGACGGATCGCCCCAGGTGGTCACCACGTAACCCCGACGCACCACGATGCCTGTCGCGCCACCGCGCGGAGCAAGCGGGCCGATCGCCGCTCCAAAGGGCTCGCGACCAAAGGTCTGGTAGTGATTGAGCTCGAGGTCACGCGGTGTCTTGCTTTCCTTCTCCATCGCGTACGCCACGGCCGCCGCCAGTTTCGCCGAGTCCATTCCCACGGCACTCGGCGACCGTCGTTCCCATGCACCGGCCGGCGGAACGTACGCAACGATCCCCGCGCCCTTCTTGCCTTGTGCGTCTGCGGCTGATGCGATCAGACACAGGGCCGCGACACTCCAGAATGTCCGATTCATTGCAGCACCGGTCCCTTCTTCTTGGCCGTGATCACGCCCGGCACCTTGCTGGCCTGCAGCAGGGCGTTGAATGCGGCGATGTCGGTGGTTTCCACCGCTTCCACTTCGGCGCTGAGTGACTTCCACAACGCCTCGAGTTGCACCAGGCGATCGCGCACCGGCTGCGTCACGCCACTGTTGCCTTCCACCTGCCCGAGCAGAAAGCCGTACTGCCCGTTGATCCCGTTCGCGTAGTTGATGATGTCCTGCCCGTTCGATGCCTTCGTGGTCATGCGCGGGTCGAGCGCACTCAGCTTGGCGGTCAGTGCCCGCCCCGCCTTGGCCACCGTATCCGCGGCCGCGACCTCCTTGGCGCGTGCCACAAAGCCTTGCACTTGTGTACGCAGGTCACGCACGCGCAGCACGGCATCGTGAATCTCCGTGATGCGATTGGAGAGCAGATTGGCCAGCGAATCACGCTCGGCGATCACGCTCGCCGCCTCGCGAATGCGCGGATCCTGCCGCACCTCAAGCGGCTGCGTGCGTGCCACGCCGCCGGCTGTCAGGCGCACGGTATACCGACCCGGCGACACGCGCGCACCGCCATCCGATGGCGCGCCGAACAACAGCACACTCCCCAACCGTGTGGGAGCGGCACGACGGAGATTCCAGGAGAAACTGTTGAGCCCTTCCTTCACGGTCAGCTTGTTCACCGAATCGCCGCGCGTGGCAAACGAACGCACCACGGTCCCACGCGCGTCCAGAAACTCGAGGAGCACGGTGGACGCGGTATCGGGTGCCGCGGCAAGTCGGAAGAACACCGTGGCGCCATAGGGCGGATTGCGACCCGCATTGCGCGTCGGGCCCGACGAGCCGCCCGCCAGCACCGCTGCGCGTGGCGCGTACAGATGCACCGCTGCCGTGGCGATGGAATCGGCACGCTGACGCAGCACCGAGAGATCGTCGAGAATCCAGAACGACCGTCCCTCAGTGGAGGCGATCAGATCATCGTGCTTGACTGCGAGATCGGTCACCGGTGTCACTGGGAATCCGGCAAAGGGCTGCCACCGCGCCCCGCGATCAAACGACACGTACACCCCCGTCTCGGTGCCCGCATACAGCAATCCACGACGCGCCGGGTCTTCACGCACCACCCGCACCGGTTCACCGTCGCGCAGTCCGTTCACCAACCGAGTCCACGTGGCGCCGTAGTCAGCGGACATGAACACGTGCGGCGTGTTGTCGCCCACACGGTCCTTGCGGAACGACACGAACAGCGTGCCCGCATCGTGCGGTGACACGGCAATCTCGTTCACCAGACCGTCGCCCCACGCCGCCGGTGTGACGTTCGTCCACGTCGCCCCGCCATCGCGGGTACGTTGAATCAGACCGTCATCCGTGCCCACATAGAGTGTTCGCGCGTCGTGCGGTGATTCTTCGATCACCACAATCGTCGCATACACTTCGCCGCCGGCGCCTTCGTTGGTGATCGGTCCGCCGCCCCATCCCTGCCGCGTTTTGTCGTTGCGTGTCAGGTCGGGGGATACGGGCGCCCAGCGTTGACCGCGATCCGTCGTGCGAAAGAGCACGTTGCCACCGTGGTACACCACCTTGTCATCGAACTGCGACACTTCAATCGGCGCCGTCCAATTGAAGCGATACCGCGTCTTGTCCGTCGGCTCCGTGAGATTCATCTCCGGCCACGGCATGATGGCTCGCAACACCTCGGTCTGCGTATCCAGCTCTTCGATGATACCCTGATAGCAGCCGCCATACACGAGTAGCGGGTTCTTCGCGCTCACACCCATGTTGGCGCTTTCGCAGCCCGGCCCTTCGTTCCAGTCACGCAGTCCGATCGATCCCCCCTCGGTGCGCGACTTGATGATCACCGACGAGTTGTCCTGCTGTCCGCCGTACAGCTTGTACGGAAACGCGTCGTCGACGGCCACGTGGTAGAACTGCGCCGTCGGTTGATTGTCTTGCGTGCTCCAGCTCTTGCCACCATCCAGTGACACCGAGGCGCCGCCGTCGTTCGCGTTGATCAGATAGCGCGGATCCGATGGATTGATCCACAGGTGGTGATTGTCACCGTGTGTGGCCGGCACCGTCTGAAACGTGCGACCGCCGTCGATGGACCGCATGATCGGCGCGTTCATCACCCACACGACATCGGCATTCTTCGGATCGGCCGTGATGTTCATGTAGTACCACGACCGCGTCTGGATCAGGCGGTCGCCCGTCATCAGTCGCCACGACTTGCCGGCATCGTCCGAGCGGTACAACCCGCCATTCTCCGCCTCGACGATCGCGTACAGGCGATCCGGCGCCGCTGGCGACACCGCCACACCGATCTTGCCCATCAACTTGGGCAGGCCGTCGGCAAGCCGAGTCCATGTGTCACCGCCGTCAACGGATTTCCAGATACCACTCCCCGCGCCGCCGCTCCGCACCATCCACGGCATGCGCTGATGATCCCACATGGCGGCGTACAGAATGCGCGGGTTGGTCGGATCCATCGACAGGTCGCTCGGACCGGTGGTCGCGTTGTCTCCCTTGAGCAGCAGCGTCCACGTTTTTCCGCCATCGGTGCTGCGATAGACCCCGCGATCACTCGTGCCCTTCCACCGATCGCCCTGGACCGCCACGTAGACGAGATCCGGGTTGGTCGGATGCACGCGCACCGCGGAGATCTGACGGGACTGCGCGAGACCGATGCGCGTCCACGTGCGCCCCTGATCGGTGCTGCGATACATGCCATCGCCGTAGGTCGACGACTGCCCACGAATCGCATGTTCTCCGGTGCCCACGTAAATGACATTCGGATCCGATGGCGCCACGGCGATCGCACCGATCGAGCTCGACTTGAAGAAGCCGTCGGAGATGTTGCGCCAACTGTTGCCCGCGTCATCGGTGCGCCAGAGTCCGCCGCCCGTGTAACCGGCGAAATACGTCATCGGCTGCGACGGGATACCGGCCACGGCGACCGATCGTCCGCCGCGCCACGGTCCGATGTTGCGCCAGGCGAGCGACGCGAAGGTGATCGAGTCGAACGTGGAGGCCGCACCGGCAGACGCGTTCGCGCTCCGGCTGGAGGGAGTCTGAGCCGCCAGCGAAGGGACCGTCAGTGAGAGTGGCACTCCCAAGGGCAGCACAGACAGCGACACAGCGGCGGCGAAGCGGCGGGCGAGTGGGCGACGCATGGCAAGTTCGGAGAGAGTCGGGTGCGCCGTGTGCCGGCAGCACAGGCTCCGAGGAAACTACCGCCTCCGTCCAACACTGCGAGATCCGCGTGGCGCGTTTGTGTGTCGCGTGAGGCGTCCGCTCAAATCCGACGTGGATGCCGCCGATACTCCTCGTGATGCCACACCCCGAATCCACCACCAAACCACGCTATCGTCGAGCGGCGGATCTGACCGCCTTCCGTCTTGGGCGTGCGATTCTCGGGTACCTGGCCACGATCACCCTGATCATCACGCTCGCCCCCTTTCGGTTTTCCGCACGACCGGTGCATGGCCTCACCGAGGTGTGGGATTGGTCGGACGTGATCATGAATGTGGTGATGTTCGTGCCGATTGGGTTCGTGTACCAGCTCACGCGGCCCGCAGGGTCGCCGGTCCGCTGGCCGCGCGTGCTCCTGCTCGGGCTCGCGCTGAGCGGCATCATCGAGATTGCCCAGCTCTTTGAAGCCACCCGCTACACGTCGTTGATCGATCTGGTCACCAACGCGTCGGGGGCCGTGATCGGGGCGTGGCTGTACGCTGTGGCGCTGCGCCGGATCGAAGGGCCCAGCACGGTGCGCACCCTCGCGCTCGAACTCCCGCTGATGGGGCTCGTGTACCTGCTGATTCCGCTCATGTGGTTGGTGGGTCTGGCCAGCGACGGGGGCTCCCGCGCCTGGCTCGCGCTCCCCATAATCGCCTTTGCCTCGGGCATCATCGGCACGGTGTACGCCGCGTATCTCGAACCAACGGGCCGGATGGCGCGCGGCTGGCTGATCGTGGCCGTGGCGGGCTGGTTTGTCGTCGCGCTGTTGCCGGGCTCGATTCGCCAGGCGGATCTCCTGCTCGCGGGCGCCGCACTGGCCATCGGCGTGTCGTGGATGCGCAGCCTCTCCACCGGTCGTCATCGCGAACGCACGGGCACGCGGCGATTCGAGCAGCCCACGCTGCGCCTGGTCCTGCCACTGTTCGCGACCTATCTCGCGCTGTCGTCGCTGTGGCCATTGGATGGTGCCGACGGCTCCTGGCATCTGATGCTGGCCCTGCTCCCCGCCGGTGAAGCGGGAAATGCGGCGATCTTTGTCGCCCTCGAGCATGTCGCAGCGTTCACGCTCGTGGGCTACATCGTCGCCGAGCTGCAGGGGCGTGACGTCGACGCCTATCGCGACATGATGTGGCGCGTGGTGCGATGGGGAGGCGGCCTTGCCGTCTTGCTCGAGCTGGCCCGCGGGTTTCACCCCGCGTACGGCGCGAGCGCGCTGATGGTCGTGTTCACCATTGGGGCCTCGATCTTTGGCGGCTCGCTCTACCAGCTGCAGCGCAATCATGTGCGCGCCCTGCTGGCCCGTCGCCCTGACGTGCCCATGCCCGACATCTTTTCGGCGACCGACGCACGCGCAGGCGAAGACGCAGCCACAAACGCAACAACGGGCGCCACTGGGGCGCCCGTTGCTGAACTGTCGTTGACTCGATAAGTCGCGGCGAACCGCTACTTCGTCCGGTCGCGTCGAACGGGGACTTTCATCCCCTTGATCTTCGTCGCCTTGAGCGCCGCCACAATGTCGTCAGCGATCTCCTCAGGCACCTCCACCGTGGAATACGCGTCGGTGATCTGAATCGCGCCGATGGAACCGGCATCAATGCCGACTTCATTCGCGATCGCGCCGACAAGGTCGCCCGGACGCATCTTGGCCTTGCGACCCGCGCCCACCCACAGCCGCGCGACGGTCCATTCCGGCGTCGCGCGCGCTTTGGCCCCCGACTTGGCCGCAGGCTTGCCCGCCACTTTACGCTCGGGACGCCCATCGGTCCGCGTATCGCCGCGTGACGGACGGGCACGATCCGCGCCGCGTTCGCCACTACGTTCACGCTCACGGAATGACGGCCGTCGGTCGTCATCACGCGACGTGCGTTCCGGACGCGGTGCCACCGTCGGGATATCCGCTTCATCGGTCTCGTCGCGCGATTCAAGCATCTTGATCGCGGCCGCGGCCACATCCATCACATCGAACTCTTCGGCCAGCGATTCGACGATGCCGTGGAACGGCTCGAAGTCGCCTTCGAGGATCGCTTCACGCAGCGATGCGCGCGCCAGCTCGAGCCGACGCGAGCGCAGATCCGCCACCGTCGGCACCGTCGCGATCTCGATGCGTTGCTGCGTCATCCGCTCGATGTTGCGCAGCAGGCGGTGTTCACGCGGTTCCGCAAACGTGATCGCCACCCCTTCACGACCCGCACGACCGGTCCGGCCGATGCGGTGCACATACGATTCCGCGTCCACCGGCACATCGAAGTTCACCACGTGCGACACGTGTTTCACATCGAGTCCGCGCGCCGCCACGTCGGTGGCAATGAGCAAATCCGTCTTGCGTGCGCGGAACTTGTTCATCACGCGGTCACGCTGATCCTGCGACAGACCACCGTGCAACGCCTCGGCCCGCGTGCCGCGGCCGATCAACGTTTCGGTCAGCTCATCAACTTCCGTACGCGTGCGGCAGAACACGATCGCCGACGTCGGATGCTCGAGATCGAGCACCCGCGCCAAGGCGCTCATCTTGTGCGCGCGCGGCACCATGTACGCCACCTGGCGCACGCGGGCGGACTCGCCATCGGGCACCACTTCGCGGTCGATCTTGACCATGACCGGATCGCGCAACTGCCGCTGGGCAATCGAGGCGATGCGCGGTGGCAGCGTCGCCGAAAACAGCGCCGTCTGCCGGGTCTTGGGCGTCGACTCGAGAATCGCTTCGAGATCTTCGGCGAATCCCATATCGAGCATTTCATCGGCTTCATCCAGCACGACCGTGCGGATGGAGCCCAACTGCAGCGTTTTGCGTCGGATGTGGTCGAGGGCGCGTCCCGGTGTGGCGATGACCACGTCGACCCCGCGCTTGAGCGCACGGATCTGCGTTTCCATCGAGGCGCCGCCATAAATGGACAGCACCTGCACACCGAGTGGCTTGCCGTAACGATGCACGGCTTCGGCCACCTGCATCGCGAGTTCACGGGTTGGAACGAGGATCAGACCGGTCGTGCGTTCAGCCACGCGTGCATCGGGGGTGACACGATGCAACAGCGGCAACGCGAACGCGGCGGTCTTGCCGGTGCCCGTGGCGGCCTGCGCCAGGACATCGCGTCCGGCCAGCAGTGGCGGAATCGCCGCGCGCTGGACAGGGGTCGGTTCTTCGTATCCGAGCGCAGCCAGCGCATCGGCCACCCGAGCATCAATCCCGAGCGAAGCGAATCCGCGATCGGGCGATTCGAGTGGAGCGTTCACGTGGTTTGCAGAAGGTCGTCCATCAACGAGAACACCGTCTCGCGCGCGGTTGGGTTTTTCAACGCACCAAAAGTGATCGCCAGGCGATCGTCTTCATCAAGCAGTTCTCGCGTACAGCCGTTCAGTGCATCACGAGCGGCAGCACGTTTCTCAGCAGTCAGCAGCGCCGAGGCGCGCGGCAGAAATTCGATCTTCGGTCCGCTGCCACGCATCGGGCGCGCGGCCCAGAACACGGCATTCGAACCAACACGCTGAAAGCTCACCACGCCGGACGCAGATTCGTCGGTGCGGAACTGGAGTTGTTCGGGGCGCGCCAAGCTCCACTCGATGAGTGCGTCGAGCACGGCAGCATAGCGGGGCCGATCAGAGCCAGCGGTATCCCGGTTCATCGCGGTGATGAACGCGTCGCGGGCGATAGGCAACGTACGGGTCATGGAATCCTCCTATAATATCGGAAATCTAGTGGGTTCAGGGCGCTTCGTGTCCCGAACACATCCCGTCGGTTGTACAGACTGGCACATTTCAGCATGACCCACGCGCATTCGCTCTTCGAAATTCGACGGTCGCCGATCCAGGGCCTCGGCGGATTTGCCACCCATCACATTCCCGCCGGGACCCGGCTCATCGAATACGCCGGTGAGCGCATCACACCGGCGGAATCGGATGCCCGCTATCCCGACGACGCCGAAGACCGCCATCACACCTATTTGTTTGCCATCGACGACGCCATCGTCGTCGATGCCTCCGTAAATGGCAACGATGCACGGTTCCTCAATCACTCCTGTGCGCCCAACTGCGATGCCGTGATTGAAGAGGGACGGATTTGGATCGATACCATCCACGACATCGAACCCGGCGAGGAGCTTGTGTACGATTATGCGTATATCCTCAATGAGCGGCACTCGCCGGCGGCCAAGCGCAAATATCCCTGCCATTGCGGCGCAATTACCTGCCGCGGGACGATTCTCGCGAAGAAACGTTGATAGCCGACTAGTTCGCTTTGGTATGCCGTCGCCGCCACCGTTCGTCCCGTTGCGTACTTCTACGGATGTGTGCTATGGTGGCTCTGTTGGTCCACCCTTTGGAGGTCGCATGCGTTCCTGGTCTGTTGTTGTGGCGTTGGTCGTAACGAGTGCCGGCGTGGGATGCGCCAGCGGAAAATCTGAATCGGCGGCACCGGCGCCGACGCCAGTGGCGCAGCGCCCCGCCGGTGGTGGGGCCGCTCCCGGAGGCGCGGCAGGCGCACCGGCAACTACACGTCGCGCACCACAGCCGCCCAACTGGGAACGACAGGACTCCGTGCGGCGCGCGCTGGTCGCCGAAGTGCTCGCGTCGGTCAAAGGCCGCGAAAACGAGCCCGCAGGCAAGGTCTTCAAGAACGTGCAGCTCAACAAAGAGATGCCGGTCAAGGAATTCCTCGCCATGATGGACGAGCAATACGGACGCAGCATCGGCGCCACCTGCACGGGCTGTCACCAGAGCACCAACGTGGGCGGCGTGCTCAAGGTCGACTACGCCGACAATTCGCCCAAGAAGAAAATCATCGCGCGTCAGATGGAACGCATGACGCAGAAGATCAACGGCGATCTGTCCAAGGTCAAAGAACTCGATCAGCCGTACGTCAAGTCCACGTGTGTCATGTGCCATCGCGGTGCCGAGCACATGCCGACCACGATGAAGCCGCTCAAGAACAACGAGATGCCGCCGACGCGTCCGCGCGGCTGATCAGGCGGATGCCGGACCGATCGCGCGCTGCATGACGCGGTCGGTCTGCACATCCGTTCCCAGCACGAACGGATGGCTGCCGACATCGGCAAATCCGCGCTTTTCGTAAAACCGAATCGCGCGCGCGTTCTTCTCCCAGACGCCCAGCCACATCGTGCGGCCGCCGCGTGCGACCGCCGTCTCGATGCACGCCGCCATCAGGTGCGCCGCCAGTCCGTGGCCGTGAAAATCGTACGCCACGTAAAACCGTTCGATCTCGACCGGTGACGGACCGATCACGGCAGCATCGGTGGCGCCGACACGCAGCAGCGCGAAGGCGCTGAGCGTTCCCCCGACATGCGCCAGCAGACAGACACGTTCGGTATCCTCGAGCTCGCGACGCTGCAGCGCCTCGCCGAAGGCCGAACCGACATACTGCTCGAGATCACTCGCCGTATTGTCAGGGCCAAACGTGCGTCGAAACACACGCTCCGCAAACTCCGCCAGCTTCGCCGCATCATCGGGGATGGCGAGACGGATGTCGGCCGTGGGTTCGACGGGTTCGCCGGTGTGGTTCACGAGCGCACCGCAGGCTCGGTGGTGAGTGCCGCCTTCACGGCGAGCCCTTCGCCGGCGGTCGCTGATACGCCGACGGCACGACATCCCAGGGCGCTGCACTGCGCGCCTTGGCATAACCGAGCGAATCGAGATGGGCCATGAACGCGCGGTCAAACAGTTTCGCCGCCCCCGGCACGAGCGCCTGTTCCGACGGCAGCGCTGCCAGGCGAAACTCGACGCGCAGGCCGTTCACATTGGCACTCACCGCGCGCGCCAGCGCATCGAGCAGTTCCAGCGTCTGCGGTTGATGCGCATAAAACAGCAGCATGTTCGTGCGCGCGTTGATCTGCTTGCGATTGGACGGCGAGATGACGGCGGGCTCACCGTGCGCCCACATATTCATCACCACATAGACACGCACGGTGACGTCGCGCAGACCGCGCGCCGCGAGTGCCGCGGCAAGCCGTTCATAGTCACTGAACGACAACAACGGCAGCACGTTGGTGATCACCCCGCCGTCCGAGTGCACGTGCCCGTCGACAAGCACCGGCGGGAAGATGCCCGGAATCGCCGTCGCCGCCTTGAGCAGCAGACGCGCGCGCGTCAGCCCTGCGGCCGTGGTGTCCAGCGCATCGGCGAGTGAATACGTGCGTCCGGTGGCAAGGTCCATGTCGGTGGACGCAAAGACGATCTGGCGTTCGGCCGCAAATGCCTGGCGCAAGTCATCGCGAAACCTCCCGTTGATGCTCTGTTCGAGCGCACGGTCGTATCGTTTCGTGTTGACCACCCCACCGGTTCGGCGAATCGGAAACCACCAATCCACCGTCGGCGCCACACGATCGGCCGCGTTGCGATAGAGCACGCCCAGTGTATCGAGGGCCGCCGGGGTGCCCAGCAGCGCATACGGCGCCTGCAACGCGCCCGTACTGATGCCGGTGACCAGATCGAATGTGGGCAGCGGGGTGTCCGTGCGCTCACGCCACCCGCGCAGAAACCCAGCGCCGAAGGCGCCGTTCTGGCCACCACCCGAGAGCATCAGAACATCGATGGTCTTGTCGGTACGCAGGGCCGCGCGTCGAACCAACCGCGCCATGACACTGTCACGTAGATCGCGTTCGGCGCGCGCCGCCGTAACGGCGTCACGCTCCAGTTGGGCAAGTGTGGTCGGCGGCCGGTGAACGGCGGCGCACGCCGAGCACAGCACCGTCGCGAACAGGGCCGCCAGCGCGGAAATTGGTGCACGCATTTGCATGCCTCAATCTAGCGCCACGCACCAGCAACTCGGCCGGGCGGGCCGGGACGGACGGGAGCGGCGGCTACTTCGCGACCACCGCGATGCACTCCACTTCCACACGCGCGCCGAGCGCCAGACCGGTGGCGCCCAACGCGCTGCGGGCCGGCTTGTTGTCCGGAAAGAACGTGGCGTAGATGCCGTTCATCGTCGGCCACTCCTTCATGTCCGCCAGAAACGCCGTGCACTTCACCACGCGATCCATCGACGATCCCGTCTTGGCAAGGACATTCGCGATGTTCTGCATGGTCTGACGCGTCTCCGCTTCGATCCCGCCCTTCACCAGTGCACCGGTGCTGTCGGTTCCGATTTGTCCGGCCAGATACAGCATGTCACCAACACGCACTGCCGGTGAGAACGGATTGACGGGTTTGCCGAACGGCGTGAGAAAGGCGATGGCCGGCGGACGGGAGCCGGCGCAGGCCGAACACAACACGAGGGCGACGGTGCCGAGCAGCAGACGAACGGCGGGGCGGATGGGAGACATACGGACGAGGGGACGAGGGGGATGGACGAGACGGATCAGATGGAGCCGTTGTCAGTTGGTCAGTGATCAGCCAACCGCTGAGTCGTGGGTCGTCAGTGCGAGTGGTGGGTGATCAGTGGGTCCTCAGTTGCGTGGTTCACTGGCAGCCCACAACTCCCACTGAGAACCCAGAACTTAGCCGTTGTCCGATAACTGACCACTGACAACCCGCTGTTGCCCTTCGCTTCACTCAGCCTGCAGCGCCATCCTCTCCACCACTCCCGATAGCGACGCCCCGTCGTGATCCAGGTACACCGTGCCGTCCGTCATCGAGAGCGAGAACTTCATCCGGCGGTCCAGCCGCTCGCAAAATGCCGCGATCAGGTCGCGATCGATCGCATACAGCGGAATCTCGGCGGCGCGGTGAATGCGTTCCCCGGCCAACTGCCGCTGCACCTGCGCCGGGTCGCGATGGGTGTAGACGGCCACGCGCGGCGAGGCTTTCGATGCCTTGTGCAACCGCGCCGCGTCGGGCGCGCCGATCTCCACCCACACTCGGAGCGCGCCCGTGAGGTCGCGCACCGCAATGGTGGGTTCGTCAGCATCGGACACGCCCTTGGAGAAGACAATGCCTTCCGCGTACTCGAGACAGTACGCAAAGATGCGCGCGGTGAAATATTCCGGCGACTCCGACGGATGCATCGCCGCGCGCAACGCCAGCGTTTCGTACACCCCACGGTCCACGTTCGACAGCGTGATGTCGAACGTGTACATCGTTGACGTCAGCGCCATACGATCAGCGCCATGCGATCAACGCCATGCGATCAATGCTCATGCGTTACCGCACATGGGTCAGCCAGCCGAAGGTGTCGTCGGCACGACCGTGTGCAATGTCCAGGAACGCCTTCTGCACGTGCTTGGTCACCGGGCCCGGCTTGCCGGCACCGACCGCGATACGATCCACGCTGCGCACGGGCGTCAGCTCGGCCGCGGTTCCCGTGAAGAAGACCTCGTCGGCCGTGTACAGCATTTCGCGCGGGATCTGCTGTTCGCGCACGGGGATGCCTTCCCGTCCCGCCAGTTCGATGATGCTGGCGCGCGTGATGCCGCCCAGCAGCGTGCCGTCGAGCGGGGTGGTGATCAACGTCCCATTGCTGACGAGAAACACATTCTGGCCAGAGCCTTCACTCACCGTGCCGCCCGGTCCAAGCGCGATGCCTTCGGCGAAGCCATTGGTGAGTGCTTCCATCTTCACCAACTGACCGCTCAGATAGTTGCCGGCAATCTTGGCCAGCGATGGGACCGTGTTCGGCGCCATGCGATTCCAGCTGGACACGCACGCATCCACACCGTTCTCGAGCGCGTCGTCACCGAGATACGCACCCCACGGCCAGCATGGCACGTACACATCGATCGGACTTTCAAACGGCACCATCCCCGACGCGCCGTAGCCGCGCACGACCATCGGACGGATGTAGCACGCCTCCATCTTGTTGCGCACCACCACCTCGCAATGCGCGGCCATCAGCTGCTCGAGCGAATACTCGAGCGTGATGCGATAGATCTTGACCGAATTGATCAGACGCTGCACGTGCTCGCGCAGCCGGAAAATGGCGGGGCCTTTCGGCGTGCTATAGCAGCGGATGCCTTCAAAGGCCGCCGAGCCAAATTGCATCGAGTGACTGAGCACGTGCACCTGTGCGTCTTCCCACTTGATGAACTCGCCGTTCTTCCAGATGAAATCGGTCGCCGTGATGCCAGCCATGTGCCGCTCGGAGAAAGAGGAAAGGTTACAACAGCGTGTTCACGGCGCCGCCATCCACCAGGATGGCCTGACCGGTGGTGAATCCCGCACGATCCGACGCCAGAAAGACGATCGTCGCGGCGGTTTCTTCCGGCTTGCCCAGCCGCCCCGCCGGTGTTTGCGCAATCCACCCGGCAAAGACGGCGTCACGCGTCGCGCCGGTGCGTTTGGTGGTCGCATCCGCGAGAGAGTCCAGTCGTTCGGTGGCGGTGAAGCCCGGCAGCACCGTGTTCACCGTCACGCCGTCACGTGCCACTTCATTGGCCAACGTGCGCAGATATCCGGTGACCGCCGCACGCAGGCTGTTGCTCAGCACGAGCGCCGAGGTGGGTTCTTTCACCGCGCGTGACGTGATACCCACCACGCGACCCCATTTGCGTTCACGCATGCCGGGCACAAAGGCGCGCGTCAGCTCGACCACACTGCGCAGCAGCAGTTCACTCGCACGGGTCCACGCGGCCCAGTCGTGTTCCATCGCCGGACCGGTGGGCGGGCCGCCGGTGTTGGTGATGAGAATGTCGACGTGCCCATACCGCGCGGTCGTTTCCTGCACCACGTGGGCAAGGCCCTCGCTGGTGGAGAGATCGGCGACGATGGTCAACACGGGCACGCCCAACGCCTGCAGGCGTGCGCCGGCGTTGGCGATGGCCGTGGCATCACGCGAACAGATCGCGAGCGAACAGCCGGCCCGCGCAAATTCTTCGGCCGACGCATAGGCAATGCCTTTGCTCGCCCCGCACACCAGCGCGACCTTGCCCTGCAGTCCAAGATCCATGGTCAGCGCGTTCCGCGCAGATACGCGTCGCTGCCGTCCAGCCAATCCTGGCGCGGCGGGTTGAACACGTCGACATCGAGCGTGTCTTCGAGCGCTTCCGCGCGGTGGCGCACGTTGCTGGGAATGACCAGCACTTCGCCCGCATGGACATCGATGAAGGTCTCACCGGGGGCGTCGGCGTGTTCGCCGATCCAGAAGCGCAGAGCGCCGGACAGGATGTACGTGAACTGCTCATTGTGGTGATCGTGCGCCGGCACGATGGCGCCCTTCGACAACAGGACGTGCGCCAACATCATCTTCTCGGAACTGATCAGGCGGCGACTGATCAGTGGATTGAGCTGCTCCAACGGCACGTCGTCCCACGACTGCTTGCGAACGTCAGACATCGGTGGCTCGAGTAGAGGATGAACGCATCACCGATCGCGGATGTACACCGGTGAATCACGGAACTGGGGCTGCTGCAACTCCGTAACGAGAAATCGTGCCAGCGTGGCGCGCGCACAATGACTGCCCAGCCCGACCGACGTGCCGGGACCCGCGTCGTATTCGTGTGCCGCGTCGTCCGTCAGCCGGGGCGGCTTGATCACCGTCCACTGCAGCTTGCTGGTTCGCACCACACGCTCCTGCTGATCGCGATCCTCGAGCTGCTCCGCCTGTCCGGTCTTGCGCACGCCGAACGACATCAGCTTGAAGCCAAGCGCCACATTGCTCGGCTGTTCCCCGATCATCGCCCCGGTGACGCAGAGAATCCGCGGCACATCCTGTGTGCGCATGCCGGCAATGATGGCCTTGGTCGCCGTCGCACAAAATGGCTTCGCCGCGTTCGGATGCGGGCCAAGCAGAATCACCGCCGCATCCGCGCCGCGCAGCACCTCGCGCACGGCCGTGGGATCAGTGAGCGAGCCGACCACGACGGTGGCCGTATCCGGCGACGGCGCTTCGGGCGCGGTGCGATAGTGCAATCGCTGCAGCAACCCGGCCGGCGCGGCCACCTCGATGAAGGCGCGGCCCGTACGCCCCGACGCCCCGAAAACCGCGACGATCATCGCGACACCGCCGCAATGGAGTCGGCCAGTCGGCGCGCCGTGGTGTACGATGCGCCCTCCGGGCGCCACGTGGTGAGCGAATCGACGCCGCGATATCCGAAACGCAGGCCGTTGCACACCACCCAGTGGTCGGCGTCCACCGACAGGACATCCCACTCGAGCACGTCCGTGCGCACACGCTCGCGCGCCACAAATCGGTCCGTTGCCCGACGATCAAGATCCTGTTCGGCGACCGTCACCACTTCAGCGCGCCCGACGATCGTATCTCCGCGAAGTTCGAATGGCAGCAACGTGTATCCCGCAAGCAGGGTGGTCGGAAAGAAACTCTGGCCGTCGTCACCACACGCGACCAGCGAGTCGACGGCCGCACGATCCTGGGTTGACTCACGCGACGCGTCGAGAAACGCCTGCAGCGCCTGCTGCGCCGATCTCGTGCGCGCATCGTCCGGCGGCGCGAGCG
>Ga0075163_10005363_pt1 | contig 17123 bp, 11 predicted proteins | sample JI1023141ADNA_FD_71478 | JGI IMG/M metagenome (GOLD analysis project Ga0075163, IMG submission 71478) | Wastewater effluent complex algal communities from Wisconsin, to seasonally profile nutrient transformation and Carbon sequestration -... | ecosystem: Engineered > WWTP > Effluent > Algae...
GCCGACATCAACGACGCCTTCCTGTGCTTGCGCGGGGGGGAGGTCCAGCCCCCCAGCCCCATCGCCGCCGAGTGTGTGGCGCTGTGTGAGGCCCAGGCCTTCTGCGGCGATCGGGCCGCGGCCGACCAGGTGCAGTGCCGCCGTACCTGCGAAGGCCAGGTGGTGGCCAATGACCCCGACTCCGTGGCCCGCCTGGCGCCGCGGTTGGCCTGCGCGGATGCCTGGTCCTGCCCCGACTTGACCACCTGCCTCGCCAACAGCACCCCCCGCGCCGTCTGTGCCGCCCACTGCGCCCGCCTCAATGCCTGCGGCGAGGCGGCCAACCCGGCCATCTGTGCCGCCGTCTGCGAGCGCGACTTCGCCCGCCAGCGCCAGTTCGACTACCGCGACTGTGTGCACCGCGCCGCCGAGTGTGTGGATGTGCAGGCCTGCGAGGTGGCTCCCACCATCCCCTGCGCCGACGCCTGCGCGGCCCAGGCGGAGTGCGGCCCTGTGCCCGCCGATTGCGCAAACCGCTGTGATGACGACCACTTCCTCGATCCCCTCACCACCGCGCTGGAGGTGGCCTGCCTCCTGGGCGCCGCCGATTGCAACGCGGTGGCCGCCTGCGCCAACGACCCCGGCCCCGGCGCCCGGGCTTGCCTGGGCTACTGCCGCGCCGTCACGGAGTGTGAGCCCAACGCCGACGGCACCCTCATCGACTGTCTCAACGGGTGTGTCGGCGGCTTCCGGGATGCCAACGGCCTGCGCTTCGCCGCCAGCCGAGACTGCCTGCAGGGCGTCCAAGGGGCAGCGGATTGTCGGCCGCTCCTGGCCTGCCTGCCGGCGCAGGTGGCCGTGAACTGCCCCGCCTACTGCCAGGAGCTCAACGCCTGCCGCGTGCCCGACGACGGCTGCGCGGCGGCCTGTGCGGCGGGCGAAATCAGCCTGGATCAGGGCGGTTGCGTCGCCGACGCACGCCGCGCGGGTGGGGGCTGCGCCGCCGTGGCCGCCTGTGTGGGCTATGAGCCGCCGGCGGCCGACGCGGCCTGCGTGCACGCCTGCGAGCTGCGCTCCGGCTGCGATCCGGCGCTCGACCCCTACCTGTGCCGCCTCGACTGCACGCCCTCCCCCGCCGCCCTGCCCGTCCAGGTGGCTTGCGCCGATCTGGTGGACTGCGGCCGCCCGCAGCAGGCCTGCTTTGCCCTGCCCGGCAACCTCGATCCGGCCTGCGTCAACGCCTGCCAGGGCATCGAGGCCTGCAATGGGCTGTTTGCCGACGCCAACGACTGCGCCGCCACCTGCACCGGCCAGATCGCCAGCCGCCTGCCTCTGCCCGGCTGGGCCGCCGCCATCGACGCTTGCTTGAACGCCGCCATCGTGGGCAATCGCTGCGACGTGGCGGCGGCGCGCCAGTGCTTTGAGGTGGGGGTGCGCCTCGGCCTGAACAGCGGCTACGGCCACCACGGCTCATGCGACACCTTCAATGCCTGCGGCGACGCCCACACCTGCGCCAGCGCCGCCTGCGCCTTCTTCGGCCACGGCGAGGCCATCGCCTGGGAGGAGGGCCTCTGCATGGACCTCAACGCCGCGATTCCCGGTGGGATGGACTGCAACCTCTTCGCGCAGTTGCCCGACGGCCTCGATGATCAGTGGCCGGGCTTCTGCAACATCCCGGTGGCCTACGACATCGTGTGCCGGCCCTGACCTGCCCCTTCAGGGTGCGCCGGGCGCCCTGAAACGCCTGCCATCACATCAGTAATTCAAGTGGCATGTGAACCACGTTCACATGCCTCTCACGAACGCTCGTACACCACCGCCTGCCGCGTCACGCCGCACCACCGATACAACATCGGCGTGGGCCCCTTGGTCCCCGGATCCAGCAGCTCGGCATAGGTCGTGTTGCAGGTACACTTCTCACCCGCCTGGTGGCGGGCGTGCTCGGGCGCGATGAAGTTGCCGGTGTTGACGTAGAAGCGCCGATGGTTCCAGTCCATCCGCCGACGCCGCGCCTTGTGGCAGTGGCCCATCACCACCACCGGCGCGTCGATCAACCGGCTGATGGCCTCGGCCTTCTCATCGAGCTTGCGCTGGATGTCGGTGGGGAAGAGCCGGCGCACGTGCCGCGCCCACCGGAAGCCCGCCGCGCCGGCCAGCCCGAACACCAAGAGGTCCACCAGCCAGCCGAAGGACGTCAGCAGCAGCACCAGGCCCACAATCACCAAGAAGATCACCGCCGTGGCCTCCGCCAGGCCGAGGATGGCGTAGATGCCCAGCGGGCTGGCCATCACCGACGCGGCGCCCAGCGCATCCAGACCCGCGAGCTGCTCTGCGGTGAGGTGGCCGCGCTCCGCCAGCTCGGCGGCCTGCTCGCGGTGTACCCCCTGGGCCCGCTCACTGACAAAGCGCCCGTGCTCGAGGTGGTAGCGGATGGCCTGCTTTGCGAGCATGAGGTAGCGCCCACCCACGTTGGCCGCCGCCCGCAACAGGCTGCCCTGAGAGCGGTAGTAGCGCACGTAGTCGGGCACCCGCCAATGCTCTTTGTCGTGGGTCCGAAAGCCTCGCTCCAGGTTGGCGAAGTAGCGAATCGCCAGGCCGCTCATGGGCGTGGCCAGCTCCTCCTCCCCCTGGGGCTGCAGCGGGCAGAGCTGGGGTGGGGTGGTGCAGAACTCGTCGAATCGGTGGCCATGCTCCACATACAACAGGCCGGGCTGGTAATAGAACCAGGCGTTGAAGTGGATGCGGTCGGCGAAGGCCTCGGGGGTGTCTTTGGCGCCGTGCTCCCCGCCAAAGAAGAGCTGCACCAGGCCCTCCACCAGGGCTTCGCGCACGCCCGGCCAAAAGAGCTCCTCGTCGTGGTTGCCCTGCACCACCTCCACACGGTTGCCCGCGCCGATGAAGGCCGCGAGGAACACAAACACCGTGCGGTGCCGGTCCATCAGGCGGCCGAGCTTCCACACCGACTCCGCCTCGCGGGTGCCCAGGCCGTAGCGCCGGGCCTCTTCGTTGGCGCCATCGGGCACGATGGTGACCTGCAGGAAGTCGAACAGATCCCCCCCGAGGACCAGGCGCCAGGGGCGCCCACCTGGTCGGTGGTGGGTGTGGTGCTCCAGGAAGCCACAGATCTGGGCGTCGTACTCGGCGCTGCGCTTGAGGTACTCGATGCGCGACAAGTCCTTGCAGGCCTCACCGAGGTGCAAGTCACTGATCAATAACAGGTTTTCGCCCTGAACCGGGTGGGCCGCCTGGTCCACCGACACGTTGATCGCGTCGCCCTTGGGGCCCCGGCCGAGCAGGCGCTTGAGGCGAGCGATCATCTCAGTCCAGGTCGGCTCGCTCCCGGCACGGGAGGTCGCAGCGGCGGCGGTGGGCGCAGCCGTAGCGGCAACCCGCGGCCGCCGCGAAGGCGGTGAGGGTCAGGTGCGCCTCGGACCCAAAGGGGGTGGCTGCTGCGGCCGCACGGCGCAGGGCCGCCATGTCGGCGGCGTAGGGCGTATCCAAAAAGCCCAGGCGATACAATACGTTACGCACCGGTCGCTCGGGCAATGCAGCAAAGCGCTCGGTGCCCTCGCGGCGGATCACGCCCACCGTGGCGAGCGCGCGCAACATCCAGAACAGCTCCAAGCCGAAGAGCCCGCGGCCAAAGGCGCTCTCCAGCACCGTGAAGGCGGCGTCAGCGTCGTCGGCCTTCTCCAAATCCGCTGCCAAATCGGGGTGTTCCGCCACACGGCGGGCGATCACCGAGGCGGTCATGAGCGCCGCCGCATCCACCTCCACCGGCCCGTCGAGGCGGGTGCCCGCAAACAAGGCCCCCAGCGCGCCCGCCTCATCCAGCGCGGTGTAGAGCACCGGACCCGCCTCCGGGGCGCTGCCAAAAACCAGCGCCGCCGCCACCGCGAGCCGGAACAACGACTCCTCGGGATCCTCCTGGAAGCGCTCCGTGTCCAGCCCAAACGCCGCGGGCCCCGGTCGGGCATCGGGCACGGTCTGCTCGGCCCACCACGCCGTGATGCGCTCCACCGCCACCGTGCGCGTGGCGGCTTCAAACGTCGCCTGCCCGGCAAACGCGCTGGTGGGCACGGCGCGGCCTCGCCCCAGCGGGCTGGGCAGCGTACTCGCAGGCGGGCTCGGCTCCGCGATCTGCACGGGCGCCGAGGCGGGGGTCCGCGCCACGGGGGCGGGCGCCGAGCTGCCCTGGGTTGGGCTGGCCACGCTCACCGCTGCAGCCTCCTCGTCACCCGCGGGTGCCCCCAAGGGCTCCGGCGCCGGCTCATCCTTGTCCTCTTCGAGGAAGTCCTCCACATCAAACTTCGCGACCCGCGCCCCGAACCAGGTGCGCGTCTCGTCGCTGAGGCCGAGGCGAATGCCCACCAGCCGAAACAGCCCCAACGCCTGGCACAGGCGCACCCAGCCCTGCACCTCGGGCCCGGTGATGCGGGTACCCGGATAGGCGAATGAATCCAAGAACTTGAACAGTTCATTGGCCGAGTGCACCCGCTCCTCGAGCCGCCGATAGACGGTGGCGAAGAGCACCGGGTTGACGGTCCAAAGGCGCTCGGCCAGCGCTTGCCGGGCGGCCGCTTCGCCCGTGCGCAGGGCGAGGATGAGCGGCGTGGGCCGCACCTGCTCGCCCTCCGCCAGCTGGAAGAAGCGCAGCAGCTGGGGCAGGCGCTCGCGGCTGTACAACTCGGCCGTCTTCAGTCGACGCCGGAGCTCGCGGAAGGGCTCACCCGCCACCGGCATGGGCTTGAAGACGTCGAGCAGGACCGCCAGTGCGCGAGCGGGCTCGCCCGCGGGGATCTGCGGAAACTCGATGAACTGCGGCATGGCCGGGGACTCTATGCGGTAGCCGCCCATCGTGCAACGCCGGGCCCGCTTCAGGCGGACCTGCGACCGCCACCGCTCAACAAGCCCGCCCCGCCCGCGCCTCGGGGCCGGCTTGGGGCCCGCCGCCATGAGGGGACGTGACTCTCGGCGCCGAAAGCGCTAGGAATCCCGCCACGACTTTGCTGGGAGCCGCCGCCTGTACCGCCTCGCCTATATGGTGCCCATCCTGCTCGCCGTCTGGGTGCTGGACGCCTGGCTGAGCGACGACGGCCGGGCGGGCTGGGAGCGCAACACCGTGCGCGGCTCCCTGGGGCGCTTCGAGAACGACACGCGGGCCCAGGTGGCCATCCTGGGCTCCAGCACGTCGAAGGACTGGCTCCCCGAGACCTACCTCGAGCAGCAGCTCGGCCTGCGCCGGGGCGACGTCATCGACGCCCACATCAACGGCTGCCACCAGGACTGCACCTGGGCCGAGGTGCAGCACCTGCGGCAGGTCTACGAGCAGAAGCGGTGCCGCACCACGGGCAAGGATCGCTGTAGCCCCCCGAAAGAAAAGCGGTTTTCCTCGGTGTTCATCGGCACCAACCAGTTCCAGCTCTGCGAGTTTGCCCACAGCAAGCGGGTGCTCCAGCACACCCTGATGACCCCAGCGGTGGACCTGCCCACCCTCTTCGGGATCTACCTGCACGCCGAGCAGCCCATGGCCTGGCTGGGCCGCTATGCCGGCATGCGGCTGTCGGATGCCTACGGCGATACCCAGGCCCTGCGCGACTACTGGGGCGGCCGCTGGCTCGGGCGGCCGCGCGCGGGCCGCGAGCACTTGTGGTACCGGGCCGACGCACCGGTCACTGAGCCCGAAGTGCTGTCCTGCGCCTACGGCGAGGCCGAGATCGCGCTCAAGCGCGCCTTCACCGAGGATCTGCTCGACGACCTGGGCGAGCTCGCCGACCACGTCTACCTGATGTTGCTGCCCGATCGCTCGGTGGCCCTCGACGACCCCGAGCACCAGCGCCGCTGGGCGGCCCACCGCGCGCTGCACGCCGAGCTGGCGGCCAAGCGGCCCTGGGTGACGATCATCGACCTCGTGACCGAGGGCGCGGCCGACCCCAAGCTCTTCCGCGACGGCTTCCACCTCAACGACGAGGGCATGAAGATCCAGCGCGCCCTGTTTGAGCGCCGCCTGCAGGCCCTGGGCCTGGCGAAGGGCCGCAAGTGACCTTCACCACCCCTCAGTTTGCGCTCTTTTTCGCCCTGTTTTTCTGGGTGTGGACGCTCCTGCGCAACCGCCCAAGCGCCCGCAAGAGCTTCCTGCTCGCCGCCAGCTACTTCTTCTATGGCTCGTGGAACGCGAAGTTCCTGCTCTTGATCCTGGCCTCCACCATCGTGGACTTCCAGGTGGGCCGCCTCATCGCGGCCTCCACCGAGGACCGCCGCCGCAAGCGCCTGCTCTGGATCAGCGTCGCCCTCAACCTCGGGTTCCTGGGATTCTTCAAGTATTACGGCTTCTTCGTGGACTCCGCCGTGGCCGGCCTCAACGCGCTCGGCATCGCGGCCCACGCGCCGACCCTGGAGATCCTGCTGCCGGTGGGCATCTCGTTCTACACGTTCCAGACGCTCAGCTACACCATCGACATCTACCGCCGCCAGCTTGAACCGACGCGCAGCCTCTTCGATTTTGCCTTGTATGTCGCGTACTTCCCCCAGTTGGTGGCCGGCCCCATCGAGCGCGCCGGGCACCTGCTGCCCCAGATTTCGGCCATCGGCAGCCGCACCCCCGATTGGAGCGGCTTTGGCCTGATCGCGCTGGGGTGCTTCAAGAAGGTGGTCATCGCCGATAATGTCGCCGAGCTGGCGGAGCTGACCTACGCCCACCCCGGGCAGACCTTTGGGCCGGCCCTCTGGGTGGGCACGTGGGCGTTTGCGGTGCAGATCTACTGCGATTTTTCCGGGTACTCCGACATCGCCGTGGGCCTGTCGCGGCTGCTGGGCATCGACCTCATCCAGAACTTCAAGGCGCCCTATGCGGCGAAGGGCCCCTCGGAGTTCTGGCAGCGGTGGCACATCTCGCTGTCCACGTGGCTGCGGGACTACCTCTACATCCCGCTGGGCGGCAACCGCGGCAGTGGCCTGTTCACCAGCCGCAACCTGGTGCTCACCATGCTGCTGGGTGGTCTCTGGCACGGTGCGGCGTGGAACTTTGTGCTGTGGGGCGCCTGGCACGGCCTGCTGCTGATGGCCTTTCGGCCCGCCATCTTCCGCCGCCTGGTGCAGCGCCTCGATGCCCGAGCCCTGACCCGCATCCCCAGCCGCATCGTGCGTACCCTGGTGTTTTTCCAGCTGGTTTGCCTGGGGTGGGCCCTCTTCCGGGCCAAGACCTTGAGCGACTGCGTCGAGCTGTGGCGGGGCCTGCTGGACTTCACGGCCTGGGACTGGACGGCCTTCACCACCGGCATCGTGGAGAGCGGCGCAGGGGGCTGGCTGGCGGTGTGCGCGAGCCTGATCGTGCTGACCATCACCACCCAGATGGTGTGGCCCGTGGGCGCCAACGCCCTCGTCAATCGCCTGTGGCGCATGCCGGAGCCGGTGCGCTTTGCGGTGGTGGTGCTGCTGCTCTACGCCTGCGTCCTGGCCGCGCCCGAGCAGCCCCCACCCTTCCTGTACTTCCAGTTCTGATCTCGCACTAAGGCCAGAGCACGTCGCGGATCGCCGGCCGGGCGTCGGGGGACAGCCGCTGCATGTTCTCGAGGTTGATCAGCACCGCGGCCCGCATGTCGTTGCGCCAGGCCAGCCGGAACTGGCCCAGCCCCTCGGCCACCACCGGCCACTCGATGGCATTTTCGGTCTGCCAGGCCTTGGCTTCGGCCGGGCTCGCCGCCCGGGCCTGAGCGTCCTCAAACACCGCGGAGACCAGCACCACGTCGTCGCGCCCCGCCTCGTGCAGGGCCCGCGCGCGCCGCAGCATGCTGAGGGAGGCGTCCATCCAGCCTGCCGAGGGCAACAACACCAGCGTGGTGGCGAAGGTATTGGCCCGGATGGACTGCATGGACACCCGATGGCCGTCGGCGTCCTCAAACGCCCAATCGGGCATGGTGTCCCCCTCCGCCCACCCATAGGGGCCCTCGGGGTAGAGGGCGCGGGCGGTGTTGGTCACCTCGCCCCCGCCATAGGCCGGGTTCTCCCGCGAGTCGCAGCCCGCCAGTGCGAGCAAGGCCACAGCCGCAGCCATCCAGGTGCGCTTCATCAAAAAACCTCCATGTGACAGACCCTTCCTTTGTAGCCGTTGGGCCGCCCCACGCCCAATCTCTCGGAAAAACCGCTTGTTTTTCAAAGGGTTGCCGCCCCACCCCGCACAGAGTATGGTCCCCGGCCAATGAGCGAAGCCTTGCCCTTCTTGATCGTCGCCGGGCTCCTGGATGCCTACGCTTCGGGTCGCGCACTCCTGCGCCACCACGGGGTGCCCACCACCCTGTTCTGGCTCATGGTCATCTGGGTGCTGCCCCTGGGCGGGGCGCTGCTGTACCTCGGCACCGCCGCCCCCTACCTGCCCCGCCGCAAGGCCCAGCGCCGCCGCGCGCGCATTCTCGAGGCCGGCCTCCAGCCGAGTGGCCTGCCCCTCGAGCCCCCCCACGACCCGCTGGGCCTGTTTGAGATTTGCCTGCGCCTCACCCAGCGGCCGGCCACCCGCGGCAACCAGCTGCGCTTCTTGGGCGAAGGGCCCGAGGCGTTTGGGGCCATCGAGGCGGCCCTGGCGGCTGCCCAGCGGTCCATCTGGGTGGAGTACTACATCATCAAAAACGACGAGACGGGCGGTCGCTTCCTGGACCTCCTGATCACCCGCGCTCAGGCGGGTGTTGAGGTGCGGCTGCTGTACGACGCCGTGGGCTCGCTCGGGCTCGACGCCCACCGGCTCAAGCGGCTGCGGAATGCGGGCGGGCGCGCCGAGGCCTTCTTGCCCGTCAATCCGCTGCGCCGCCGCTGGTCGGTGCACTTGCGAAACCACCGTAAAATCGTGGTGGTGGACGGCCGCGACGCTTTCACCGGGGGCATGAACGTCGGCGACGAGTACTCCGGTCGCGCGCGCCGCCGGGGCGAGCAGCACTTTCACGACGCCTTCCTTGCGCTCAACGGGCCCGTGGTTCAGGACCTCGCCAGCGTATTCGCCGAGGACTGGGCCTATGCCACGGACGAGCTGCTGCCGCTGCCTGAGCTCTGCGCAGCCACCAGCATGGGGGCAGACATCGCGGTCCTGGCCAGCGGCCCCGACCAACAACGCAACGCCCACGCCCTGGCCTGGTTTACCGCCATCTCCACGGCCCGCAAGCGGTTGTGGCTGACGAGTCCCTACTTCATCCCCGACGCCGCCACCCACATGGCGCTCGTCTGCGCCGCGCTGCGGGGGGTCGATGTGCGCATCCAGGTGCCCGCCCCCCAACATATGGATGTGCGGCTGGTGGGGTGGGCCTCCCGCGGCCACTTCGCCCCCTTGCTGCAGGGCGGCGTCCGAATTTTTGAGTACCAGGCCTCCATGCTGCACGCCAAGACGCTGGTGGTGGACGACCTGCTCGCCATGGTGGGCTCAGCCAACGTGGACATCCGCAGCATGCACCTCAACTTCGAGGCCAGCGCCATCACCACCGACGCCACCTTCATGCACACCCTCGGGAGCCGCTTCCTGGTGGATCTGGGCCACTGCACCGAGGTCACCCTCGACGCGTTGGAGAGCCAGGGCCTCTGGCGGCGGCTCGGCCTGGGGGTGGCGCGCCTGATGTCGCCCCTCCTGTAGGGCCGCGCCCTCGCCTGCACGGCCCGCGCTGCGCCGGGGTGGCAGTTTTTGCCAGAAACCAAGACACTGATGCCGGCGGCAGGCGTACCGTACGGGTGGCGCGCTGGTTGCGCCCGCAGTGGGCGCGCGGCCATGGGCCGCACAGCCGTCCGAAAGGAGTCGACATGACGTGGAGTTACCGGAAGAAGCTGCCGCTCTGGATCCTGCTGGGGCTGGTTGTCACGGCATGCGACTCGGGTGGTGATGACGGTGGGGGGGGCGCCATCGAGGTGCCCGGTGCCGGCGGCGCGGGTGGTGCCGGCGGCGCGGGTGGTGCCGGTGGCGATCCGGGTGTCCAGCTCACGGGCCTGACCTTTATCGGCTTTGAAAACGCACCCTTGGACGTGGGCGCTGAGCTGCGCCTCCAGGTCAAGGCGACCTTCAGCGACGCCACCGAGCGCGACGTCACCCCTGAGGTCCGCTGGTCCTCCTCGGACGACGCGGTGGCCACCGTCTCCGCGGGTGTCGTGGTCGCCGTGCGCGCCGGCCAGGCCACCATTCACGCCGAGCTCGACTCCGCTTCTGCCTCGCTGGACATCACCGTGGTGGCGCCCGCCGTCACCGTGGACAGCGTGACGCTGAGCCCCGCCCACCCCACCCTCAACCTCGAGGGCGAGGAGCAGTTCACCGCCACCGCCCACTACAGCGATGGCACCACGGCCGACGTCACCGACCAGGTGGAGTGGACCGTGGACGACGTGCGTGTGCTCGACCTCGACGACGCCACCCCGGGCCTCGTCCAGGTGCTGGCGGGCGGCCCCGTGACCGTGCAGGCCCACCTGGGCGACGTCGTGGGCGAGGTGGCGACCACCGTGCATTGCGGCGCCTACCCCCGCTACACCGACGTCATCCGCTACCGCGGCGTGATGCCCCCGGTGGGCTGGGCCTCGGCCTTCGACAAGGATGGCGTGGAGATGCCGTTCTTCCTCGACGACATGCGCTGCTTTGCCGACTTCGCCGACAAGCAGACGCTGACCGTCATCTTCGGCGCCGGGTGGTGCCCCGCGTGCACCCTCTACACCAAGCTGGTGGACCGCCAGTTCGCCCGGCTCTCTCGTGCGGGCATGGAGATTCTGCACATCACCATGCAGACGGACAGCTTTGCGCCCGCCTCGAGCGTCTACGCCAACAGCCACATCACCCACCTCATCGGCAACGGGCACGGCATCCGCGTGGGCGATCGCGACACCTTCATCGAGGGCGATCAGGAGCGCAACTACCTGACCAACCTCAACTTTTTGGAGTACTTCCCCACGGTGCTGGTGCTGCGCAAGAGCGACATGACCATCATCGCCGACTCCCGCGACAAGACCCGCTACCTGCCCCTGGAGGAGATCGCCCTCAACCCCGATGGCGACTGGCGCAACCCCGATCGGGTGGAAGTGCCCAACAACTGCGGCGACTCGCCCGAGGAGGCCTCTGAGGGCGACAACAACTACCCCGACCGCGGTCCCCAGGTGGGCCCGGGCGTGTATGCCGGCGGCATCTGCGACGGCAACCCCGACTTCTACCGCATCGACGTGCCCGGCCGTTGGCGCGCGACGCTCGATTTCTCCAATCAAACCGGTGATCTGGGCATGTACCTGTGGGATCCGGCGCGCAGCGAGCCCGTCACCAACGGCCAGGGTGACGTCATCGGCAGCGACGGGACGAGCGACCAGGAGACCTTCACCCACCAGGGCCCGGCCTACCTGCTGATCGCGGGCTTCATGGGCCGCCAGACCGCCCCCTACACGCTGACCATCGAGGCTCTCTGATCCGGCGGCACGCAGCGGCGGCCCCCAGCGCCCGATGGGCGTGGGTGGGCCTGCTTGGGCTCACCGGTGCCTTCGCCGGCTGCGAGCCCGGTGCCCTCACCACGGGTGGGGGTGCCGTCATCGTGTTGGGCAACGCGCCCCCAGCCGAGGAAGACGCACGCACCTCCGACCTGCTCGACGCCGCTGAAGCGCCCCCGCCCGAAGACGCGGCGGAGCTGCCCCTGGATGTCCGGCAAACGGCCCCCCCGCGGGATGCCGCCCGCCCACCGCCACCCCGAGACGCCGCGCCGCTCCCGCTCGATGCCGGTCCGCCCGAGCACTGCGCGGGTGGCCCGCTCGCCGCCCCCATCCCCGGTTGTCGGCCGGCGGTCCCTCGCAGCACCGGCGATCCCGCCCAGGACTGCGTCAACCGGGTGAACCAATTCCGCGCCGAGTGCCAGTGCCTGCCCCCCTTGCGCCGCTGGGTGGCGGGCGAGGCCTGTGCCAATACCCACGCTGAGTACGACAGCACCCGGGGCCCCCACGCCGGGTTCAGCGGCCGCATTTGCCCCGAGAGCGGCTTTGGCCAGAACGAGTGCCCGGGCTACAACGACATCAACCAGGTCATCCAGGTGTGCCTGCAGCAAATGTGGGATGAGGGCCCGGGCGACGACTTCCAGCGCCACGGCCACTACCTGAACATGACCAACCCGCGCTTCAGCCAGGTGGCCTGCGGCTTCTACGACGGCCCCCAAACGGGCATGTGGGCCGTCCAGAACTACCAGTAGCGGGCCTTCGCACCACCGCGCGGGCCACCACCACTCAGGCGTGAAATCGCTGTCTGATCAAGGACTTGGAGCTCGCTGGTGAGCGGTCCGGTGCGTGGGCAGGAGGCGGGTGCGGGGCCCACCGACGGGGCCCCGCGGCCACCAGGAGACTACTCGAGGCAGCACTGCACCGCGGCGCTGCCGGGGCAGGCGCCGGCGGCGCTGGCACCCGCGCAGGCGTTGGTCGCCTTGCACACGCCCGCGCTGCCATCCACCTCGCAGGGGTGCGAGGTGCAGCACTGGATGTTGGCCGAGCCGTCACAGAGGCCTTCGGTGGCGTAGCCCTCGCAGACGTCGAGGCTGATGCAGACACCCTCGGTCTCGCCATCACCGTCCGCGGAGTCGAGGGAGCAGGGGCCGTTGACGGGGAAGCCGCCACCACCGCCGCCCGCACCGCCGCACGCATTGGCCGCCGCCGCAGAAGCGCCGTTGATCAGCTGGAGCTCCTCCTCGCAGGTGCCCGCGGCGTCGGCATCGGCAAAGTCGAACGCCCGGCTGTTGCAGGCGGACCGACAGGCCGAGTCGTAGGCCGCCTGAGTGGAGGCATCCACCACGTTGCCGCACAGCTCGGACTCGGCAGCGCAGCCCGCGGCCACCTCGCAGGTGCCCGCGCACTCGGCAGCGAGGGTATTGCCCCCGCCGCCAGCGCCACCGGCCCCGCCGCCCACACCGCCGGCGCCACCGGCACCGCCGCCCACACCGCCGATGCCACCGGCACCGCCACCAGCGCCACCAGCGCCACCGCCACCGCCACCCGCGCCACCAGCGTTGCCGCCGTCGAGGCAAACGCCCGCTTCGTTGCAATCTTCCGTGAGATCACAGCCAGCGAACGCCACACCCACCACCAGCGCGAGCGCACCTACGTTGAGATTCCGCATTCGTTCCTCCTCCTTTGAAGGACGCCCGACGCGCCCTTTCCGGCCGTTCTAACACAAAAGGCCACCTGGGTGGGTGGCCTCTTGAACGAGCAGACTGGAGTCAGCAAAGTGAAATGAGCCGGGGGATTCCCGTTTGCTACTTCTCGACCTGGGACATGGAAGGCTCACCGACTTCGCCGGGGGATGACCCCTCCGGGCGGGCTCGGAACCGCGATCGGCGAGGTTGCCCCAGACCGACCCGCCTGGAGGGGTCATCCCCCGAAAGCGAAAGTCTGGAACAGCCTTCCTTGTGAAGCATGAGCAGGCAATTCCCCGGGCGGCGCAACGCCGACCTTGGTGCAAAGCACCGGGCTAGACCTGGACAAACCCCACGGCTCGCGACCCAGGTAACACGCCAGCCCGCCCCGGGCAACGGTTTTTTTCGGGATCCTGCGCGGGCCAATCAGGGACACGCGGCGGGATCGGGGGTGGCCCGCTCGATCTGGAGCGCCTCCTCCAGCACGGGAATCGACGTGCGCACCTCGCGGCAGGTGACGATGCCATCTCCATCGAGGTCGAGGTTCAGCGGCGCCCCACCCTGCCCATCCATGCGGACCATCATGAAACGACTGGGGTTTGCGCTCTGGGTGAGTGTGCTGTTGGCCCGGCAGATGGGGTTGGTGGCGTCCAGCACGCGCTGATCCACCTGCACCCAGGCGCCGCCTCCGCCCATGCCGTTGGGCTCGATGCGGCCATCCAGCCGCACCCGGGTGCGCTGGATCAGCTCGACCTCGCACACCGTCTCGCCCAGGCGGTTGGTGGTCTGGAGCGTCACCCCGGGCTTGCCGTCGGCGTCCTGATCGATCACGCGGCCGTCGGCCGCATCAACGGGCATCGGCAGGCTGACGTCGAAATCGGACATGCCCCAGAGCGTGGCGACCTCGTCGCCCAGGTAGGCCTGGGTCTCACCCTCCCCCACCAGGAACGCCGAGCCGTCTTCCACCCGCAGGCTATCCACCACCCGATCGGGCACCCGGCTGAGCAGGCCGCCCACCAGGGGGCTGAGCTCGGAGCTGCACAACTGCACGTGTTGCCGCAGCAGGCGGGCGCCGCCGCCCGTCACCCCTTCCTCCACCACCTCCACCCGCGACCAGTTCCAGATGACGTTCTCCACCACCGCCCCGATGACCGTGAGGCACTGGCGCCCCTCCACAAACAGCGCCCACTGCCCCCCCATGGCCACCCCACCGCCGCCCCCATCAGTATCGATGGCGCCTCGGTCCGCGCCGCCGTCCTGGGCGCCGCCGTCCTGGTCGGGAAAGTGGGAGTGGCCGGCTTCCAGCGCGCTACACGCCGTCAGAAAACCAAGTCCGATCAACAGGTTACGGGGATGCAGGCGCATGCGTGGGTGAAGAGTGGGCATCAGAACCGCCACTTGAGGTCGATGGACGCGGCCACGAGGTAGCCGCCGCTCACGTAGCCGGGAAAGCCCGGGTTGCCGGTCTGCAGGCCCTGCGTGTCCGCCGCGCGCAGCAGCGTGGTGTCCTCGGTCTGGTCGGGCGTCTCGTCGCACAGATTGCGGGTGGCGGTGTCGCAGCCCGGCCAGGTGCCACTGCGGCGCGTCTTGCGCACCTCGTTTTTCAGCAGCGCCTGCACCTGCAGCCCCACATCGAGGGTGAGGTCCAGATCCCAGACCTTGAGGTTGCGGCCCGCGCCAAAGCCCAAGCCCACGCGGTCGTTGTCCACATAGTTGGTGCGTCCGGTCTGGGGCGGCACGGGGCTGGGGCTGAAGCTGACGCCCGCGCGCGCGAAGGTGCGCTCCGCCACCTCCCACTCCGCCGCCAGCTTGCCCTCCACGGTGTCCTCGAAGTCCGCGGGCTGGTTGTGGTTGTCCACGTAGCGGCTCCAGCCGCGCCAGGTGCCTTCCAGAGCAACGGTGAAGCTTTCGTCATCCACATAGGCCACCGAGCCGGTCAGCCGCACTGGCGACCACGACGTCACCAGGTCCAGCCGCTGGTTCACCACGCCCGCCTCCTCGTCGCCGCGGATCTGCAGCTCGCTCTCACCGTCGATCCGCAGCGCGATCTCGTCCTGGAAGGCCACCCCGATCCGCAGCCACTCCGCGGGCCGCGCGATGATGCCCGCCGTGAAGGCCCGCGCCGTCCGCGTCTGCACCCGCGCCTCGATGTCCACATCGGTCAGCTCGGTGGCATTGGGCACATACACCGGCGCCGTGGCATGGGCCCCCACCAACACGCTCATGCCGATGCCCATGGAGAGCCAACGCCGCAGGCGGTAGGCCAGGGCGAAGCTGATCACCTCGCTGTCGAGGGCATCACCCAGCAGCTCGAAGTGCAGGCGGTTGGAGAAGTACTGCTCGGTCTCGTCGCCGAAGTGCCCGTTGATGCTGGCAAATCCGTCCAGCGGCACCAGCAACATCACCCCCAGCGCGAGGTCCTCGGAGAAGAGCTGGGTGCTGAACCCCAGCAGAATGCCCGCGGTGCCCGGCGGATCCACCGTGTCCGCCCGCTGCCGCAACCGCTCTCCGTAGTCGGGCGGATCGTAGCCCTTCGGCCGGGGCACCAGCAGGATGGAGCCACGGTTGTAGGCCCCCAACAAGCCGAGCTGGAGCGTGGGCGGCGCGTCGGTGAGCCCAGCGGGATTGTGGTAAATCGCCATGGGATCCGCGGTGATGGCGCCCAGCGCCCCCACCATGGCCTGGCTGCGGGCACCCGCCCCAAAGACGTCAAAGAGGTTGGCGCGGGCGGACCCGGCCAGCACGAGGATCACCAAGAGCATGCGCAGACCCATGGGACGGCTCTAGCACGCCTGCGCCCCCCAGAAAATCCACCGGGCGTGGATCCCGGGCCTCGCCCCCGCGGGTCTTTGCCCCGGGGGCGCGCTCAGCGTACCTTGGCGGCCGGTGAGCGCCCGTCGACGGGGCGTCAGGAGGCCTGGAAGTGCAGCTTGGGGAAGTCTTCGAGGCAGCGCCCGACGCGGCCCCGCCCCCCCCCAGGCGGCGGCGTCGCCGCTGGGTCCTGCCCCTGCTCGCCCTGGGCGCCGTGGCAGGCACCCTCGCGCTGCACGGGCCCGGCTTTATCCAGGTGGAGCCCGGCGAGCTGGTGGTGGTCACCAACGAGAGCGGCCTGACCTTCCTCGGCCCCGAAGTGGCCGTCATCACGGGCAAATCCAACATCCTCTACGTGCCGGTGGCCCAGCACGCCCACCGCATGAACCGGCGCCCCCAGACCTCGGATCCCCGCGCCATCCGGGCCCACTCCGCCGACGGTGTGCCCTTCCAACTGACCGGTGCCACCGTCCGCTTCGCCCTCGACCCGCCCGCGGCGGGCCGCGTCTTCCAGCAGCTCGGCACCGATCCCGCCGCCTGGAGCACCGCCGTGCAGGCCATCGTCGCCCAGGCCTGGATCGACGCCATCGGGCACCAAAACGCCGCCACCCTGGCCCGCGGCACCCCGCTCGACCTCGTGCCCACCGTCACCGACCAGATCCGCCAGCGGCTCGCCGGCACCTTCACCCTGGGCACACTCCAGCCACCGACCTGGACCATCGAGCCCGAAGTCCGCGAAGCGCTTGATGTCTTGGTGGCCGCAGAGCGCGAGTTGGCGACCGCGGCCACCCAGGCTCAAGGCCTGCGCGCCGAAGCCGAGGCCAGCCTCGCCACCCAAGAAGCCGCCCACGCCACCGCGTTGGTGGAGGCCCGCGCCGAGGCCGCCCGGCGCATTGAGTCCGCCCGCACCCACGCCGACGAGCGCGTGGCCGGCGCCCGCCTGCGCGCCGCCACCCGCCGCGCCGAAGCGGGCGGCGACCGCGAGGCCCTCGTCCGCCAGGCCGAGGCCACCGCCGTCCGCACCCCCTTCGAAGCCCAGGCCCTGGCCGCCCGCGTGGACGCCGTGCGCCAGGATGGCCCGGCCCTGCTGGACCACATCATCGCCACCCAGGTGATCCCCCAGCTCGCACGCCTGCGCTCGCCCGGGGTCGCCGCGGATGCCCCGGCCCCGGCCCCGGCCCCGCTTCCGGCCCCGGCCACCGACGCAAGTCCCCGATCGCCCACGGG
>Ga0075163_10005364_pt1 | contig 17122 bp, 9 predicted proteins | sample JI1023141ADNA_FD_71478 | JGI IMG/M metagenome (GOLD analysis project Ga0075163, IMG submission 71478) | Wastewater effluent complex algal communities from Wisconsin, to seasonally profile nutrient transformation and Carbon sequestration -... | ecosystem: Engineered > WWTP > Effluent > Algae...
AAACCGGCACTACCTTCGCGGACACCTGCACCGGACGAATCAGCGGCGACTTTGGCGGAGCTGCAGCGGGATTGTGACGCCCATACAGCCAGTAGTGCAGCCGCGTGCGCGGGATTCCTAACTCCTGACTACTCTGCACCGCAGACTGCCCACGTTGAGCTTGCTGGCGAACGTACTTGATGACGCGCTCGATCAGCTCCTCGGGATACACCATGGGGCGGGATGGGAATGTAGAAATGTGTTCCTCGGCAATGCGAGCCAGCTCCTGACGGAGCGCTTCCGCTTCAGTCTTCATGGGACCGTCCTCCTTGAGATGGCCCCAACACCATCACGTCCGGAGGCGGGTTACACGACGGGGGACGGCGAGATTATACATTGCATTCCCGTTCGCCAGGCAAAGCGGGCCGCACTGACAACATAGCGGTGGCGCTGCACTAGAAGCAATGCGCCAGCGCCCCAGGCTGCGGCTGCGATGAGCGCTCTTTGAACAGATCTTTGCTGCTTGGGGAATGAGAAGGCCGTGCAGCGGGGTTAGTGCTGATCACTGTGCAACTGCAGCGGTTATTGGTGGTTTTGGGAGTGGCGTTAACAATGCGTAAGGCTTAAGACAGCCGATGCGGTGCGGAAGACAGACGGGCGAGTTGTAACCATGCCCATTTCTCGACATTCCGTGCGGCTTACGCGTTGCGGATAGCTTCGCCAGCTTGGCCATGGGGGATGCCTGCTAGTGACAGCGGACGCAAGCCCCTGTCAGCAGCAAGCACGAGGATGGCTTATGCCGTTGGAGTTTGATACCGGTGCCGATTGCCCGGTGGGCTAGTTGGCTGTGAATTCATAGCCCAGTGGAGACATCGCTAGTACATCCCTTTTCAGGTTGAAAACTTGCCTACTGCTGTCGATTCAGTCAGGGTTCTAGGGATGATTTCTGCCCTACATGACGAAGTAAAAGCATATTTGCATTTCTTACCTCAGGAGGACTTATGAACTGTAAGAGCTTTTTCCTCGGAGCCATCGCCGCACTCGGGGTGGTCGGTGCTGGGTCCACCTATACCAGCGCTCAAGCGGATTCCCCCGCCACACCGACCACGCTAAAAGTACTCGCCCGGTATCCGTCTGTAACCTTGCTGGCTCGGCACTTCCCGGCAGCTGGTGAACAGTATTACAACGCCAGCATCGAGATTAAAGGCAACATCACAGACACTCGGTACGCAGGCGTAGCCGTTGCCTTGCGCTTCTGTGGTTACAAGTACGGCGTGCTTACGTCCTGCAAGGATCACCCCTACTCGGTTTACAAGGCTGCTCCTGCCCACGCACCAGGCCTGGCAGGTGAGTACATCGTCTGCAAGATCACCGATGGCAGCACGGAGATACGTGTCAGCGGTCAAAACCTAAGCACAACTGTGGAGGCAAATCCCGAGGCGAGTATTGAGTTGCGCGATGGTAAGGACGACTTCGGTCCTCGACCGCCAGATTACCCTTCCTGCAATTAGGGCTGGTCGTAGAGACTGGCTCGCACCGTCAGAATTCTCCTGACTGGATGACCTGGGGCTGCGCAGGAACCGTCACTTTCTGCCCTCAGAAGTGCGTCGTTTGTATCCAGCCAAAAAATCAGACTTCTAATCAACCAGCTGACTGCTGTCCGTCAATTTTGACTAGCCACAACAAGTCAAATTGCGTGCTCCATCACAAGGCCGCAGCAAGCGGAAGCCTTCTTAGTCGCCAGACATCTCCCCTCACTGATTGCACTTAGGCCACTGGCATCGACCCCGACCAAGCGGAATGCTTTCCAGCATCCGAACTGCTGGCACGCGGGCGGGCGAGGGCAACTCAGCCAACAGTGGCGAAGTAAGCCCCTCCGAGGCAGCAAGCCGGTTCGGCGTGGACAATGCTGCCATCTTGGGCATGTGACACAAGCAAGCAAATGAATAGAGGTTAGTCGGGGCAGAACTGCTGTCGGGGCCGGGTCGCGTTGCAGGGGTGTTAGCAACAGACCCGCTTCTACAACCTAGGCGTCTCCATGCGCCGTCTACTGTAGGGCGGTCCGAGCGGGGGCAAGTACGGTTCTGGACAAACCAATTGTCAGCGCGGCTACCTCCGACGATGACACGGTTCTAAATTTAGCGCCGGTCCTGCGGAACACTTAGCTGTTCCGGGCCCCGCCGATGCTGCAAGACTGTCAGTCCCTAGCTCACATAAACTCCGCTAGCACCACAAACTGCAAGCCGGAGCGCCTCGCGCTTTCTTGGGTATTCGCAGCGCTTCCCAAACGAACTGCGGCAGCGCGACCATTGCTGCCCCTTACCCGTATCTTTGCAAAGCAAACCTAGCTGAATTCCTCGGTGGCTAGTTGGACGCGGATTTTCGGGCAGCGGGGTCAGTGCCAATCGGTTGCAACCACAGCGCTTATTTGCGGTTTTGGAGTGGCGGTAACAAGGCAGTAGCGGGCGCAGCAGATGGAAGCGGCAAGCACACCCGAACCGGACTTGGTTGGCTACGGCCAATCGTCTCCTACTCGCAGAACCTCATCGGCGAGTGCGTCGGCTCCGGTGCCCTCGGTGAGGGCTCGCAGCGTCGGAGCCATTGTGTCCAGCGCAGACAACAGACTCGATCGGTTCTTGCTGCTCGGGGATAGCGCGTCGTGGACGAGTTTCAGCAATCCGGGACGAAGGGATGCATCGCGGCGAAGGTGAAAGGTCATGAGCTGAAACTCGGCCTCTTTGTCTTGAGCGGGCAAGACGCCACCTCGCCGGGCACGAAGGAATTCCAGCGCCTGCAGGAGTTGCGATTGCGTCCATGCCAGACTGGACTGAACGAGCCTGTCGAGCGAATCCCGTTCTCTCTCCTTTTCCCAATCCAGAAAGGCAACAGCTGCATCACGATCGATTCGGAACAGGCGTAAAGTCTGGTCTACTCCATCTCTGTTCTTTTTGGGAAGTGAATCCAAGTCACGCTCTAGCAGCCACATCGCTTCAGCACGAAGCAGCCTTGGTAGCCGCAACAAGAAAATGTGCAGGCTATTGTAGGCGGTCGGCCAGGTTTTTTGAGCGAGAGCAACCGCAGATGACAGGTGCTCAGGCTGAAGGCTGCGGGCTAGTTGAGATAGGACGACACAGGTATTCGAAGGCAGCGTTCCGTCGGGTGCGACGTTTCGATGAAGAGCATCGAGCGCTTGCTGAATCGCCAAGGCTTGCTCTGGCATAGGCAGAGCTACCGCGAAAAAGGCAATCGCTTCAGCTCGATTGACATCATCCATCGACTGTATCCGTCGCTGATAGTCTTGGATGGCTTGGGTTCGCGTCGATTCGGACAGAACCGGAAGCAGTACTTCTCGTGCTCTCAACCAGTGGCTGGGAATCCGAGGCCAGAGGCGCTCTGCTTCCTCCACTGTGAACCAGGAGCCGACCTCTTCGATCATCCTAGAGGCATCACTCAACTCCTGTTGCGCAGAGGATGAAAGTGCGCGTCTTGCATCTTCTCGTCGCTCATTCGATAGCGAAGACCACTCCTCTAGCGTGTCTCGATGAGTCGAGAAAACCTGCTCGATCTTTACGATGACCTCCTGGGCTACTGCACGCCGAACTTGGGAACCTCCAAGATGCATCACATAGGATCGGACAAATCGGGACTGATCGAACAAGATGCTCCGTCCGGCTTCGATCGCAGCATTTTGAAGCTGAGCCAGTTTGTGCTTGAGACCATGTGCCTCAGTAATATCTGCAAGATGCGAGAGCTGATCGAATCGGATGGTCGCATTTTGAACTGCCGTCGCTTGCTCGAACAGTTGCAAAAGGAGTCGCTCACTGGACAGGAACAGGGCGGCCAGATGGAAACGAACGGACTCATCCTGAATGAGTCGTAGGTTCCCAATCACATCATCGAGCGCGCCGACTTCTGTTTCCTCATGCGATGCGGTTAAATCAAGGAGAGCCCTCGCCCGCTGTTGCGGAGGGCTTCGACGCGTATCCTCTTCTGCAATGGACCTCAGCGTCTGAGCCAAATCGGCTGGAAATCCATCTGCGGCAAGGACCGTGGCAATCTCGCTCGTGCGCAGCCATAGGTTGCTGCTTCGGATGCTAGCCACGATCTGCTCTTGAACTCGACGTCGATGTGGTTCAAGCAGATCTTCTGCCAAGTTCAGAAGCGTGCAGATGTTCTGGTTCGGTCCTGCCAGAAAGGCATCTAGCCGCTCGATCGTCGGCTCAAAGCGTAATGCCAGCAGCAGCAGCTCATGGTGGCCGTCTTCGTTCCGAGTCCTAGGGAACAGCAGTTCCGCCTTGTTCAAGAGTCTGAAGCGTTCATTTTGGGGCACAGAACCAGCCAGCCGGACGTAGCCACGCGCACGGGCAGATGGGGCGACGATGGAATCAAGGACTCGTTCGATGTCTTCAATGCTGCGCCCTCCATGTTCTTCGAGCAGCAAGTCAACCAGCCGACTCGCCCGATATCCACGCGCCACAAGGAGTGCATTCTGAAGCACCGTGAAGCGCTCTTCGTAAGGAAGGAATCCCCTAAGTTCCAACAGGCCGAACCGCCGTTTGTCCTCATCTGGCGTGCTGCGCAGAAATGGTACGATCTCGTCTTGGTAGCCTCGATTCGCTAGCTCAAGCAACGTCGATATATCCCAGTTGCCACTGCTATCCCAGCGTGCCTTCGCGGCATCAAGCGTCGCCAGTTCGAGTTTGCGAATCTCCGCTGAGCCGAGCAGTTTAGCGATGCGGCTCCATCGTTCAGAGGCACTTAGTTCGCCGCGTGCGAGAAGCCAGTCCACGAGACCCGGCAGCCCTCTCGACAAGAGCAGCGAGAGCCCTGCCGATGCGACCGCCGGCTCGATTTTGTCCAGAAGGTCGAGCAATATGTAGATCTCGTGCGGACCGGGGCAGGTGATCGCGATCTTCAGGGCGTCGATAAACGCCTGCTGCTGCTGATCGTGTGGAAGCAGCGGGATGAGCAACCGTAGGATTCCCGTATGTTTCGCACTCCGTGCAAAGTCCATCTGCTTCTGCCAGGCACGATCCAGCAGCCTGCTACGGATCTCGAAGTCAAAGAACTGCATGAAACGAAGGGTAGCGTTGGCAAAAGGCACAGCCCCCAGTCTCTCAATGCATACCAGAGACTCCTGCCGTAACGAATCTGCCAAACCTGATTCAGTCTCTGGCAGCGATTCGCTCAATAGGAGAGGCACCATAATCCGTTCCCAGTCGCCGCGCTGCATTCGTGCATACTGCGCGGCCACCTGCGGCATGATCTTTGCCGCTCGTCGAAACAATGTGCGCCATGGTTTCTCTTGGTGATTGCCCCTCGCGTTGACCAACTTGGGGGCCAGTTCCAACCCATCCCGTAGAAGTTCATCGGGCAGGAGTCCGAACACCGTGTCCGCCACAGTCACCAGATCTTCAGCTGTATCGTCGATGCTCAACCGATGTTCGAGATGAGCCAGGGCATGCGCAGGTGTCCACTTGCCCCTCTCTACCAATCGCTTAATGAGATCGGCAGGGATGTTGGTGGCTTGCGTGTGGATGCTCGCCAGCCATAGTCGAGCACGTAAATATTCCGGCAGATACGGAGGTTTCTTGTTGGCTTTGGACGCAGCCAGGTTCTGCTTGGTCAGGGCGTCGATGACACGATTCACATCGCGAGCCAGCCCAACCAGACCGAGAGGACGAGACTCCCACAGCCGTCGCCACGGCGACCGAAGCAGAAGCGCCCACTTGTTTCCGGGTGCATCGGTGCGCTCAAGATGTGCGCTGAAGCAGTGTAAAACGTAGTCTGGCAGGTCAGCGAGTTCTCCTTCTGCATCAACGTCCGCAGGGATCTGGCGTTCCATCCACTGAAGCAGATGGTCTTCCCATTGCCGTCGCTCCTTATGGGTCAGCAACTCCTCGTGCAAGAACTCCCGAATCCGACTGTGACTGAAGACGTAACCGGAAGGGGTCTCATGAATCCAGCGCTTGATCGGACGGATGGCACTCAAGAACTCCACCGCTGAGCTGAGCCCAGCAAGCTCAACCAAGCTGTCGCGGGTCAGCGGTGCCAGCGCACAGACGAGAATGCTCATCAATCGCCAACTCGGACTGCCCGAGCCAAGAACTCCCTCCTCCTGTGATGTGACCATCCGTTCCCAGATGCCACGCAAGCCGGGCTTCAGATCGGGAACCGTTGAGAGAAGGGTCTTTCGCCCCGACTCCGTCAGAAGATCTTCAAGCAGCAGTTCGAGGAGCAACGGATCACCGCCATCGCTCAGCACATGGAAGCGCTGAACCATCGCTGGATTGCTCCACAGCGGCCCAACGGTCGATTCCAAACAACGCAGCGATTCCTGCACGGCCAAGACATCGAGGAGCGACACCGTTCCGTGATGGACTAAGTTAGGAGGTAGTTCCAACCTCCTCCTGAGTCGCTCCGCCTCGTCATGTACCGTCTGCCTGCATGCCAGGAGCACGCGATTTGTGGGTGGCATGTCGATTGGAATCGCGCCCGGTTCTAGTTGCCAGTCTGTCGCTTCATCAAGGCCGTCCATGATCAGCAGCAGTTTCCGGCCATCTGGCAGAACTCGTCGAAGGTGCTGAGCCAGCCAGGCACGAACCACCGCTGGCGTCAGTTCCTTGGGCACAGCAACTTGGAAGAGCGCCGCCAATCGACCGACCAGCGCAGGAAGTGCGACTCCTGCCAAATTGGTTCCGAATCGCTGGCTGATGGGAAGGAACGCAAGGGCTAGGTCTGCTCTTGAGAGTAGCCTGTCCACAAGACGACAGAGCAACGCTGACTTGCCGCGTCCTGTGGGGGCAACGAGCATTGCGATGGGCGGAGTATCGCCATCAGCCCAGCCAAGCAGTTGCGCTAGCTCAGTTGCGCGCCCTCCAAAAGGAGCAGGATTAGCGGTAGTACCCAAGTATCGCGTCAGAAAGCTGCGGGTGGCCTCTCTTGCTGACATGGGCATGCCGATGGTCAGCAGTGTCCATCGGTCTACTGTTTCTGTCTCCTGCGCAGCGCCATCAGAGATTCCGTGCTTGCGCAGCGCAGCAAGGAGCATTGGGCTCGGGCATGCGTATACCAGTTGGAACTGTGGTTGGTACTTCACGTCAGGAATGATGGACCGAAGCATTCCAACGACGAGTCCATCTACCAGGACAGGGCTGCCAGAGAACCCCTGTGGCTCGGAACCACTGAGTTGGTTTGAGCGAAGAATCAGCGAGTCTCGGTGGCGTTGATCTTTTCCTTGGGCCTGATGAATGACTACTTTGATTCCTACGCCTGCCCCGTCTGCTACGCCAGGGAATCCATAGGACTCCCCAGGCTGCTCTGGGCTGGGTACATCTGGCGAGAGCTTGAGCGATTCACCACCCACCACAGCATCGGCCAACTTGACCAGCGCCCAATCTCGTTCGGCATCACTCTCAATAATTACGCCTGTGGTCGATCTTGAATCGAAATGAACGTTGACCGAGTCGTCTTTTGCGCAGCCCTCTACGACATGCTCACAGGTCAGCACCAGACCGGGGGCAACCAGGAATCCCGTGCCTGAGGAACCAGCAGCGTCCACGATTCGACAGCATGATTTTTTGAAGAGGAATGCGTTCATAAGGCTGTCCAGTCCTGACGGCCCACTGGGGACGATGGGCTAGATGAAGCGACTGTAGCAAGCTAGCGGCACTTGCGTGCAGATTTGTGTTGGACGGACCGATAGCGTCCTCTCTAGCGCTCGCGGTCCGTCCGGTTGCCTCCGCCGTGCCACCACCTGCATTGCCGGTGGGCAGGGCGCCACGCCTCTGTTCCATTATGCTTCTGCTCTTCTCTCTCCTCTGCGCAAACGACTCGTTGTCATCTCTCCGTTCGATGGTCAGGCTCGGAAGGTTTGTTTCGCACTCCGTCCGCTTCCGTTTGTTCGGTCGCGGTAGGGACGCCGGTCACCTGACGCTCCCCGTACAGATCCCAGCGTGCGCTGCTAGCGCACTGGGCTCTTGCCCTGGGTTCTGACATCAAATCGCTCGCCTGGCCAGGGATGCAAGATACGCGGGTTGGGGAGTCATCGTGCCGAGAGCTTGCGCATTCTCTTCCTGTCCAAGCAGTGGCGCTGGCCTCGTCTTCTGAGCGAGCGGAGCCAGTGGCGTTCTACTTAGGCTCGGAAGGACTGCAATGCGCGGATGTTCGTCGGTACGGCATGGTACGTAAAGTATCCGCGCACCACGCTGCCTAACCACCGACCCTGCTCGTCGATGGGCTGATGCCGGGACATCTTACTGCTGGGCGGGTACGGATGGGATAATGTGGCACTCATTGACAGGGATGCCGGGTTCCAATCCGTGGCGCTCTAGCTGGCTGCAGAGTGCGGCTCGGTTGTCTAAGCGGGAGGCGGGTTCTCAGATGTGAACTTCGCCGCTGAACTAGAGACAGCAGTGGGCCTCGCGCAGGTAGTCGGTGAAGTTGAATCCTATGAAGGATTGGCTGAAGATGGCGAGGTCCAGTTCCTTGTCATTCAGGGGACATGCGCCATGTCACAAGGCAATCACGCGGTTGGGCATGATGGCAACGTGCTCGAAGCTACTGACGGTGTAGTGGTCGCTGACTCGGGCGCCGATGAGAGGCTCGCTGCAGCCGAAGTAGGCGACAACCTTGCTCTCCCTGACCTGCTCCATGCAGTCGATTGAGAACTGCTCCCACGTCAGCAACATGACCTCCTGACCATCTACGGAACGCGAGCGCGGCTTGCGCCCCCGCGCTCGCCGTCCTCGGAGAACCAGGTCGCCCTGCGTCGAGTCATGTCGGTTTGCGCAGCGCTGCGGATCATCCCGATAACGCGAACCACACAACCTAGTCTGCTCCGCCTTGAGCAGCGCATCCAGCGCGTACAACCCGACGGTATGCACAAGCTCCTGCAAGCCGGTAGCGACCCCTGCGGGCAGCGTGAGCACCAGCTCGGTAGCTACTTCCTGTTGCTTCTGTTTGCCTGTCACCTCGGGCCTCGGTAGCTCCTGCTGGGAAGACCCCCAAGAATCCTCTCGGGGCGACTTGAGCCGCCGGCTGTACTTCATAGACGGTTTCTACAGCGGGCGGGACAGGGCTCCCGCCTATCTTGCCTACGAAGTCACTTCTGCAGAAAGTGACGCATCAGGGTCCCTCTCTTTGTGCCAGTCAAGTACAACCCCGGGTGCCCGGCCTTCCGGAATTTCCCGGCGGACCCGACAAAGAGACTCACAATGTCGTGCTGCCTCCGATCGGTCTGCCCTCTGATGTCAAGTCAGGCGGATCCTATGGACAGGGGCCTGCACAGCGGGTTACCGCGCACCGTAGATCTAGGAAAAGCATGGGATTAGCGCACAGGTTTTTGGATGGCGTCCTGCCTCGCCAGGAAGGCTTGCCTTGCGGGCCTGATAGCTCCACAGCTGCAGGCTGTAGGAGCTGTCCAGGGTCGCGAATCGATGAGCGTAGCTCGCTTACCCTGGACGGCTCCGTAAGACTGTGGCCCCCCAGTCACTGCATCGCCATCAACTAGCCTGCCTCATCACCCATCAACTAGTCTGCTCGATAACACCCAGCGCCACCGCGCCTGGGGGGCGGGCAGCTGGAGCCGTAATAGCAGTACTCATTTCCGCACGTATCGATGCACTCAATAGAACCTGGGTGAGTACAGATCGTTGATGGAGGCGGGACGTAGGGCACTGTGCATGACAGTGCGTAGGCAGCACCGAAGTACACGGATTTTCCTGCCGGATCATAGCCTGATACCTGATGGCCCCGGAAGCCTGGGATGGGCGCGCCGTATGCACCGCGAACGGTCGCCGAAGTGCTGGCCACCCCGCTGAGCGAGGTACGCCCATCCCACTTGCTATCACCACCAGCCACGGCTGCGGCTTCTCCAAAAAGGGGAAAGTCTGCCTGCCAGCGAGTCATCGTGTATACGCTAAAGACGGCCCCACCCGAATCTGATTTGCACAGCTCCGTACCTGTAAAATCGGCGGAGGCCATCGAACTGACTTCGGGCGATGCAGGGCCGATGCTCAAAGCACGGGCGTCAACTTCGCGGAGAGCTTGGCGCAACGCATCCATGTGCTGCGCCAGTATAGGCAACGGATTCTGGGCGTACTCCTCTTCCTGCTTCCGCAGTGCCTGCAGATACTGTTGCCGCATCCACATCTGACCCGCGGGGCTAAAGGCCGCGTGAAGAATGGCCACCCCTTGTCGTTTTTCAGCGACGCCGGGCGCGATCTCCGTCCACCCCGTCCCCAGGTTGCGCAGGGCTGGAATGTCGGTCGTGCTATGCGTCAGGCTACTCTGGGTTGATGCGACCATGGAATCGTCCGGTGCTGGGCTGCCGCACCCGCTGAGTAGCGACAACGATGTGGCCAACGGCAAGAAGGTGAACAGTGATCGAGAGACTACATTCCTCATGACAGCCATCCTGGTTTGGGTGAGTTGCGTGTTGCGTGGGAACCACGCTGGGAGTCATGGCAAAAGTAATGCCAGCCGAACGACTAGAGGAAGCTCGAGGGCTGGCCTTCGGCGTACACGCTTGTTTACTGTGAGAACTACCCGGATTGCACTGCGAGAACTTCGTGGATCGAACGTTCATGAGCGGTCGTGAACGTTCACCTACAGTTGCTACTTGCTACGTGATGGGGCGCAAGGGACGTTCGATCTGATGTTGCTTCGTCAACCGATGCAGTCGTAGCCGGTCGACACCGATGGCGTTCGCAGCGCGTGTAATATTCCAGTGGTATTCCTCGAGCAGCCGGACAACCTCGTCACGCGTCATTGCCTGCAGGGGTGGCAGTCGTGTGGCGGGAAGTTCGGGTTGCCGCTCGGACGCACGGAGGGGAAACAACAGGTCATCAGGAATGCTTTGCAGATCCAGCGGCTGATCGCAGAACGCGTGCAGACGTTCACAGACATTCCGCAGCTCGCGGACGTTTCGTGGCCAGTCATGGAAGAGCAGCCGCTGCGCCAGGTCGATTGGAATGTGAGGTTGATTGACGTCGTTGGCAGCAATACCGGACAGGCCGGACAGAAAGTGGGCAAATAGCGGAAGAATGTCCTCGCGGCGCTGGACAAGCGGTGGCAGAGCAATGGGCAGAACGGCGAGTCGTTCCAGCAGATCGGAACGGAACTGACCACTTGCCGTGGCCTCTGGCAGCTCGACGTTGGTTGCTGCAACTACGCGGGTATCCACGCGCATGTCCGCGGCTGCACCCACGGGACGAACACTTTTCTCCTGCAACGTGCGCAGCAGCTTGGGCTGTAACTCTTTGGGCAAATCACCGATCTCGTCCAGAAAGAGAGTGCCGCCATGTGCTTCACGAAAAAAGCCGCTGTGTGATTCACTGGCACCTGTGAATGCGCCTTTGTTGTGTCCGAATAGCTGACTTTCCGCCAGGGATGCTGATAGCGTCGTGCAGTTCACTGCAACAAACGGCCCGGGCCGCCCGGAAAGTTGATGTACGGCCCGAGCCGCCAGTTCCTTGCCCGTACCCGTCGCTCCAAGCAGCAGCACGGTGCCATCGTGCCTAGCAACCCGCGCCAGTGCGCTGCGCAGTTGAATCACGGCCGCTGACCGCCCGCGCAGCAAACTCTGCAAAGCCCTGCAGTCATCGCGTAGCGCACTCATTAATACGTGCTCCTGACGCACCAGCAGCAGCGACCCCCCCATACGCAGGACGTCGCCATCGGACAGAGGCGTGCTGGCAGTGCCCAGCGCGCGTCCGTTCAAGCACAGCCCATTCTTGCTGCCAAGATCTAGTAGCTGCATTCCTCGTTGCGGATGGAATTCAATACGAGCATGACATCGTGACAGCTTGCGATCGTCAGGTAAGCTCAGCACGGCATCCCCATCAGGACTCCGTCCAATCGTGACTGCATCGCCGGGTGCGAGCAGGCGTGGCTCGTCATGTAACCGCCCCGCGCTTACTAGTACCCAGATGCGCACGACGGGCGAAGAGCCAGCTGCGCGTGGAAGGTCATCGGTTTGTGTGGTCGAGTACAAGGGGGCAGACATGGGACACCTGAATCAAAGCGATGGAGAGAGAGGAACCTAATGCGCGATAGTGGCTTGACGCAAGGTTGGCTCGCTCGTTGCGCAAACGGCATATGACGTGATAGTAGATGCGCGAAAGTGGTCGCCGGTTGGCATGGGCTCTATCGAACAGAACAATTCCATCGTCGCGCAGGACAGGATTGGGTCACGCATCGGCGCCTATCGCATCATCCGCCTTATCGGAACTGGCGGCATGGGCGAGGTGTTTGAGGCGCGCAACGACCAGATTGGACGCCGGGTTGCGCTGAAGCTACTTCACCAGTCTGCTGCGCAGAATCGCATGGCACGTGTGCGTTTTGAAACTGAGGCACGCGCGGCCAACTCTGTGCAGCATCCGAGCATTGTGCCTATCACAGAGATCGGTCAGACCGACGACGGTTGTCGGTACTTGGTGATGGAATACGTGGACGGAGAGACCCTGCGCACTGCGCACCGGACAGAGCCGGGCCCATGGGCGGAACTAAGAGTGCTGAACCTTGCGGTGCAACTGGCGTCGGCTCTGGCGGCTGCGCACGCGAAGCACGTCATTCACCGCGATCTAAAGCCCTCCAACATCATGTTGCTGCGGGAGCAGGACGCACCGGGTGGACTTCGCATCAAGCTCCTGGACTTTGGTATAGCAAAGCTCGCTTCGCCCGGCGGGGCATCTGCCAGCAGACACGCCTCTATGACGGACACGGATAGCGAACACGATCCGCGGACCCGTTCGGGGGCGCTGCTCGGAACACCGCTTTACATGTCCCCGGAGCAATGCCGGGATAGCTCGGGGTGACCGCCAGCACCGACGTATATTCGTTGGGCGTCATCCTATATGAGTTGCTCGTGGGGCAGCCTCCGTTCGTTGGTGAGAACGAAGTCATATTGTTGCTGCGGCACGTAGAAGAAACAGAGCGTCCTATCCGTGAACGTGTTGGCAGCGCGTCCCCAGACCTTGCCGCGCTGGTACACAGCATGCTGCGCAAACTACTGATCGAACGCCCGACGATGGCAGAAGTCGAGCGGCGAATGCGGGCGCTACTGGATTCACAAGTTGCGCTGCATCGAGTGCCAGCGAGTCTCCCACGCCCGGTCAAATCAGCGGAGCCCGTCCAAACGCAGCCCCACGACGCACAACGGCATCGATGGCTACTAGCTGTCATCGCCGGAATCTTGACGCTGCTGGTGACTGGGCTGTGGCTCGTTCATTCCATACGTCATGAACAGCAGTCGATGTCTAGGATCAATGCAACGCCATTCAGGATGGATGAGAAGGAACCCCTAGCATCGCCCGAGCTCAAGACCACCTCGCGTCGCTCCGCTCCAGAAGACCAACATCAAGCAGAGACTCTCAAAGTACCGACGGCACCAAAATTGCTCGCATCGAAGCCCACATCCCAGCCCGCGCGGCAGCCCCCCGGCCCAGTGACCGCAAAAAAAGGAAGGGTTTCGCGCGTGCCCCCCGAGAGAAAGGTGTCTGATGCTCCAAAACCGCATATTGAGCTTATTCGGGATTAGCGCAGCCCTGGTTTCGGCTGCCATCATCCCGCAGGCGATGGCTTCGAAATCAAGCTGTACGCAGGAGAAAACTTGTTCGGAGATCGCGCAGCGGGCGCTACAGGCAAGTCGCGACAAGGACTGGCAGGGGGCGCGCACGTTGTACGAGCAGGCGTATCGTCAGGTGCCTGAACCAGAGCTGCTGCTGAACATCGGCCGCTGCTGGCATAAGTTGGGACAGTGCGACCGCGCGAAAAAACAGTATCTCCTCTATCGAGCGCAGGTTCCGCAGCCCGCCTCTGACGTCATGGAAACCCTGCAACGGTTCGAGCAAGAAGCGGACTCAACTTGTCAGGCCTCGCCTAACCAACAGACAGCGGACGCTGTTAGGCCGACGTGGAGGTCGGCACAGCTGACTGCTTTGGGCTCACCGACTCTAGAGGCCAGCGAACAGTCGCCGCTCAAGGCTCCTAGTGTGGTTACCAATGCCAGTGCTAGTTCATTCGGACTGCACAAGAAGTGGTGGTTCTGGACTCTGCTTGGCACAGCGGCTGCAAGTGGTGCAGTCGGACTCGCAGTGGGACTCGCGCCACGGCAACCCGCGTCCTCTACACAGCAAGAGCCCTCTGCCGGTCCCATTTTCTCGCTGACCTTTGAACCGAAAAGATAGGCCCCTGGAGTCGCCATGAAAACGTTCCATCTTGTCACGCTCTCCTCCCTTGCTTGGTTGGCCACCGGTGCTTGTAGCCCAGATATGCAGATGCAGCTGCCCGGGCATCACTATGCGCGGATCAAAGCAGATGGCTTGCCACCGGGCAGCTATCTGCGATTCAAGCCGCGCCTAGATGGGCGTCGGGCAGAACAGATGGATCTTAGCAGTAATGTAGATGTGGCCGAAGTCCGGTTTGATCTGCTCAGCATGGACGTAGGGCGCTTCGCGGTGGATGCCGTGGCGGTCGGGGTGGACGGTTGGCCGACGGCAGAGGGACATACCGATGTCGATGTCTCTGCAGGCGACCAGACCGTGACTGCGACGCTCAAGCTTGTTCCAGTCGACCAGGCGGTGTGCGTGCCCGCGGCCAACAAAATGGACCGCTGGTGCCAAGTGGAAGCAACACAGAAAGATCTCAATTTGCAGGCCATCCACGGGACCGACAGCGACAATATCTGGGCGGTGGGCTCGGTGTGGTCGCAGTCCTTAGGACGTGTCGTTGGCAGTATTTGGCACTGGAACGGGTTTCGCTGGCGTCAGGAAAAGACTCCAAGCGGCAAAACTCAACTGGCTGCCGTTTGGGCCAGCAACTATGACGAGGCGTGGGCAGCAGGGGAGAGCAACGGCAGCGCAGTCATATGGCGTTGGAATGCGCACGACCAGCTCTGGTCCGATGTTGATAGCTCGCAAAATGAGTTTTCGACCACTCCTCCGCTAAAGGTGCTATGGGGTTCTAGCGCAAACGATATTTGGGCCGCGGGCGGTGCGATGGGCCCTTCCTCTGATGACCTACCTGTGTGGCATTGGGACGGTCGCCAGTGGAATAAGACGAAGGTTGGCAGTGCTTCGTCGATTCGCGACATCTGGGGAGCCGATGCAACCCATGTCTGGATGGTTGGAGAGAAGGACACAGTACTACAATGGAATGGTATTCAATGGGAACGCCCGCTGGGCATACCATCCAACACTGGAAAAAGTTGGTCTAGCGTTTGGGTCTCCCCCTCATACAATGTATCAATCACCGATGGATATGAATACCTATTAAGGCTCAACGGTGGAAAATGGGCATTAGATCGCAATCCAAAAGCGGACAATCCATCGCAGCTACGTGGAATTTGCCGTGCGGCTGGCGACTGCGAACTATGGGGAATCAAAAGTGAGCAATTGGTGCAGCTTACGGCAGGTGGCTGGATGCCGGTGGATAAAGACCGGGAGGAAGGCAATCTAAATGGACTCTGGGCGCTGGGCCCATCTTCCATTTGGGCCGCGGGAGATAGTGGGCGGATCTGGGAAGTCACTTCCGTAGGTGACGTCAAGAAGCGCATAGATCGCCACAGCCCACCTTCTGGGTACTACATTAATGATATTCTATTAGACGATCAAAAGCGCCTGTGGGTCTTTGCCGATCGCGCATGGCGCTGGGATGGTTGGCGGTGGGTTCAGATCGGCAAGAAAGCCCCAGCAGCATTACAATCGATTGTCTTCAACAACGAAAAAGACATTTGGGCCAGCTATCCCGATGGCAATGCGAACAAGCTCGGGCATTGGACAGGAGATGGCATCATACCTAGCACGTGGACAGACTTTACACCAATGGGCATGCCATACAAAGGATTTGGCACCAAGCGATTTACGTCTAACGGAAAACAATTAATATACCCTATCATACACAATTGCGCGGCAAATTGTCCTGGCTTCGCCGTTCTTAGTGGCAGTTCATGGGGCAATGTGCAATACGTGGATACTGTTACCGGCACGGCTGCGCAATTTGCAGCATCGTGCGCATTGACTACATCAGAGTTTGATTCATGCGTTGTAATCGGGACTGGAGTTAACGATGGGAAAGATCTCCTCTGGGTCTATAATAACAAATGGACCAGAGCGAACCTGTCTGGTGCTGAACTCGCAAGTAGTTCGCGTATAGTGGATATGCAGAGTCTAGCGGGGACTGGCCTGATTTGGGTAGCGCTCAGCGATTACAACAATACTATTCCGATTTCGCAGATTGCCCTGCTTCAAAAGCAGGGGGACGACTGGATGCTAAAGAAGTTCGAAGACCTGCGCGATACGGTGGCGAGTCGCCTATTAGTCAAGTCTATGAGCGAGGTGTGGATAGTCGGTTCCGCGGGATTAGTTTGGCGCTCGAATGGCGGTGAAACGAAGGCGCAGAGCACGAACATTTCGTTCGACACTGATCAGAAACCAAGCTTGAGAGCCATCGCAGTTGGGGATCGGAACCTGCGCCAAGTCTGGGTCGCAGATGACAAGGGTATCCTGTGGCGCATGGCGCGGCCGTAGTCGTTAGGGCACCAGTGGCAGGCTTCAACACGTGTTTTGGTTCAGTGCCAATCCAGCAGTCTGGCTGAGAAGAGCGAAGCCGCATTATCCGCGAAGATTGAGGCTCGGATTACCCCCGCTAGAAACATCCGTTGCTCCCTATCCGGTCTTTTGTTCACTTACTGCATAGATGGACCCGCCTGATCCAGTCACCAACCATTTCGCCCACTTTTTCTTCACTTTCCCAAATGGCGGCACGATTCCCTATTCCGCACGGCCGGGCACTGCTGAATGCGCTCTCACTAGCTGCCAGGAGATACCTTCCTACAGGGACGGGGACATCACACTCGTGCAGACTCGGCGCTTGCATTCAACACCAGAAGCCAAGGCAGCAACCGATTCCCACTCCCAAGTGTGAACAGGATGCCGTGCAGCAGCTTCGCTGCTCACGACCTCCTCCTCCCTGCCGTGATCCTCGGTGGATTGAACTTGGTTACCGGGTCGGACATATACTGCCGTGGGTCGAGCTCCGGCGACATGGACGGACGCTTGGGGCGCTTGCCGCAAAACTCGCACCCAGCATCGCCGCACCTTGTATCGAGCCAGCGGTCACAGCGCGGACAGAACTCCGCATC
>Ga0075163_10005365_pt1 | contig 17119 bp, 11 predicted proteins | sample JI1023141ADNA_FD_71478 | JGI IMG/M metagenome (GOLD analysis project Ga0075163, IMG submission 71478) | Wastewater effluent complex algal communities from Wisconsin, to seasonally profile nutrient transformation and Carbon sequestration -... | ecosystem: Engineered > WWTP > Effluent > Algae...
TCGCCGGGGAACACCTCGCCGTAGTTGACGAAGGTGCCGGTCTCGTAGACGCGGGTGCCGGGATCCGCGAGCTTCGCGAGGCGCTCGCGCGCGGTCAGCTTGCCCTTCTTGTGGACGCGATCGACGTACGCCGGACCCCAGCCACCCTCGACCTCGCGGCGACGCGCGCGCAGGCGCTCCTCGAGTGCGGACAGGGCAGCGCGATGTTCGGTCGCGGTGCGTTCGTCCGCGAACTTCGCCAGTGGATCACCGATCGGAACTAACGGGACGAACGCCATGCGGCGGCGACCATACCGCAGCTAGACCAGCAGCTGCGCGGCGCCGCGGACGGCATCGAGCACGCGCGTCTCGCCGGCCTCGCCGAGCGATCGCCAGGCCGCCGCGAACACCAGCTCGAGATCCGCGACCACATCGAGCACGATCTCGTCGAGGAGCTGCGCGCGATCGACGCCGACCTTGGAGCGTGCACTCGCGACCCGCGCCGGGTTGACCAGGCGGAGCGCCCACGCCGTGAGCTGGTCGAGATCGAGGTGACCGGGATCCCAGCTGGTCGCCTCGTCGAACCGAGCGTCGTCGAAATCGGGCAGCTTCCGCTTGATGATCGGGCGAGCGCTGCCTGCCATCCGGCGATCCGGCTTGAGCACGTAGCCTTCGCGGCGATTGTCGGCGATCGAGGGGAGCCCGAGGAGCGCGGGCATCGCGGTGGGTGCGGAGACCGGCACGCGATCGAGGTCGCCACGCTTGCCGCGCGCGAGCACGGGCGCGGCGAGCAGCTCCGCGTCGCGGGCGAGCTGTTCGGTCTCGGCGAACGCGAGCATCTCGCCGTCGTCGTCGTCGCCGGTCGCGACCAGGATGTCGAACAGCCCCCACCGAAGATCGGGCGCGTACCACACGCCGGTCTGGATCGCGGTGAGCCCGGGGATGGCCGGCACGTCGGGGTGGGGATAGCCACCGCCGAACAGCTCGCCGTAACACACGACCTGGGGCGCGAGCGTGCCGAGCGTTCGCACGCGGTCGGCGAGCCCGGGCGCGATCAGCTGCCAGCCGAAGAACGCGTCCGCCGGCTCGAGCCACGTCTTGCGCTTGCCGAAGTGCACGACGCCGCGCTCGACGGCGATCACGAAGTTCGCGCCGTGGATCTTCTCGGTGGCGACCCACGTACCACCCGCAGCGTCGGCGGTGCCGCCGATCTTCGGATAGCTCCGGTGACGCATGGGGGTAGTTTGCCGGACCACCGGGCACGGGTCACGGGTTCCCTGCACCGCGGTGGACGCGGCCGCGCGCGCTCGTTAGGCTGCGCGGATGCATCGCTTCCTCGTGCTCTCGCTGCTCGCCGCGTGCGGAGCACCGCGCAACTCGATGACGGTGGACCAGACGTTCTCCGACAAGGCGAAGTTGATCGTCGAGCTCGAGCGGTCGCCGACCGGCGGCGCGACCTTCGACTTCTGTCCGCGGCCCGCGCCGGCCGACGTCCACTGGAACAACGCCGCGTGGCTCGCGTACCTCAGCGCGAACGCGTACACGCACATGTTCTATCTGTCGCCCGTGCTCGCCGACCTCGGCTTCACGTCGGACAACGATCCCGCGTGGCCGGGCTGCGCGAAGGATCTGCGCGTGATGCGCGGCTTCGAGGACAGTCATCACGGCGCGGTGGTCGCGGCCTCGCACGCGAAGTCGCTCAAGCGCTTCCTCACGCCGCACGTGGCGAAGTGGGGCGAGTGTGCGCAGAGCTGGTTCGCCACCCACTACGACGGCGAGACCTTTCCAGCTCCCGCGTTCGAGAAGTGGTTGATCCAGACCCCGCATCCCGGCCAGCACCTCGAGTTCTTCTCGGGTGGCAAGATCACCGACCAGGGCCGCGTGTTCTCCGACGGCAGCACGCAGGTCACGTTCATGCGGCACAAGACGCTGCCGCTCGCGATCATCGCGTTTCGCGGCACCGAGCCGAATCGGTGGAACGATGTCGCCACCGATCTCAAGGCGTGGAAGACGCCGCTCGCCGACGGCTGGGGCGAGGTCCACGCGGGGTTCAAGCAGGCGTTCGATTCGATCGCCCCGGTGATGCGCGCGAAGCTCGAGGAGTATCGCAAGGACAAGGTGGCGATCTGGGTCACCGGGCACAGCCTCGGCGGCGGGCTCGCCACGCTGATGGGCGCCGAGTTGCTGCGTCGCGCGGATGCGGGCGAGGACTACGACCTGCGCGGCGTCTACACGTTCGGCTCGCCGCGGGTCGGCAACCACGCGTTTCGCGAGCGGTTGATGGCCTCGGCCGCGAAGCACGAGACGCAGCTCGTGCGGTTCCGCAACGGCAACGACATCGTGACGTCGATTCCGAAGGGCAACGAGTTCGAGCACGTCGGCGAGCTCGCGCACCTGACCGGCGACAACGGCGTGTTCAAGGTCTCGCTCGAGGATCTGCCGTACGGTGGCATCGGCTCGCTCGCCGACCACGACATCGCCGGCTGGGCGCCGCGTCCGAAGAAGGCGGTGTCCGGCTACTACCGCCGCGTCCTCGCGATCTCGAAGCTGCATCCGCAGGCGTGTGCGGCCGCTCCGGCGCCCGAGCTCAAGTGAGGCGCTGGATCGTGGTCGCGACCGCGTGGATGTTGATCGGCTTGACCATGTGACTGTCGAAGCCGGCCTCGGCGCTCTTCTGGCGATCCGACGGCTGGCCGTACCCGGTGAGCGCGACCAGCCGTAGGTTCGGTGCGTCGAGCTCGCTGCGAATCCGGCGCGCCAGCTCGTAGCCATCCATCGCCGGGAGGCCGATGTCGAGGAACGCGATGTCGGGCCTGAAGCCGGCGGCGGTGTCGAGGCCCGAGGGGCCGTCGAACGCGACGCGCGTCTCGTGGCCGAGGCGGGACAGGGCATCCGCCAGGAGCTCGGCGGCGTCGGTGTTGTCGTCGACGATCAGCACCTTCCGCGCCTTCACGGCCTCGACCTCGAGCGGTGTGATGGCCCGCGGCTGCACGGTCTCGCGCTCGACGGCCTGCAGCCGCACCTCGAACTCGCTCCCCTTGCCGACGCCTTCGCTGCGCACGTCGACCGTGCCGTTGTGCAGCACGACGAGGCTACGGACGATCGACAGGCCGAGGCCGAGACCACCTTCGGAGCGGTCGATGGTGCGCGTGCCCTGGACGAACCGATCGAACAGCGTCGGCAGCAGGTCCGGGGGAATCCCCATGCCGTTGTCGCGCACGATCACGACGATCTCGTCGCCGACGCGCTTGCCGGTCAGCTCGATCCGGCCCTCGCGGTTGGTGTACTTGGCCGCGTTGGTGAGCAGATTCGAGACCACCTGACACAGTCGCGCCTCGTCACCGTTGACGAGCAGGTCGGGCTCGAGCTCGACCTCCAGCAGGTGGCGGCGCTCCTCGAGGATCGGGCTGCAGGCCTCGATCGCCTTCGCGACGATGTCGGCGATCGCGACCGTCTTGCGGTGGAGCTCGACCTTGCCCTGCGCGATGCGCGAGACGTCGAGCAGATCGTTGACCAGCATGACGACGTGGCGGACCTGGCGCTCGATCACGGAGCGCTCGCGGACCGCACCCTGTTCGCCGCGCGCCTTCATCACCTCGATCGCGGTCAGGATCGGCGCGAGCGGGTTGCGGAGCTCGTGACCGAGCATCGCGAGGAACTCGTCCTTCGACCGGTTCGCGGCCTCGGCCTCGAGGCGGGCCTGATTCGCGTGCTCGAGCAAGCGCAGGCGCTCCTCGGCCGCGTGCTTGCTCTCGGTGATATCGACGAACGACATCACGCAGCCGAGGGGCTCGCCGAGCGGACCGAGCACGGGGCCGGCGGACAGCAGCAACACCACCTGGTCGCGACGGCGCAGCACCACTTCGCGTCCCTTGGTGGTCGTGCCCGACAGCGCGAGGAGCAGCAGGGTCTTCGCGACGTGGGGATCGTCGCCGGTCTCGAACGGGAACGCCTCCTCGAACGGCCGGAGCAGCGGATTCTCGCCGGTGAGGTGCTGCGCGGTGTGGCTGCAGCGAATCACCTTGCCGTCGAGATCGCAGACCACGATGCCTTCGGCCGCTTGCTCGACGATGCGCGCCGCCAGGCGCTCCGCGGCGATCATCTGCTGGTTGCGCTTCTGCTCGGACAGATCCGTGGTGATCACGCAGGTCAGGTTGTGTTCCTCGTCCCAGCCGAGCGTGACCGAGACGTAGACCGGGATGATCGTGCCGTCGGTCGCGACCAGCTCGACCTCGGCCTTGGCCGCACCGCCATCGCGATCGCGGACCAGCGCGTCGACCATCGCCGCCGTCGACGGCGTGACGTAGTCGTCGAACAGGCTGCCCAGCAGACGTTCGTGCGGCATGCGGACGAGCTGCGCGAAGCGCACGTTGGCGTAGACGATCGTGCGGTCGCGCGTGAGCAGCAGCGCGCCTTCGTTCATCGTCTCGACGAGCTGGCGATAGCGATGATCGGCGCCCTTCAGCGTGAACACCTGATCGCCGGACGGACCCTGGACGACGAGCGCGTCGACATCGCCATTGCGGATCGCGTCGAGCGTCTCCTCGGCCTCGCGCAGCCTGCCTTCGAGGAGGCGCACCGAGGACTTCACCGCCGGCCGGGCCTTGCGTGCCGACTCGACAGGACCAGGGCGCGTCGACGACTTGACCGTGCGTCGCTTGGGGGTTCCTGCCTGCTTCGTCATGGCTTCTTCGCGGGTTTGAGATCGAGGCCGATCAAGACGACGTCCTGGTTGGACAGATCGCCGATGAACTTGCGGAGGGGAAGCGGGAGCTTCTTGATCAGGGTCGGGACGGCGAGGATCTGGTCGTCCTTGGCGAGGGTGGGTTGCTGGAAGATGTCGATGACGTCGAGGTCGTACGAACCGGCGAGGTGCTCGTTGCAGATCTGCTTCGCGTTCTCGATCGCGCGGGTCGAGCGCTCGGAGGAGCCGGCGATGTAGAGGCGGAGCACGACCTTCTCGGGCTTCGCGTGCGAGGCCTTCTCGAAGGACTTCGTGGAAGTCCGGGGCTTCACGTCGCCCGCGATTTCTTGACGGGGCGAAGGTCCAGGCCGACGAGGACTCGCTCGGCGTTCGAGAAGTCACCGATGATCTTCTTCACCGGCGGTGGGAGCTGCCGGACCACCGCGGGCAGCGCGAGGATCTGATCGCCGCGGGCGAGCGCGGGGTTCTCGATCAGGTCGATCACCTCGATCCGATATCTGCCGTGGAGGTGGGTCTCGCAGATCTCCTTGAGGTTGGCGAACGCCTGCAGGCTCTTCGGCGTCTGCCCGGCGACGTACAGCCGGAGCACGTACTCGTCCGCGGCGCGTGTGGTGGGCGACTTCCCTCTCCGGACCGTGGTCATGGCTTCCTCGCGGGTTTGGAACGCTGCGCGAGCTTCGCGCGCGACTCGGCGAGCCGGAGCTCGCGCTCGTTGAGCTCGTTCTCGAGCGAGGTCTGCTCCTCCTTCTCGGCGGCGAGCTCGGCGCGCATCGACTCGATCTGATGCTCGAGGGCGCGGCTCTTGCGCAGGAGTGCGCGTTGCTTGCGCTCGATCTCGTGCTGGCGGGCGACCGCGGTGGCGCGCTGCTCGGTCTCCTGGTGGACGCGGGCCGATCCGGTGAGCACGCCGTTCGGGCCGACGGCGACGGGGATCAGGTCGACGCCGTGCGACGTGATCAGGAACTCGCGCACCTGGTTGGAGTGACCCATGCCGCGCGACTTCACGAGGTAGAGGCCGCGCGTCCGCTCGCCGGCGATCTCGATGTCGCGCACCTGGAACCAGGTGTCGATCAGCGACGAGATCCCGACCTCGGTCTCCTCGAACCCCTGCGCGCTGGTCAGCGAGGTCACGACGCAGGTGATCTGCTCGAGCTTGAGGTAGTCGAACAGCCGGACGAGCATCGACTTGACCTCGGCGTGATTGCCCGCGGTCATCAGGCTCGAGATCGGATCGATGATGATCGCCTTCGGCTCGAACTCTTCGATCAGCTTGTGGATCGTCACCAGGTGCATCTCGAGGCCGTACACCGTGGGGCGCGCGGCCTCGATCTTGAGCAGCTTCTTGCGGACCCAGCCGTCGAGGTCGAGCCCGATCGACCGCATGTTGCGGCAGACCTGCGCCTGGGACTCCTCGAGCGCGAAGTACAGCGCGCGCTCTTTGCGGCGACAGCTCGCGTCGGCGAACATCCCCGCGAGGCTGCTCTTGCCGGTGCCGGCCGTGCCGGAGACCAGGACGCTGGAGCCGCGGAAGTAGCCGCCGCCGTCGAGCATGTCGTCGAGCGCGGTCACGCCGGTGGAGACGCGCTGGGTGGACACCTCGTAGTCGAGGCCGAGGCTGGTGACCGGCAGCACCGAGAACCCGGTGTCATCGATCAGGAACGGATACTCGTTCGCGCCGTGCGACGAGCCGCGGTATTTGACGATGCGCATCCGGCGGGTCGACACCTGCTCGACGACGCGATTGTCGAGCGCGATCACGCAGTCGGAGACGTACTCCTCGAGGCCGTACCGGGTCAGCGTGCCATCGCCTTGCTCGCCCGTGACCACCGCGGTGACGCCCCGGGCCTTGAGCCAGGAGAACAGGCGCCGGAGCTCGGAGCGGAGCAGCGCCTCGTTCTGGAAGCCGGTGAACAGGGCCTCGAGCGTGTCGAGCACGACGCGCTTCGCCTTGACCGCATCGATCGCGTGGCCGAGCCGGACGAACAGCCCTTCGAGGTCGTACTCGCCTGCTTCCTGGATCTCGCTGCGGTCGATCTTGACGAACTCGACGACCAGGAGCTTGTTCGCCACCAGCTCCGCGATGTCGAAGCCGAGGGACGCGACGTTGGTCGCGATCTCCTCGGAGGTCTCCTCGAACGCGAACAGCACGCCGGGCTCACCGTGATCGCGTGCACCGTTGACCAGGAACTCGATCCCGAACAGCGTCTTGCCGCAGCCGGCGCCGCCGCACACCAGGGTGGTTCGACCGCGCGGGAGTCCGCCGCCGGTGATCTCGTCCAGCCCGGCGATCCCGGAGGGCGCCTTCTCGATGCCGTGGAGGCGTCGTGGCTTGTTCCGCGATGTTCGTTGGTGGGCACGCACGACACAGCTAGTTTTCAAGAGCTGCGCCATTTTCCGATCGCAGTCGTGTCGACTAGTTATCGCGCGCGCGTCGGTGCACGTCCGTGTGCTCGGACGCGCACCGTGCCTTGATTCACCAGCGCGTCTGGCTTTGTCCGCGAGATGTCTCGAAAAACGTCGAGGCAGTCAGATCGTTCGTAACCGCGCACAGGCGCGCAGTGAGGTGCGATCGATGCTCACCTATCGAGATCACCGATAGCGTCAGCTGAACAGCCAGATCAAGAACACGGCGAGCAGCGAGAGCACGCCGATCGTGATCAACACGAACGGGAGCATCGATCGCTGCTCCGGCTCGATCGAGCCACTCTCCTGCTTCCGCTCCTCCAGCGCGATCGGTGGCGGGCCGAACGCATCGGGACCCGGATCGAAGACCTCGACCGGAACCGTCGGCGCGTACGGTGACACCTGCTCGCGACGCGACGACGGCGACGCGTCGGGTGACGGGCTGAGCGTGGCGGATCCGACACCGGGCGTGGTCGTGCGGATCGGACTCGGGGCAGCCGAGGCGACGTAGCTCTTCGCGGCCGGGGCGACGTTGGTCGTGGGGGCGGGCGGTGCCGGCATCGGCATCGCGGTTGGCGACGGTCGAGCAGGGCTCGGGGCTGGCTCCGACGGCCGAGCGGCTGGACCGGGCATCGGCATCCCTGGTGGTGAGGATGGTGCCGCGGCTGCAGGTCTCGGCATCGCGGTCGGCGGTGGCATTGCCGGGCTAGGCGGCGACATCTCCGTCTTCAGCGGTGCAGCGGGCTTCACCGTGCCGATGCCGGGCTCGGTGGTGATCGATCGCGCGTCGCGCTTGCGCGCGGGGGCTTCCTTCATCGCGTCGTCCGACACCGGGAGGTTCGCCGACGCCTCGGCCTCCATCTCGGGCAACGACGCCTGCCGATCGGTGAGCTCGCCTCCGTGCCACGCCGCGGTGTCGCCCACGCTGATCGGTTCCTCGTGGCGTGCGGGCGCGACCGCCATGTAGTCGACGTTGGTGGCTTCGCGCTCGCGATCGATCTCTATCGGCGCGCGCTTCTTGCGGGCGATCAGCTTCGCATCGTCACCGCGCCCGGCTGCGCCCACCACGCCGCCGCCGAGCTTCTGGAAGTGGAGTCGCAGCAGCGCCTCGGGCGGCAGGCCCGGCGCGGTGGGCATCGGATCCTCCCAGTAGGTCGGGCGCACGAAGCTCGGCCGGTTCAGCGACAGCGCGTGCTCGTACTCCTGGCGCACGAACGTGCTGTGCATCGAGTTGCGCGACCAGAACAGCTGGAACGCGTCGGCTTGCTCGATCAGCTGGCACAACCGATCCGTCCACACCTCGCCGGTGCGCAGGTGCACCCAGTCGCGCAGGTACTCGTCACCGAGCGCGCGCGCGTAGGTCTCGAACTGGTTGACCACCTCGAGATCGCGATGCGAGTACGACGCGAAGATCTTGCGATACGCGCGCGCGCTCACCGGCGTGGGCTCGCGCTTCGGTTCGGGGCGCGCGGCATCGACGCGAACCGCGCACGCGACCTCGGCGATCGCGATGCTGCCGAGGAACACGGTGACGCGGCCGCGCACGGTCTTGCCGTCGAGCTCGCGGCCCGCGCGGATCCGGAACTCCTCGCGGTGCACGGTCTCGAGCCACAGGAAGCTGCGGCGCGGTGGATTGACCTCGATCCCGGGAAACTCGGGGACGAACGTCAGCTCGCCTTCCGCGGGGATCGCGGCGCCGGAGTCCTGGACCACGGGCGCGTAGTTCTTCGCCTTGTCGCCGAGCACCGCCGCCGCCTGCCGCTGCACCTCCTCGACCGGATCGGGTAGGTCGTCCTCGCCGGGCCGGCGCTCCGCGAGGTGCGCGAAGGCGAGCAGCTGATGCCAGCGCCCGGGATCGATCGCGCGCGGGCGATAGACCGTGAACTGGACGTTGTCGTCGAGCGCGATCGGGACCGCGATCAGGGTCTCGAGCTCGGCGATCGATTCCGGTGAGGTCGCGAGCTCGGCGAACGCGGACAGTGCGCGATCGCGAGCGGGACTGCCCGTCGGGCCGATCGCCCAGCGCGCGAGCTCGGGATCGCGAGCGCGGGTGCGAAAGATCGCGCGGGCGGCGTCGACCAGCAGCGTCGCGAGCTCGCCTTCGAGCACGACCTCGAGATCGCGATACCCGGCGAGGTGCTTGCGGATCGCGCCGACCGCTGCGCGCCCGACCACCACCGCACCGTGCACGCGGATGTCGGCGAGCACCTTCTCGAGATCGAGCTCGCCGTCGAGTGCACCGGCCTCGCGTGCGGCGCGGAGCGAGGCGAGCGCATCGGCGCGGATCCCGACGGTGCCGTGCAGCGCGAGCAGCCCCTCGACGGCATCGCGCACGATCGCATCGCGCGTCTTGCCCAGCCGGCCGCGCAGCACGTCACCGGCGAGCACGACCTCGACCGCGCGCCAGGCACCGGCACACGCCTCGCGGATCGCGGCCTCGAGCACGGGCGTCGGGGCGATGTTTTCGGGTGGCGCGATCGTCGCCGCGGCGAGCGCCGTCAACGCCGTCATCGAGCCATCCCGCACATCGGCTCATTGTACGGGAAACGCGGCGTTGCGCTCGGAGCGGAGGCCAGGGAAGCTGGTGGCGTGCGGCAGACCTGGGCGTTCGCGCTAGCGCTGGCGAGCTGCGGCGACAATCGCGTGCCCGGTGACGGTTCGACGGGCGCGCCCCCGTTCCGCAATCCCGTCGCGCTCGTCGACGACGAGCTCGCCACCCAGGCGCTGCGGATCCTCGGTGCCGAGGTCGAGGGGGCGCAGCCGGCGTGCAACGCGTGTCACGGGCTGACCGCGGATCGGCTGCGGGTCTGGGGCTCGCTGAGCGATACCGCGCTCGCGACGTGCCTCACCGATCTCGAGGTGACGTCGGCGGAGTCGGCGAGGGCGATGCTCGCGTGCATGCGCGCGATGCCGGCGGTGGCGGGCTCCGACTTCGAGGCGCGCAAGCTCGGCGTGTTCGCGTCGGCGGCGCGGCTGCCGTGGTTCGACTACACGTTCGAGGTCGCCTACGGTCCGGACGCCGCCGAGCGCACCGCGTTCGAAGCGCTCGCCGCGATGCCGCGCGGCGCGGGCACCGATCTCACGCAGCCACAGTTCGACATCGTCGCGGAGTGGTTCGTGCGCGGGTTGCCGGCGCTCGATCGCGTGCTCGTCGCCGAGCCGCCACCGAGCGCGTGCGTTCCGTCGATCTCGCCGGCGGTCGCCGACCACATCACCGCGATGTCGACCCAGGGGTGGCGCGCGAAGAATACCCAGCTCGCGATGTTCGACGTCGATGCCAAGCCGCTCGCAAGCGCGCAGCCGTTCGGCACGAACTGGGAGGTCGTCGGAGCGCTTCGCGTGTTGCGCGACGTCGCGTACACCACGTCGTTCTGGACGCGCAGCTCCGCCGATGGCAGGTTCGTCGCGCACGGCGTCGCCAACGTGCCGGGCTCGTACGTGATCGATCTCCAGCGCGACGCGGAGCTGCCGATCGACGCGCAGTACGACCCGGCGTTCTTCCCCGATCACTCCGGCTTCATGTTCCAGGGCGGCCCGCGGAACACCTGTCCGATCAGCGTGCTGACGTCGAACCCGACCTCGATCTCGATGACCGAGCTTGGCTGTAGCCAGAACGAGGAGGTCGGGCTGTATCAGCATGTCGGGCGCTCGCTCGACGGCGGCGATCTGTTCGCGCTCGACTCGCAGTTCGTCTCCGACGACGGCGGCAAGCTGCCCACGCTCGACGATCCGCTCGCGTCGTTCACGGGCGCGGCGCACGCGACGTTCACGCCGTTGCTCGCGACCGGCGACGGCTTCGCGGCGCGCCCCAGGGTCGAGGTCGCGACGCCGTTCGAAGGCGACGCCGTACTCGCGCCGTCCTCTCGTCTGACGATCGATCGGCTCGCCGGTCCCGGTGATCGCCAGCTCGGCTACGTGCTGCGCGCGGTCGCCGCGACCCCCGCCGGCTCGTCGTACGACATCGCCATCCCCGAGATCGCGCGATATTGCGTCACCGGCGGCAAGCCGGCGTTCTCGTACGACGAGCGCTGGATCGCGTTCCACCACTACATCGGACCCGAGGATGCGGCCGACCTCGGGTTCTCCGGCCCCGGCGACCCGGGCTTCGCACCGTATCTGTCCCTCGGCGGCGCGAACCTCTACGTGATGGATCTGTCGACGGGAATCCCGCAACGCATCACCAACATGCACCCCGGGCAGTACGCGCTGTATCCGCATTTCCGTTCGGATGGTTGGCTGTACGGCGAGGTTCGTGACGGGCAGGCAGGACGCGAATACACCATCGCGAGCGAGGCGGTGCGCGTCCTCGAGTAGGACATGTACGCCGAAACGAGCACTGCCCATTCACCGACGGGTTGTCGTAGGATGGGCGTATGCGTCGGGGCGCACTGCTGGTGATCGTGTCCGGACTTTTCGGATGCGGTCGCTTTGGGTTCGACGCGACTCCCGGCGAGGACGCGCCACTTCCTCCTCCGGTCGACGGCAAGGTGCGCGTCACGATCCAGCACAACGATGGGGACGGCACCGTCGTCGGACCGAACGGGTTCACCTGCACGAGCGGGACGTGCGTGCTCGATCTCGACCCGGGCACTGCGATCAACCTCCGGGGGCTCGCGGCCGACGGTGCGTGGTTCGCGGGCTGGATGGGGCCGTGCGGCGGCAACTTCGACTGCGACGTGGTCGTGGACGCGGATGTCACGATCGTCGCCGACTTCACGCCCACGCCGAATCGCGTGTTCGTCACCTCGACCACGACCACCGGCGCGCTCGGTGGGATCGCCGGTGGCGATGCGATCTGTGCCGATCGTGCAGCGGTGGCGGGGCTGACCGGGACGTTCATCGCGTACCTCTCGAGCTCGACCATCGACGCGCCGTCGCGGCTCTCGGCCTCGCGCGGCTGGGTGCGCATCGACGGTGCGCCGTTCGCGGATTCGCCGTCGAGCTTCCTCACGGGTGACTTCGCGTTTCCAGCGCGGCTCGACGAGAGCGGCCTCGACCTCGGCGATCCACAGGTCTTCACCGGGACCGAGTTCGGCGTCAAGACCACCGAGACCTGCCTCGACTGGACGACCGCAGACAACGCGCTGAACGGCTCGGTCAACGAGGTCAAGTTCGCCGCCGACCTGCCGCGCGCGAGTGCCTTCGGCTGCGGCAACGCGGCGCACCTGTTGTGCGTCGAGACCGGTCGCGTGCAGCCCGTGCTGACGCGGCCCGATACCGGCAAGCGCGCGTTCGCGACGACCAACGGCTGGGCGCCCGGTGGTGGGCGAGCCAGCGCCGATGCGCACTGCGCGGCCGAGGCCATGCTCGCCGGCCTGCCGGGGACGTTCCTCGCGGCGGTGGCGACCACCACCGAGACCATCGCGAGCCGGTTCCCGGCCGACGCGATCTATCGCCGCACCGACGGGGTTCGGTTGCTGCGTGGCGCCGGCCTGTGGAGCGCGGAGTGGTACGACGTGCCGCCCCAGATCGATCAGTTCGGAGACCTGGTCAGCAACGACTACTGGACCGGCACCAACCGGTTCGACGCGTTGCCGCAGGCCGCGGACACCTGCAACGACTGGACGAGCAACAGCGACGTGCTCGGTGGCTACATGCACTGGACCACGAACAGCGATCTGCGCAGCGCGTGGAAGACCGACCCGTGCACCACCGTGGTGGCGCTGCTCTGCCTCGAGAACTGAGCTAACCCGCCACCGCACACTTGCAGATCGGGCACCCAGTAGCCGCGTGATCTCGAGAAGCCGGAGGGTGGATCCTGTTCCCGATCTGGAAGTAGGTGGGATCAGCTCGTCGGCAGGCGCACGCGGAAGCAGGTGTGGCCGGGGCGCGAGGTGGCGGTGATCGAGCCGCGATGGCGCTGCACGACCACGTTGCGCGCGAGATGCAGCCCGAGCCCGGTGCCTTCGCCGACGCCCTTGGTGGTGAAGAACGGCTTCCAGATCTCGGGGAGTAGCTCCGAGGGGATGCCGGGACCGGTGTCGGTCACCTCGACGATCACGTGGTCGCCGTCGGGGCGCGTGCAGATCACGAGCTCGCCGGCGCCGGCCATCGCGTGCAGCGCGTTGTCGATCAGGTTGGTCCACACCTGGTTGAGCTCGCTGCCGTAGGCCGCGATCTTCGGAAGCTCGCCGTAGTCGCGGCACACGGTGACGCCAGCGAGCTTGTGCTTGAACAGCGCGAGGGTGCTGTCGAGGCCGGCGTGGACGTCGACCTCCTGGACCTCTGCCTCGCCGAGGTGGCTGTGCTCGCGCACGGCGCCGACCAGCTCGGAGATCCGGGTCGCGGCATCGGCGACATCGTGCGCGATCAACCGCGCGGAGCCGACGGCGATCACCCAGCGCAAGCAGGCGAGCGCGGAGGGGCCGGCCAGCGCAGCCTCGAGCGTGGTCACGTCCCAGCGCAGCGTTGCGAGTGCCGGCGCGAGCTCCCACGCGCGATCGATCTGCCGGTGGTCGAGCGCGGCCTCGAGCGCCTGTTCACGCCGCGCGCGCTGCATCGCGGTCTCGACCCGCGCCGGTCGAGGTTCGGCGAGGGCGTGCAGGGCCCGGCGCGTCTCGTCGTCGAGCATCGCCAGCGAGGTGCTCTCGACGTCGGCGAGCAGCGCGGCAAGCTCGACGGCACCGCGCTTCACCGCGCTCGCCGGGTTGTTGAGCTCGTGCGCCAGGCCGGCGGCGATCTTGCCGAGTCCGGCGAGCGTGTCGTGCTCGCGGAGCACCGCCTCGGTGTTGCCGAGCCGGGTGGCCATCGTGCGCAGGATCGCGAGCGCGGCGGTCGGGCTCGCGCGCAGCAGATCGTGGATCGCGGCAACCTCGACGACGACCAGCCGGGCGTCGGTGCGCGCCGTGACGGTCGCCGTGCGCGGCCGCCCCTCGAGGACCCCGAGCTCGCCGAGCAAGTCGCCGGGACCGCAGGTGTTGAGCGCGTGGCCTCGTTTGGTCACCGCGAGCTCGCCGCGATCGACGACGTACAGCGCGTCGGACGGCGTGCCCTCGCGGATGACCTCCGTCCCCGCGGTGACGTCCTCGAGGCGGGCGCGGGCCGCGATCCTCATCAGATCGGACTCGGGCAGCTCGGCGAACAGGGGGACGCCGCGGAGGACTGTGACCGCGTCCGTCACGATTCGGCGGCGCCGCGCGAGGTGGCGTCCCAACCCTTGAGGTACTCGAGCACCTGCCCGACGGCAGCGCCGCCTTCAGCCGCGGCCCACGCGACGCGACCGATCGTGCCGGCGCGCACGTCACCGACGGCGAAGATGCCGGGCACGCTGGTCTCGAGCAGGTACGGATCGCGCGACAGCGGCCACCGTGGATGCGAGGTACCACCGGGATGCAGCTGCGGCCCGGTCAGGATGAAGCCGCGGTCGTTGCGGACGACCAGCTCTCCGACCACGTCGCTCGCCGGCTTGACGCCGACGAACACGAACACCGCGCTGCACGGGATCACGCGGTCACCGACGACGGCCTCCGCGAGCTGGGCCTCCCCGCGCAGCTCCTCGATCTGTGCCGCGTACGACACCTCGATCTTCGGCTGCAGCGCGATCGCGTCGAGCAGGTACTGCGCGGCGATCGGCTTGCTACCGCGCACGAGCACGCAGACCTTGGTCGCGTAGCGCGCGAGCAGCAGCGCGGCCTGCATCGCGGAGTTGCCGCCACCGACGATGATCACCTGCTTGCCTTCGTAGAGCTTCGCCTCGCCGGTGCCGACCGCGTAGTGGACGCCGGTGCCGTGGAACCGATCCGCGCCCTTCGCGGGGAGCCGGCCGAACGCCGCGCCGGTGGCGAGCACGATCGCGCTCGCCGTCAGCTCCGTCCCGTCGGTGAGCTTGACGATCTTGTACGGAGCCTCGACCCGGATCTCCGCGGCGCTGCGCAGCGACAGGATCTCGGCGCCGAGCCTCGTGGCCTGATCTCGCGCGCGGCGCGTCAGGTCGGCGCCCGCGATGCCGGACGGAAAGCCGAGGTAGTTCTCGATCCGCGGGCTGGTCGACGCCAGGCCGCCGATCTCGCCCTTCTCGATCACCACGCAGCGCACGCCCTCGGCGGCGCAGAACACCGACGCGGCCAGCCCGGCGGGTCCGGCGCCGACGATCACGACGTCGAAGTGCGTGCCCTCGGTCTCGGTCTTGAGCCCGACCCGCTCGGCGACGCTCTTGAGATCGGGATCGATCGCGGTGCTGCCGTCGCCGTAGATCACGACGGGCAACCGTGCACCGGCGGGCAGCCCGGAGAGGATCTCGGTCGCGCGCGGGTCGCTCTCGACGTCGGCGTAGTGAAACGGGATGCGCTGTCGCGACAGGAAGCCCTGGAGCTCGTGCGTGCGTGCCGACCACGCCGCGCCGAGCACCTGGATGCCGTCCCACGGCAGGTAGGTCTGCGAGCGCCAGTCGCGCAGCAGATCGTCGAGCACCGGGTACAGCCGATCGTCCGGCGGATCCCACGGCTTCTGCAGGTAGTGATCGAGGCCGACCTTGTTGATCGCGTCGATCGCGACCTGGGTGTCGGCGTACGCCGTGAGCAGCACGGTGCGCGCGCCGGGGGCGAGCTTGCCAACCTCGGTGAGCACGTCGATGCCGGTCACGTTCGGCATCCGCTGGTCGGCGACGACGAGCGCGATCACCTCGCGGTTGGCGACCAGCTCGCGCACGGCCTCGATCGCTTCGGCGCCACCGCCGGCGCCGATCACCCAGTAGCGGTCGGCATAGCGGCGACGCAGATCGCGCGTGATCGCCGCGGCCACCGTGGGTTCGTCGTCGACCGCGAGGATCACCGGCTTCTTCGTCATCTCGATCTCCCGTCCTTGAGCACGCACATGCGCAGGTTGCCGAACCCCTTCGCCGCTGGCACCTCACCGACGTAGTCGCACGCGAAGTCCTCGGCACCGAGCGCGAGCGCCGCGGCGAACGGCTCGGTCACAAAGACCTCTCCCTCCGGCGTCACCGGCTCGATCCGCGCGCACCGCGTGACGTGGCTGCCGAAAAACGAGCGCTGCTTGGTGACCGGATCGAGGCAGTCGAACACCGGTCCGACGTGGCCGGCGAGCCGCAGCCCCATCGGACCGAGGCGAGTATCGAGCGCGCGCATCGCGGCCTGCAGCTTGGAGGCGCACCGCGCGGCCGCGCCGGCGGTGGGGAGCACGAGGTAGAGCCCATCGCCCCAGGTGTTGCGGATCTCGACCTCGCACTCGTCGAGGACGCGGCCGCACGCACCGAGGACGTAGTCGACGAACGCGGGCACGTCGCGCTCGCGCAGCTTGGAGAACCCCTTGATGTCGCCGAACAGGATCGCCTTGACGTCCATCGGGGATCGCGGCTTCGCGATCGCGACCGGATCGGGGAGGTGCGCGCCGTCGGTGATGTGAATGACGTCGGTGGGTAAGCCGCGCTTGCGCCAGGTCGCGACATCGGCGCCGGTGCCGGCGAGGCCACGCGCGGGCTTGCCGTCCCACACGGCCAGCTGCACCGCCGTGGTGGCGAGGAAGCCGGCGCGCAGCAAGGCGAGGCCCATCGCGAGCTGGCCACCGTACGCGAACAGCGCGTCGGTGTCCTCGGTCGAAGCGTCGAGCGTGCCGTGGGTGATGCTCGACGCGCGGGCCAGACACGCTCGGAAGCGATCTTCCCAGCCCACGACGGAGGTGCGGAGAAAGTGCTCGGCGTCGAACGGCAGCACGACGTGGAGCTCGGCGCCGCGGGCGAGCAGCTGCTCCGCGAACAGGAGATCGGCGCCCGAGGCGAGCGAGCCGAACCCGTAGCCGGCGTCGTGCTCCGCGAGCTTGCGGGCGATCTCGCTCGCGATCCGCGGCTCCGACGACGCGTGGAAACGATCGCCGATCATGTGCCCCGCGAAGTGGACCACCGATGGGGGACGCAGCACCTCGATCAGCTCGGGATCGACGCCACGTGCCGCGCACACCAGCGCGAGTTGCTTGCGCGTGCTCGCGAGCGCCGCGTGATCGCCGGGGTTCGCCTGTCGCGCGGTGGCGAGCAAGTCCCGCGCTTCGTCGGTGCGACCGAGCACGAGTGCGGCCTCGGCC
>Ga0075163_10005366_pt1 | contig 17116 bp, 17 predicted proteins | sample JI1023141ADNA_FD_71478 | JGI IMG/M metagenome (GOLD analysis project Ga0075163, IMG submission 71478) | Wastewater effluent complex algal communities from Wisconsin, to seasonally profile nutrient transformation and Carbon sequestration -... | ecosystem: Engineered > WWTP > Effluent > Algae...
GCAAGCTGGAGCGCATCGGCGAGCACGGCGCGGGGGGCATCGTCGTCGGGCGCGGCGTACACCGCAGCGAACAACGCTTCGAGTCTCCCCGTCGTGTCGCGAGCCGCTGGAGTCCGCCTCGCCACGCGCCACGATATCCCGCCCGCCCCGAGCCGATGCACATCGGGCCCCGCGGTCGTGGCGATCGCGTTTACGATGCCAGTTCGATGAACGTCCCGATCGGCATCGCGGCGGTGGTCGCGTTCCTCGTGATCGCAGAGCTCGGTCGTGTCCTCGTCGCGAGGCTGTTCAGCTATCCGCCCGAGCGGCACGCGATCCCGATCATGAAGTTGCCGGGCAGCCGCGGCACCACCGGCTTTCGCCTCGCGCTGATCCTCGCCGGACCGGTGATGGTCTACCTGGCCGTCGCCGGGCTCGCGTTCGCGTTCTTCCGCTGCCACGGTACGGTGGCACCCGAGGGCGCGACCACCGTCGAGCACGTCCTCGAGGGCGGAGGTGCCAAGGGCAAGCTCGAGCCCGGCGACGTGATCGTCGACGTCGACGGCGTCGCGTTCTCAGGTGGGGCACCTGCGTTGAGCACGCTGGTCAACGCGAAGGCCGGCAAGGCCATGGTCGTCACGGTCGAGCGCGCGGGCGCGAAGCAGAGCTACACGATCACGCCGACGCAGCGGGACGGTCGCTGGCTGTTCGGCGTCCAGCTCACCGCCAAGCGCGAGTACAGCACCGTCGGCTCGCTGAAGGCCGGCGTGCGCTACCCGGCGAAGCAGGCGATGAGCACGGGCTACGGCCTGATCGAGCTCGTCCGGGGTGCCGACGTCGTCGAGGCCGGCGGCCCGGTGCGGATCGTCGCGGAGCTTCGCGCCGCCGAGCCGACGACGCGCGAGCAGGTGTTGCAGACCGGGATGGTGTTCGGGACGTGGACGCTGATGCTGCTCGCGCTGTTCGATCTCGTGCGCGCGCTGTTCCTGATCCTGTTTCGAAGCTAGCGGCGGGCTTCGCGATACCCTAGGCAGATGCCACGGCTCGACGATCCAGAGCTCCTGAGCGCCGCCTCGCGCGCGCTCGACGAGCTGACCCGGCGCGATCGCGACACGCTCGAGCAGGCGATCCTCGACAACAAGCCGATCGAGGAGATCGCGCGTGCGAGCTTGATCTCGATCGAGCGCGCGGCGTTCTGGATGGACAACGCGCGCACGCAGTTTCGCGAGAAGCTGCGCGAGAAGCTCGCGCAGATCGGCGAGGCCGAGCTGTCTCCGACCGAGGATCTCGATCTGCTGGCCGAGGCGCTGCGCCAGAATCGCAAGCCACGCGCCCGGCAGACCGTCGTGATGTCGCGGCAGACCCTCGAGATCCCGGTGCTCGATGCCGCGGTCACCTGCCCGAAGTGCGGCGCGCGCTTTCACGATCACAGCAACCAGTACGCCGCCTACGCGAAGCTCGCCGCCGAGGGCCGGATCGGCCTGATGATCGGCTGCACCGCGTGCAGCATGCTGTTCGTTCCGTAGTCGCGCTACCGTGCAGGGGCCATGAGCTTCGAACCAGGTACGGACGTGATGGCGCCGTGGGGAGACGGCTTTCTGTACGCGGCGGTGGTCGTCCGCTACGACCCCGACGATCCGACCCAGGTGCTCGTCGCGTACTGGGAGGGTGAGGCCGCGACGGTCGAGGCCGCGGAGCTCCGGCCGTGCGCGTTCGAGGTCGGGATGCGCGTGTTCGCGAACCACCTCAACAAGAACGACTACCAGGCCGGCACGATCGCGCGGCGACTCGGCGGGGCGGTCCAGGTCGAGCTCAAGAACGGCTCGATGGTGTGGACCACGTGGGCGAAGCTGCGGATCGAAGCACCATCCGGTAACTGATCACATCAGCGCGTAGCACAGCACGGTGATCATCCCGCTGGCGTCGCGGCCGGTGCGCTCGTTGAGGATCACCGCGCGCAGCGTCGTGACCTGCGGACCGCGGCGATCGCGCAGCACGATCAAGATCGCACCGCCGTCGCCGATCGACCAGGCAGCCTCGAGCTGATCGAGGGACGAACGCGACAGCGCGAGCTCGTGCACCTTGTGACCGGCCCACGAGAACGTGGCGAGGCCGTGATCCTCGTCGACGCGCGTCAGCTCGACGCGGACGGGACCGAGCGCATGCTCGCGCCTGGCCGGCGTCGACGAGATCGTGCGGATCTCCACCGGGTGCGGCTTCCACGCGGTGGTGCCCGGCAACAGCCAGGCGACGCCGGGCTGCAGCGCGCCGGTGACGTGGATCGGGACGAGGCCGTGCGGAAGGCCGCAACCGTAGTCGCGCAGCGTGCCGGCATCGCCGTAGGTGCCGGTGAGGGAAATGCCGCGGGCATCGGTGAGGATTGGGCTCGGGGGAAAGCGACTCTCGCCGTAGACCGGGCCCGCCCAGGGTTCGGGGAGGAACGCGGCGATCTTGGCGCCGGGGTCGAGGACAGGCAGCCAGTTGTCCGGGGTGCGCGCTGCGGCGGGCACGATCGCGAGGAGGCCGAGCTCGGCGTCGGTCGGATCGATCGGTGTGGCCGGCCGGGGCGAGGGATGCGCGCAGGCGACCAGGCACGCGAACGAGGCTGCCCTCATCCGTCCACCGTAACAGACCGAGGTTCTTCGTTGATCGAGGTGAAGGGCGCTGCTAGACGTGAGGACGTGCGGATCGCAATTCCTGGCTTGCTCGGGCTCGTGGGCTGCGTCCCCATCTACAACGCGCAGTACGACGACCGTGCGGGCGAGCTCGAGGAGTCCAGGATCGAGTTCCAGCCCGAGGCGAACCGCACCTCGCTGATCGCGAGCGGCGGCAATCGGGTGTTCTGGGTCGACAAGGTTCCGCCCCTCGACCAGCAGTACCTGCGCTCGATGATCCCGGGCGACCCGAGCACCCAGATCCAGTACGAGTGGTCGAAGGACAAGTTCGAGACCGAGGACTATCACTTCGGCGAGCAGATCATCGGGGATTGCGATTTCGGCACCTCGCTCGCGTACAAGGTCACCGACGGCGGTGACGTGTCGGGCAAGATCGCGCAGACCAGCATCGGGTCGTCCCAGCTGTGCGCCATCGACGGCGCATTCGTCTACTTCCTGATCGGGAACAGCACGCTGATCAAGTGGGCCCCACCCACCGCGGTTCCGACGGACGGTGGTAGCCAGGCCATCCCGTTCGTCGATCTCGAGCAGCCGCCCACGATGATCGTGGGATCGGTCTCCGGCTTCGGCGTGATCGGCAACCTCGGCCTGTTCGCGGAGCAGGATGGCGACCTCTACACGGTCGACCTGACCACCAAGCAGTCGAAGTTTCTGCACAACGACGAGAAGGTCGTCGGCTCGGTGTTCTTCGACGGGAGCGGCGTGCTCTACGAGTCGGCCAACGGTCCTCGCTACCTCGCGCTCACCGACGCCGAGGACCCACCCGACACCTCGTTCGCGGACATGGTGAGCGACGGCGGGTACCACCTCAACTTCAAGCTCGGCGACATCCAGCAGCCCGCCGGCAACGGCGAGTTCGTGCTGCACGACCGCCACGTCGTCTACCGGGGCGAGCGCGGCATCTTCGCGTACGGCCTCGACACGCATAACGTGATCGATCTGCTGCTCGATCGCGGCGAGGGCATCGATCTCGAGCTCGCGTATCACTCACCCGCAGTGACCAAGGGCGGTCAGCTGTTCGTGATCGGCGGCGACTCGTTCGGCATCGACGTCATCGGGCCGGCCTTCCAGGTCGATCTCAAAGACCGCCTGCGCTAATGCCGCTCGGATAACGTAGACGTTGACGGGTTCTTATCGGACGGGCATTGGCGCTAGCGCGGCAGCGTCGGCAGCCGCAGCGGGATATCCAGCGCGACGCCGAGATCGATCGCGAACGCGAACGAATCGTTGATGTAGCTGTCGACCACCGTCGAGGTCTCGTCGAAGCCGTTCTGGACGAACCGGAACACGGCGGCGAGCTCGAACCTGCCCTGCTTGCCGAACCGGATGCCGCCACCGGCCTCGAAGCCGAGCGGCGTCTTGGTCGAGGCGTCCGAGGAATCGTCCTGCTTCGCGTAGCCGATCGTGGCGGCGCCGTGGAGGAACGGCTGCATGTACTCGGCCTTCGCGACGAGCAGGCGCGCCATGCCACCGAGCGCGTGGTCGTTCTTGCCGAACTTGCCGAGCACGGCATCGAACTCGAGCCGCCCCGCGAACTTCATCCCGCCGTGGATCAAGTAGCGCTCGACCGGCGTATCGCCGAAGCCGAGGCCGTACGAGGCGCCGATGTGCCAGCGAGCCGGCTTGGGACCGGCGGGCGGCGGGACCTCGAACGGGTTGCCGCGGATGCCCGGCCCGGTGATCGGCGGGGTGGTCTCGGGCGGCTGCGTGGCGCTGCGGCCGCGCAGGTCGCGGATCTTGCCGCGGACCTCGTCGGCGTCGGAGGCGGCGCTATCGGCGGTGAGGTAGCGCTCGTAGTAATCGGCGGCGTTGGCCCACTCGCCCAGCCCCTCGTAGCTGACGGCGATGTTGAACAGCACCGACGGGTGCGGGGCGAGGGCGAAGGCGCGCTGGTAGGCGGCGATCGCCTCGCGGTACTTGCCCCCGGCGCGGGCCGCCTCGCCTCGCTCGAAGTACTCCCCGGCCTCCTTCTGGGCCTCGGTCAGGGGCTGCGCAACGGCGGTCCCGCTCGCCGCGAGCCCTGCGAGTAACACGGCCAGCAATGCACCCCGGCACATGCGCTGGCTTGTAGCACGGCGGACCCCGAGTCTGCCGCGCCTATAGTAATGTACGCGCGTGATCGAAGATGACGCAGGTCAGACGACCGAGCAGATCGATCGCGAAGCCCCGTTCGGGGATCGCGTCTTGCTCGTGATCGACGGTGCCGCGCTCCAGGTCATGCCGTTGCCGAGTGCCGGCACGCTGACGATCGGCCGCGCGAGCAAGTGCGACGTGGTGATCGATTCCGGGTCGGTGTCGCGCCATCACGCGAACCTGCTGGTCGGGACCGAGGTCGAGGTCGAGGATGTCGGCTCGTCGAACGGCACCTTCGTCGACGGTGCCAAGCTGCCCGCGAGCAAGCGGGTCAAGCTCACGATCGGCGTGCCGTTCCTCGTCGGGGCGGTGACGCTGATGATCCAGACGCGCGCCGGATCGCGCCGCGAGACCACGCCCACGGCGAGTCAGCTCGCCGCGCTCGAGCAGTCGGCCGCGCGCATCGCGATCGGTCGCCTCGCGGTCGTCATCGTCGGCGAGCATGGCGTCGGCAAGGAGCGGTTCGCCGAGCGCGTCCACGAGATGTCGCCGCGCCGCGCGGCCTCGTTCGTCCGGATCAACTGCGCCGCCGTGTCGGAGCCGCTGCTCGAGGCCGAGATGTTCGGCAACGAGGCGATGAACAAGCCGGGCCTGATCGAGCTCGCCGATGGCGGCACCGCCTTCCTCGGCGACATCGACCAGCTGGTGCCGAACCTCCAGCAGCGCCTGCTGCGAGCGATCGAGGACGCCGCAGTTCGTCGCGGCACGGCGAATGCGGCGGGGCCGCGGCGCACCGTCGACGTTCGCTACATCGCCTCGACGTCCAAGGACCTCGGCTCCGAGGTCGACGCCGGTCGGTTTCGCCGCGACCTGTACTTCCGGCTCGCGGGGGCGTCGTTCAACCTCCCGCCGCTGCGCGATCGCAAGGACGAGATCCTGCCGCTCGCCGAGCAGTTCATCGCGAGCGCCGCCGGTCCGCTCGGCCGCTCCTTCATCTTCTCCGAGGAAGCCAAGGGCTGGCTGACCACGCACGACTGGCCGGGCAACATCCGCGAGCTCCGCAACGCGTGCGAGCGCGCAGTGCTGCTCTCCACCGGCGCGATGATCGAGCACCACCACCTGATGATCGAGGCGCCGGCCAAGGCCCCGCCCGGTCAGCGGTTCCGCTCGAGCCCCACCATCCCGCCGCCACCGGGCTTCTCGTCGGTGCCGCCGTCCGACATGCCGAGCCAGGTGCGCGCCACCGTCGCCGAGCTCGAGAAGCAGCGCATCCTCGAGGCGCTCGACAAGTGCGCCGGCAATCAGACCCGCGCCGCGGAGCTGCTGGGCATCTCGCGGCGCACGCTGATCAACCGGCTCGACGAGTACGGGATCGCGCGTCCTCGCAAGCGAGACGACTGAGTGGCTACCTCGCGGGCCGTGGCTGTACCCGCATCGTCGGCGTCGTTCATCGCCAATGGGGGTCGAGATCCCGACTTCCATCGCTTCCACGAGCTCGACCTCAAGGCGGGCGAGCAGGTGATGGTCACCGACGACCGCGGCAACGAGGTCGGCATCGCGCTCGCCGATCCGGAGAACAGCAAGCTCCGCGTGTTCGCCGTGCCCGCCGACGGCTTCACCAAGATCGACGGTGCGCTCCTCGGGTGGCGCGTCGAGCGCGCGCTCGCCTGGCGCACCCAGCTCGGGCTGCCCGGGCACGATCACGCGTACCACCTGATCCACGGTGGCGCCGACGGGTTGCCCGGCTTCACCGTCGACGTGATGGGCCGCGTCGCGATCGTCTACGCCTACGCCGATGGCCTGCGCCCGCTCGCGAAGACGCTCGCCGAGGCGGTGATCGGCTTCGCGAAGCTCGACGGTGCGGTGATCAAGCTGCGCGCACGCGGCGGGGCGAGCGAGGTCGCGCAGGACGTGATCGGCAAGGTCCCCGAGACGCTGATCGCCACCGAGCACGGCCTGGCGTACGAGATCCATCCGCTCGGCGGGCTCAACGTCGGCCTGTTCACCGACATGCGCGAGCATCGCCGCGGCCTCGCGCGGTTCGCGAACGGCAAGCGCGTGCTCAATCTGTTCTCGTACACGGGCTCGCTCGGGCTGGTCTGCGCGAAGGCCGGCGCCGCGACGGTGACCAACGTCGACACCTCGCAGGGCGTCAACGCGTGGGCCGCGGGCAACTTCGTCCGCGCAGGCTTCGAGAGCAGCAAAGACAACAAGCGGTGGAAGTTCGAGACCGCCGAAGCGAACCGCTTCCTCGCGCGCGCCGAGCGCGACAAGGAGCAGTACGACGTCATCCTGATCGATCCGCCCGGATCGTCGTCGGCGGGTGGCGCGTCGTGGGCGCTCGGCCGCGACTATCCCGAGCTGATCGCGAAGGCCTGTACGGTGATCTCGCAGGGCGGCCTGCTGTGGCTCGCGTCGAACGCGGCCGAGCTCGGCTCGCTCGCGAAGCTCGCGCACAAGGGCGTGCGCACGGCGAACAGGATCGCGGCGGTCGTCGAGGTCGGCAGCCTGCCGCCGGAGTACCCGACGCCCGCGATCCAGGCCAACGATCGCTACCTCCAGGTTTGTCTGCTACGGATCACGTAGCCGTATGTGCGGGCGCTATACGCTCACGCGACAGGAGAAGATCGTCGACGATCTGCAGGCCTCGCTCGATCCCGGGGTGATGGCCAGCGAGTGGTGGAAGCCGCGGTTCAACATCGCGCCCACGCAGCCGTCGCCGGTGATCACGCTGCACGACGGTGCGCGCACCGCCTCCATGATGCGCTGGGGCCTGGTGCCGTTCTGGGCGACCAAACCCGGCGCCGCGCGACCGCCGCTGATGATCAACGCGCGCAAGGAATCGCTGCACGCGAAGCAGTTCTTCCGCGAAGCGCTCGAGCAGCGTCGCTGCCTGGTCCCCGCCGACGGCTTCTTCGAGTGGAAGAAGACCGATCCCAAGCATCCGCAGCCGATCTACCTGCGCCCCGAGTCGCGCAAGCTCATCGCGTTTGCTGGTTTGTGGGCGCGGGCCAAGAATGCCGAGGGCGACGAGGTGTTGTCGTTCACGATCATCACCGGTCCGCCGAACTCGTTGGTCAAGCCGATCCACGATCGGATGCCCGTCATCCTCGACGAGCGCACCTACGACGGCTGGCTCGATCCGTTGATGTCCGCCGAGGGCGCGCGCGCACTCCTCGAGGTCCCGCCCGTTGGAGACTGGCGCGGCGTGCCGGTGTCGCCGCACGTCAACAAGGCGACCCACGACGATCCCACGTGCATCGAGCCGATCGAGCTGCCGTCCGCACCGCAGCTCTCGCTCCTCTGATTCCGAGCGCTTGCCGATCGAGGACAGCTCCCCCGCTGAAATCCTTCGGCGTCTACATCGGTCGCCAAGGCTCGTGCCCCGGCTGCAATGCATTGCCAGTTTCATCGGGTCGTGTAGCTTAACGGCTCTCGCTTCACGAGCTGCTGCGTGGTTGCGGGTGTCCTTCCGGTGTTGATCACCGGGCACGAATTCATTTTCGGTGAGGAGACCTATGTCTGTGACCAACTTGCAGTCGCTCGTCCAGCGAGTCGACGAGACCACTTCCAACCTACCCAATCCGCACGGCGTGCCGATCACGCTGTTCGCAAACCGCGATGTTCCGATCGAGCTCGAGGCGGTCGAGCAAGCACTCGGGTTCGTGTCCGTGCAGGGCACGATCGACGACATCTGGGAACGCCAACGTGCGGGCACCGTCGGGCCGTTCTGGGGCGATGAACCCGGACGTCTCCAGCGCGTCGTGCTCACGCCTGATTTTCATCGCGGCGGTGGGATTCCCGTCGGCACCGTCGGGGAGGCGCGCGGGTTCGTCGTGCCGCAGGCCGTCGGCAACGACGTCTGCTGCGGCATGCGCTTGCTCGTCACCGACATCACGCGCGACGAGATCGCTCCGCATCTCGATACGATTCACCGTCCACTACGTGAGGTGTTCTTCCAGGGCAAGCGCGAGATCCCGATGTCACCACGCCAGCGCGAAGCGTTGCTTCGCGATGGGCTGTGGGGACTCTTCGAGACACGCGACGACAACGTGAACTCGGGAATCTGGCGCCACTACGATACCCGTGCGCAGGAGACGGACCTCTCTCGCGTGCACTTCCAAGGCGTCCTCGCCACAAACTCGATCTTCGCGTTCGCGGATTACATCAAGTCTTCCGGAGCGATCGACGGTCGCGACTCGCAGATCGGATCGATCGGCGGCGGGAATCATTTCGTCGAGCTGCAAGTTGTCGACGAGATCCTCGACGGTGCAACGGCGCACGCGTGGGGCGTGAGCCCAGGAACAATTGCGATCATGGCGCACTCGGGCTCCGTCGGGCTCGGCTATCCCGTCGGCGGGCACTTCCTCGATCGCGCGCGCTCGATCTACCCGAAGGAGATGAAACACCCCGATCACGGGTTCTATGTGATTCCCACGCGCGGACCACATGCCGCACTCGCCGAGTCCTACCTCGATGCGATGCGCAACGCGGCGAACTTCGCGTTCGGCAACCGTCTCATGCTCGGTCTGATGGCGACGCGCGTCCTTTCGGAAGCGCTTGGCCGTGATATCGGCGCGCGGCTGATCTACGACGCACCTCACAACTTGATCTGGGACAGCGGCGACGACGTGCATTTGCACCGCAAGGGTGCGTGCCCGGCGCTCGGCGGCGATCCGACGCTCGCGGCGAGCCCGTTTCGGTTTACCGGTCATCCGGTGATCATTCCGGGCTCGATGGGCGCGGCGAGCTACCTGCTTGCCGGTGAAGGCAACGAGGCAGCGTTGTGCAGCGCGTGTCACGGTGCCGGGCGCAACTTGTCGCGCGGTAAGTCGCGCCACGTCGACGAGCGCACGTACCGCGACACCTTCGAGCGCCTGCGCGTGGTCACGCCGATCGATCCAACGGCACCTGACATCCGGCTCCGTCGCGACGTCCTCGCCGAGTATCACGATCGCTTGAAGGAGGAAGCGCCCTACGCATACAAGGACATCACGCCGGTCGTGCAGACCGTCGAGGATGCCAAGGTCGCGCGACGGGTCGCGCGGATGTGGCCGCTCCTGACTATCAAGGGATAGTTCGGGCCACGATCGCGCGTCCGACGAGCAGCACGAGGGGTTACTGGCCGGCGGGACGGCCGCCGAGCCACGTCGGCATCGTCTGGCGCCACGCTTCGACACCGGCGCCACCGACGTATCCGACGCCCCCACCGAGGGCCGCGCCCGCGCCACCCATCGTCGCCGATCCGGCGAGTGCACCCGCGGCCGTGCCCGGTCCGGGGAACAGCGCCGTGCCGCCGATCGCTCCACCGATGCCTCCGGCGACGGCACCTGCGCCGCCGCCGAGCAGGGCACCGGTCGTCCCGGCGTTCTGTCCGGCGGAGTTGATCTTCCCCCAGTCGACGCCGCCGTTGATGTCGGCGAGGTTCTGGATGTCGATGGTCTGGAAGTCGAGAGCCGCGATGTTCTGGGTCATGAGGTGGACATGTGCAGCGGATGTGCCGCGCCTAGCGCGTTGAAACCACGTGGGTTCAGCCGCCGATTTGCCTCCGGCGAGAGACGAACCCTGAGCCCGCCGGTAGTCACCTCGAGGCGACAACGAGCGGTTTGCGACGCCAACTCCGCGAGACTCGCCCACGCCAAGCTGGCATCCCTCATGCTCCACCCACGGTTGATGAAACGTATTGCCAAGATCCTTTTGCCGGTCGGGATCGCCGGTGCTGGTGCGACGGGCGCGTGGTGGCTGGCGAAGGGCGGGCCGAACTACGGGCCGCCGATCGTCTATGCCGCGTTCTCGTTCTGGGTGTTCGTGGTGCTGAGCTCGCTGTTGATGCTGAAGCTCAGCCGTTCGCAGGCCTGAGCAAGTCGGCGCGCCATCTAGTGTCCGACTCCCGGACACACAAGATTGAAAGGCGTCCTTCTCCGTGCTCGTCCGCGAAACCGGGGACCGTCCCCGCTTCCGTGCTCGTCCGCGAAACCGGGGACCGTCCCCACTTCCATGCTCGTCCGCGAAACCGGGGACCACCCCACTTCCATGCTCGTCCGCGAAACGGGACCGTCCCCACTTCCGTGCTCGTCCGCGAAACCGGAGACCGTCCCCACTTCCATGCTCGTCCGCGAAACCGGGGACCGTCCCCTCTTCCGTGCTCGTCCCGGACGAATCGGTGCTCGTTAGAGGAACCATCCGAAGATCATCCAGATGACCCCGTAGGCAACCCAAAGCAGCACGACCTTCGCCACGAGGAGCGCGAGGCCTCCTTGCCTTCTCAAGAGCGGCGACGAGATCGCGACGAGTGAACCGAGCAGCGCCATCCGGAACGGGAGGGAAACCGCGACGGCAACAGCATCTGCCGAGCCGATGAACTCGCATGCAGATGCGTGCTCGTCAGCAAGCAGCGCGGCGGACGCGAGGAGACACCCGATCGCGGCTGCAGCAAACACGGGCAGCAAGCCCGCAATGCGAAGCGCCAGCGACCAGCTACGCCTCGTGCTGGCGAACGAGGCGCTCCGGACGTGCATGAGCCCGGCGGCCAGCGCGAGCAAGACGCCAGCGCCGATCTGAAAGCCGTCGTGGTGAAGGCTGGCCTTGGTGACAGCCCCAAGCCCGAAGCTCTCCAGGCCGAAGGGAGCGAAGCTGTCCTCCGCGGCGTGGAGTGCCACGACGCCTCGGATCGCGGCCAGCCCGCATGCAACGACCAGCGCCCATGCCACGGGCCTGACCAAGCGCAGGGCAGGACTTCGATCGACATCGACTGCACGAGGCAGGGTCGACGCAGTGCCCATGCGGGTCTTTAACACGCGGCACGAGGGGCCAACAGCGAGATCGCGGCTCCGCCGGCGTGGCCGATGCGCGCGGGACGAGCGCCCGGAGGCTCGAAGCCACCGCCTGACCGGAACTGAGGGTCGCGAGATCGACCGAAGGAGTCGGCCGTTCGATCGGACCGAGCACGTTCCGACCACCGCGAGCGACCACCGAAACGCAAAACCGGGCCCGACCTCGCGATCGGACCCGCCTTCGTGACCGGACGATCTCGCGATCGACCGCGTTCCTCGTCGAGCCAGACCGTTCGATCCGACCCGATCACAGTCGCAGTCCCGTGATCAGGGACGGCCGCCGAGCCACGTCGGCATCGTCTGGCGCCAGGTCTCGGTCGCCGCGCCGCCGAGGTACCCGATGCCGCCGCCGAGCGCCGCACCGGCGCCGCCACCGGCCGCCGCGCCGCCGAGCGCGCCCGCTGCCGAGCCCGGGCCCGGGAAGACGGCCGTGCCGCCGATCGCGCCACCGATGCCGCCGGCCACGGCGCCGACGCCACCGCCGACGAGCGCGCCGGTGGTCCCGGCGTTCTGTCCCGCCGCGTTGATCTTGCCGAAGTCGACGCCGCCCGTGATGTCGGCGAGGTTGTGAATGTCGATGGTCTGGAAATCGAGAGCCGAGATGTTCTTCGTCATGGTGTGTTCTCCTGACGAATCCGTAGTGCAGCGCAGATGCCAGCTCGCTCGGCGAGTGTCATCACGCGGTTAGCGCGACGAGCTCCACGAGCTTCGCATCCTCGAGGAAACAGGTTGTCTGCCGCGATGCACATCGCGTGTCGCGCTTCACGCAGCATGCGAATCGCGCGATCCGGAACGCGGTCAGCGTCGTAGGCGCGCGAAGAACTCGCGAGACACCGCCGTCTTTGGATCGTCGATCACCTGCGCCGGGGTGCCGTCCTCGGCGATCGTGCCCTTGTCGATCACCCAGACGCGTGTCGCGATGTCGTGCGCGAACTGCATCTCGTGGGTGACCACCAGCATGGTCATGCCGCCCTCGCGGAGAGCCTTGATCACCGCCATCACCTCGTCGCGCATCTCGGGATCGAGCGCGGAGGTGGGCTCGTCGAACAGGATCACCTCGGGCTTCATCGCGAGCGCGCGCGCGATCGCCACGCGCTGCTGCTGGCCACCCGACAGCTCGTGCGGATACGCGCCCCCACGATCGCCGAGGCCGACGCGCTCGAGCAGGGCGAGCCCGTCCCGCTCCGCGTCCGCCGCCGTCACCCGCTTCACCTGGACCGGCGCGAGCATGATGTTCTGCAGCGCCGACAGGTGCGGGAACAGGTTGAACTGCTGGAACACCATGCCGACCCGGCTACGCAACGCACGCAGCGCCGGCTCGCTGCCGCGCATGCCCGGCTCGAGGCGAGCGCCCGCGATGTCGACATGGCCCTCGTCGAACTTCTCGAGGTAGTTGAGGCAGCGCAGCAGCGTGGACTTGCCACCGCCCGACGGACCGACGATCGCGACGGTCTCGCCCTTGGTGACGTCGGCACTGACGGCCTGCAGCACCTGCCGCTCGCCGTGGCGCTTAGAGAGCGTGCGGACGCTGATCACGCGACAACCTCCTCTCCAGGCGACGAGCGAGCTCGGACAGCGGGAAGCTGAGGATGATGTAGAGCACCGCGCACGCGATGCCGGGGATCAGGTAGCTGCGCATCTCGAGCGCCGCCATCTGCATGCGCTTGGTCAGCTCGATCGCCGCCACCGTCGAGACCAGCGACGAATCCTTGAGCAGCGAGACGAAGTCGTTGGTCATCGGCGGCAGCGCGAGCCGGAACGCCTGCGGCACCATGATGAAGCGCAGCGTCTGCCACGGGCTCATGCCGAGCGCGCGCGACGCCTCGGACTGGCCGCGCGGGATCGCGAGCAGCGCCCCGCGATAGACCTCGGCCTCGTAGGCGGCGTAGTTGAGCCCGAGCCCGATCACGCCGGCCTGGATCGGTCCGAGGTGGAGTAATTCGCCGAGCCCGTAGTAGAGGACGAACAGCTGGAGCAGCACCGGCGTGCCGCGAAACAGCTCGATGTAGATCCGCGCCCCCGCGCTCGCACCGGTGCCGCCGTAGACGCGCATGATCGCGAGCAACAGCCCGAGCGGCACCGCGATCACGAACGCGAACAGCGACAGCTCGAGCGTCAGCACCGCCGCCTCGAGGAACTGCGTGACCATGTCGGCATCGAACTCGCGTGGAGCCGGCGCGACGCTGAGCCCGACCTCCTCGGTCTGCCGGTGGTCCCACAGCTTCCACTTGCGGAGGATCGTCTCGAGCTCGCCGTCCTTCTTCATCGCGGCGAGCACCTGATCGATCACCGCCTTGAGCTCGCGATCGTCCTTGCGGATGCCGATCGCGTACGAGCCGCGCGCGACGTCGTACGGCAGGCACTTCACCGGGGCGCGCGTGCAGCCGTAGCGATCCGCGATGATGTTGTCGAGCAACACGCCGTCGACGCGGCCGAGCTCGAGATCGATGTACGGCTCCTCGTTGCCCTCGTACGGCGCGCCGTCGAGCGGGAGCATCTTGATGATGTCCCAGGCGTAGGTCTCGTTGAGCGAGCCGACGCGGCGCCCGACGAGATCGAAGATCGAGAGGTACGGATCGCCTTTGCGGATCGCGAGCGTCTCCGCGTAGATGAAGTACGGCTCCGACAGCAGGATCCGATCGCGGCGCGCCGCGGTGGCCTCGAGCCCGTTCATCACGATGTCGAAGTCTCCGCGCTCGAGCGACGGCACCAGCTGCGACCAGGTGAACTGCACCATGCGCTGCTTGACGCCGAGCCGGCGCGCCACCGCGTCCATGATGTCGACCTCGAAGCCCGTCAGCTTGCTGGGATCCGCGGGATCCTCGAACACGAACGGCTCGCCGCCGGCGCGGTCCGCTCCCCACGTGATCTCGCCGCGTTGCTTGATCCCGGCGTAGGTCTGACCGGGCGCGTCCTCGCCTCCGCCGCACGAGGCGGCGAGCGCTAGCACGACGAGGAACCACACACGCACCAGCGCAGTATGCCAACATGGCCTCATGGATTTGGGCCGCATGCTCGACAAATGCCGCCGCGACCAGTGGTCGATCGACGACCTCGACTGGTCGATTCCGCCGCCGGCGTTGCCGCGCGACAAGGAAGAGGCCGTCGTCCAGGCGTTCATCGACATGGCCGGCATCGAGCTGCTCGCCGGCGCGCTGTTCGAGACGCAGCGCGAGAAGACCGACGACCCGACGCTCAAGAAGATCTTCTCGACGTTCGTCGCCGACGAGAAGCGCCACTCCGCCGTCGCATCTCGCCTCGCGCAGCACTACAACGTCCACCACTACCGCGACTACAAGGAGAGCAACGCGCTCACCAACTTCCGCCCGCACTTCCTGCGGCTGGTGCGCGACACGTCGCCCGAGATCGCGAACGCGTACATCACGTCGGGAGAGCTGATCCTCGATGTCGCGCTGCTGCGCTCGCTCGACGACTACGTCGCCGACGACATGAGCCACCGCGCGATGAACCTGATCAACCGCGACGAGTCGCGGCACATCGCGATCGATTTCCACATGACGGAGTTCTACTGCTCCGACGAGTACCAGCAGATCCTGAGGGACCGCCCGAAGCTCTCGAAGCGACGGTTCGCGAAGATGCTCGGCAACATCGCCGTGATGATGTGGTTCGTGCGCCCGTTCCTCCAGCAGGTGTTCCTGACGCCGATGGATCGCACCGATCCGTCGGGCCGCCGGATCAACGAGGCGTTCAAGCGGATCCAGCTGGTGCTGCGCAAGCCCACCGTGGCGCGCTCGCCGTTCTCGCAGATGATGCTGAGGTTCCAGGAGCTCTACAACCACCCGGTGATCGGCAAGCTGTTCGGCGGCGTGCTGCTGCGCATCCTCGGCGCCGACGATCGCGCCGCGCGGATCCTGTTCACGCAGGAGGAGCTCCGGCGCACGCAGGCGATGTCGTTCGACGAGCTCGCCGAAGAAGCGATCGGCGTCAAGTACAGCTGAGCCACGGCGCCTAGCACGCGGGTTCGCGAAGTCAGGCGCGATCAAGACCGATCGGCCGCCTCGCGCGTTTGGGCCGCGGTGCAACCCGCTCGACCGACCTTCGTCCGGACCCACATGCTGAGGATCCTCGTCCTGCTCTCGCTGTACGGGTGTGCAGCAAAACGCTATACCGCGTTCGATAGCCCGCCCCAGTCGGCCCTCGCGAACCGACCATCGGCCTGGCAGGACATCACGGTCGTCAACCGCCGCGACGAGGCCGAGGAGTCGGTCACCCTATCCGGAACCACCTCGAGTCGGCGGGTGTTCGCCGCACCCGCCGCGGTCGGCTCCGCGGTCGGCAACTTGTTCAGCGGGCAGACGTCGGCACCGCCCACCGCGCAGCCTCTCGCGGCGCAGAAGACGGATCCCGAGAAGCTCGTCGTCGAGGCGTGGATCGAGATGCGCGTCGACGATCCGGCGAAGGCCACCGCCGAGATCCGCGCGAAGGTCGAGGCCGCGGGCGGGCGCGTGATCTCCGAGAACGTGATCGGCCCGCAGGACAAGGCGAGCAGCGCCGCGATGGAGCTCCGCGTGCCGCCGCTCGAGGCCGCCGGCTTCCAGAGCTGGCTCGCGGCCAAGGGCCTCGTCCAGTCGCGGCGCGTGCTCGCCACCGATGTCGGCAAGCAGCTGTTCGATCAGGAGCTCGCGCTCAAGAACCTCGACGTCACGATGACGCGCCTCCAGAAGATCGCGGAGAAGGACGCGCCGATGAAGGAGCTGATCGAGATCGAGACCGAGATGACGCGCGTCCGCGGTCAGATCGAGCGCATCAAGGGCGAGCAGCGCTGGCTCCTCGACCGCGTCGCGTTCGCCACCATCACGCTGACGCTGACGCGCGAGGGCGGCCCCGTCGAGTTCGCCCCGCACGCGCGCATCCACCCCGGCCTTCACCTCGCCACGCTGACGCTGATCGACCCGGGGACCAGACCGAAGTCGCGCATCGGTGGCGGCGGCACGATCCACATCAAGCGCTGGTTGACGTTCGACCTCGACGTGTTCCCGCGCCGCGAGGGTGACTCGCGCGCCGTGATCGGCACGTTCGGCAGCGCGCTGTACTCGAGCTTCCTCGGTGGCGGTCGTCGCTCGTTCCTCAATCCATACCTCGGCTACCGATTCGGCGTCGGCTATCTCTCGGGCGAGTCGTCCGCGGTGATCGGCGCCGAGGTCGGACTCGAGCTCTACAAGCACAAGTACGTGCAGATCGAAGCCTCGCTGCGCGCGATCGCGTTCCTGCGCGACGACACCGACGCGGCGCTGCACGGGCAGCTCGGGCTCGCGATCCCGTTCTGAGATTCGACCTGGGTTCGTCTGGGGCTGCGCAACTCCACTCCGCATGGGTGGGGGCCGTTTTAGTGTCGTTTCGGGGTCAGGTCTCTTAGTGGCGTTTGACACCGATCACGACGTTGTCAGACGGCCACAGGGGTCACAGCGAGACTGAGCCCTGAACAGAGGATCTTTTCGCCTGGACTCATTCGCACGTCTCCATTCGCGATTCGATCATTCTCCATCATCGGCTTCGTTCTAGCTCAACGACGCACGAGCGCAGGGGTATCGCGAG
>Ga0075163_10005368_pt1 | contig 17112 bp, 14 predicted proteins | sample JI1023141ADNA_FD_71478 | JGI IMG/M metagenome (GOLD analysis project Ga0075163, IMG submission 71478) | Wastewater effluent complex algal communities from Wisconsin, to seasonally profile nutrient transformation and Carbon sequestration -... | ecosystem: Engineered > WWTP > Effluent > Algae...
AGTGGTGGAGGAGCTCGTCATCGACGAGGTGCTGGCCGATCTCTCGGGCGCGCTGGGAGAGAAGCTGCAGTTCCTGCCCGAAGGCAAGACGCTCGCCGGCGTGATCGGGCCGGAGCTGAACGCGAAACTGCAGGAAGAAGCGCGCCGCCTGGGCATCGACCTGGATTTCATGTCGCGCATGCAGCCGTGGTTCGTGGCGCAGCAGATCGAGTCGCTGCGCATGCTGCGCGCCGGGTTCAATCCCCTGAACGGCGTGGACATGCAGATCGCGCTGCGCGCGCGCCAGGATGGCAAGCCCATCATCGGACTCGAGACGGTGGATGACCAGCTCGGCATCTTCGCCGCGATGTCGCTCGACGAGCAGCGCGAGTTCCTGCGTGGAACGCTTGAAGAACCCGACTCCGAGGCGCAGCTGCGCGAACTGACGACGGCCTGGCGCAATGGCGACCTGGCCACGCTGCAGGCCGCGCTGCGCAAGGGCGCCGAGGAATCCCCCGCGCTGTTCCGCAAGCTCACCGTGGATCGCAACCTGCGCTGGATGCCGCAGATCGAGAAGATGCTGCAGGACAAGGGCAGTGATTACCTGGTGGTCACCGGCGCGCTGCACATGGTGGGCCGCGATGGACTGGTCGAGATGCTTCGCCGCAAAGGCTACAAGGTGGTACAGAAATGAAACGGATCCTTTCGACTCTGCTGGCTGGTTTGCTGCTGGCGCCGATATCCCCCGGTTTCGCCGGCGTTGCCGAGATCCTGCGCGACACGCAGCGCACCACGCAGGCCAACGGCGACATCACGATGGTGATGTGGATGCCGCAGCAGTTCTGGGAAGAGGCCATGAAGGGCAATCCGGCGCTGACCGATGAGGGTCGCGCGCAGGTGCTGGCGCCGCTGGCCGACTACGCGCTGTTCGGCGTGATGCGAGCGAAGGTGGGCGGCGCGAGAATCTCCGACATCCAGCCCAAGGCCGAGCTGCTGAAGAACCTGAAGCTCGAGGTCAACGGCAAGGCGGTGGAACCGCTGGCGCCGGAATCCATCGCGCCGGGCGCGCAGATGCTGCTGTCGACACTCAAGCCCGCGATGACGGCCATGGGTGGCGCGGCGCTGCAGGGCATGGAGTTCGTGGTGTTCCCGGCCAAGGCCGATGGCAAGCCGCTGATCGACGCGTTGCAGACTGGCAGCGTGCAGGTGTCGCTGTACGACCAGACGTATCGCTTCCGCACGCCGCTGGGCAGCCTGCTGCCGGTGAAGGTGGATGCGAAGACCGGGGAGGAATTCCCCGGCAACTATTCGTTCAATCCCTTCACCGGCGAAAAACTCAACCTGCGCTGATCACTGCGCGCAGCGGTAGCTGGCGGCGTTCTTCGCGTCTCCACTGCCGCTGTACTGCGCATGAGTCGGCCACGGGCACAGTGGCCGTGTTTCCCCCGGCGCGCTCGCGCCCTTGGCGATGACCTGCTCAGGGGCCTGGCCCTTCTCCACCCAGTCCACGATGGCCGTGAGCATGTCGAAGCTGTCGAGCGTGCGCTCGCCGCCGCCGCAATGGCCCATGCCCGGCACCAGGAACAGCCGGCTCCAGCTCGAGGTGGGCGCGGGGCCGTTGGCGGCCTGCAGGCGCTCGTAGTAGTTCACCGTCTCCTGCGCCGAGAACCAGGGATCACTGACGCCGTGATAGAAGATGAGCTTGCCGCCGCGGCCATTGAAAGTTGAAAGGTTCGTCCAGCCGTTGGTGTCGCCGGCCATCTGCCGGCCGTCATGGGCGACGGCCTCCTCGGCATCCACATCCATGCTGGTGCCGCTGGTTGGGCTTTCCGGAATCACCGGACCCACCAGGATGCCGGGCAGGCCGCGCTGCGTGATGATGCCCGTGTCCCAGTAGTAACCGGGATACACCTGTCGTCCGAGCGCGGTCTTCGGACCGGTCATGATCTTCTTTACCGCCGCCACCTGCTCAACGGTGAGGCAGCCTTCATTCTTGGCGCCGGTGCACACGAGTACCTGCGGATCGAACTTGCAGGCCTGCGGCGCGAACACCAGGCCATCCTTGCTGCCGTCGAGGGCATCACATGCGGCCAGCATGCCGTCGACCACGAGCTTGCGATCCGAATCGCTGAGCGCGAGCCGCGTCTGTGGCCTGCCCTGCGCATCCTTCGGCGCAATGGCATTCATCGCGGTGGCGCCCCAGCGCAGCCCGAGGTTCGAGAAATTCGTGCGGATGGCCGGCGCGCCGGCGACGATGCCGTCGAAAAACTTCGGGAAGCGCTGCGACATCATCATCGCCTCGCGCCCGCCCGTGGAGCAGCCCACCCAGTAGCTGTGGTGCGGCGCCTTGCCGTAGTACTTCTCCACCATCTGCTTGGCAATGACGGTGACCGTGGCATTGGCCTGGTACAGGAAGTTGAGCAGCGCCTCCTGGTCTTCCATGAACGTGGCGTCGAAGCCCGCGCCCTGGTGACCCGAATCATTGCTGACCACGGCGAACCCGGAAGCCAGCGCCGTGGCATCACCGGTAGCCTGCGGGCCGATGGGAGGACTGACGACGCCGTTCAGGCCGCCACCGCCCTGGAAGAAGAAGCGCCCGTTCCAGTCGGCGGGCAGTGCCAGCGCAAAACCGATGCCATAGGGCTTGCCATTGCGGCCCGTGCGCGCGTCGATCACGCCATCCACGCGGCAGTGCGCCGGCAGCAGCGAACCCGAGCCCGGCGGTCCGGTGCGTACCGCGGGTCCGGGACCCGCCGGCACGTTCTGGGCCTTGTCGATCTGCAGCGTGTGTCCTGGCACCGTGAATTTCGCCAGCGCCGCGCAGCGTGCGGGCGGGGGTGCCGCGGACCACGCCGCCATCGGCACGGTGCCCAAGGCCAGCGCGACGCATACCAGCAAGAAGCGAGTCTTCATGTTCAATTCCCCCCGCAGCCCGTATTGGCTAAGCTCCCGAAGCATAACGACAACGATGGCACCAAGCCATCAGGGGAATCCCATGCATCTGCCCGTGCGCATCAAGCTGTCGGTGATGATGTTCCTGCAGTTCGCCATCTGGGGTTCGTGGTTCGTTACCACGTCCACCTACCTGCAGGCGGTGGGATTCGACGGGCTGCAGATCGGCGCGGCCTACAGCACGATGAACTGGGGCGCCATCATCGCGCCCATCGTGGCCGGTGCCTTTGCCGACCGCTTCTTCCAGGCGCAGAAAGTGATGGGCGTGCTGCACCTGGTGGGTGCGGGATTACTGTGGTGGATCTCATCCATCACCGAGCCCGGCGCGTTCTTCTGGGCGCTGCTCACCTACGCCATCTGCTACATGCCCACGCTGGGCCTCGCCAACGCCATCTCCTTCCACCAGATGCGCGACCCTGCGCAGGACTTCCCCGGCATCCGTGTCATGGGCACGCTGGGCTGGATCGCGGTGGGCGTTGCGGTGGGCACGGCCGCACCGCACATCTTCGGAAAATCTATCGAGCCCACCAACCTGCCGCTGAAGCTGGGCGCGGCGCTGTCGGTGCTGCTGGGCGTGTACGCGTTCTTCCTGCCTTCCACGCCACCGGCCAACGCCGGCACGCGCCCCACGCTCGCGCAGGCGCTGGGCCTTGAAACACTGGCCTACATGAAGGACCGCTCGTTCGCGATCTTCACGATCGGCTCGGCGCTGGTGTGCATCCCGCTCTCGTTCTATTACAGCTTCGCCAATGTGTTCCTGAACGAAACCGGCATGACCGGCACGGCCGGCAAGATGGCGCTGGGCCAGGTGTCGGAGCTGCTGTTCCTGCTGCTGATCCCGATGCTGTTCGCGCGCTGGGGCGTGAAGAAGATGCTGCTGATCGGCATGGCGGCCTGGACGCTGCGCTACGTGCTGTTCGCCTTCGGTGACAACGGCACGCTGGTGGCGCTGCTCTATGGCGGCATCATCCTGCACGGCATCTGCTTCGACTTCTTCTTCGTCACCGGCCAGCTCTATGTGGACCGGGTGGTGCCGCGCGCGCAGCGGGCCGCGGCGCAGGGCTTCATCCACGTGGTCACCTATGGCGTGGGTCAGCTCATCGGCTCGTGGGCCGCGGGCGCGGTGGTGAACCGCTACACGCTGGCCACGGATGCCGGCACGCAGCACCTGTGGCAGGTCATCTGGCTGATACCGGCCGTGATGGCCTTCGTGGTGATGGCGCTGTTCATGGTGTTTTTCCGAGATCCGCCCGTGCCTCCATCGGCATCAGCGCGGCCTTGATGGCGGCGCCCCAGATGGCGTTGCCAAGGTCATTCAGGTGCAGGCCGTCTTCGACGAAGATGTCGGTCATGACGGTGCCGTCCTTGTTCAGCAGATACGGGGCCACATCCACGTAGTACAGCAGCGGATCTTCGGCCGCGATCCGCCGGTAGGCCGCATTCACTTCCTGCGCGACGCTCCATCGTGGCCAGCGCAGGATGCTGGGCTTGATCGACAGGATGTAGATGCGCGTCTGCGGCAGTTTCTCGTGGATGCGCGCGATGATCTGCTGCAGGTCGGCCACGATGGCCTCGTTGGGCACGGGCGACTCGCCACCGGTGTCGTTGTCACCCTCATAGATGAGGATGGCGCGCGGCTGGTAGGCGATCGCGACGCGATCGAGGTAGTGCGCCAGATCGCGCATGGTGCTGCCGCCAAAGCCCCGCGGGATCACGGTAAGGGGTGCAAGCGCGGCCGGCGCCTGGTTGCCCCACCTTGCGATGCTTGAACTGCCGGTCAGCACGATGGCGCCGGTCGGCGGCATCTGCTCCCGGTCCTGCTCTTCGAAACGCAGGATGTCGGTCTCGAAGCGCTTCGGATCAGGAAGCTCCTGGCCATGGGCACCCGCCGCACAGGCCAGCCACAGCAGGAACAATGCGCGCCGCATGTAACGCCTCAGTAGATCGCGAACGAATACAGCATGTCGCCCACGCCCACCAGCACATGCTGCCTGCCGTCGATCTCGAAGGTCTGCGGCGCATTGCTGATACTGCCGATGCGCGTGTGCCAGAGGATGTCGCCGTTCTTCGCATCCAGCGCCACGAAGTTGCCGCTGCCATCACCGCTGAACAGAAGTCCCGTTGCCGTGGTGAGCAGCCCGCCGCCCATGCTCGCGCCCTGCGGCCATTCGCGCCGCCACACGGCCTTGCCGTTGCGGTAGTCGATGGCCCGCAGCGCATTGCTCTCGAAGCCCAGGATCGACCAGCGCTTGCCACCCAGGCCCATCGAGCCGCGCGGATCGGGGTCGGTGAGATACAGGATGTTGAAGCTGTTGCTCTCGGCTACATAGAAAAGCCCCAGGTCGGGGTTGAACGCGGGCGGCGGCCAGTTGGTGACACCGGCTTCCATCGGTGAAACCAGTGAACCCGGCACGATGGCCGACTTCTCCGGATCGGGTTCGGGCTGGCCCGACTTGCGAAGGCCCTTCGACCAGTTGATCGTCTTGCCGAACGGCGCGGTCACGATGTGTTCGCCGGTCACGCGATCCAGCGTGAAGAAATAGCCATTGCGCGCGGCGGTTGAAACCAGCTTGCGCGGCTTGCCGTCGATCACGCCATCGATGAGCACCGGCGTCTGCGCCGAATCCCAGTCGTGCGTGTCGTGCGGCGAGGTCTGGTAGTACCAGGCCATCTTGCCGGTGGACATGTTCACGGCCATCAGTGTGCAGGTGAACAGGTTGTCGCCCTTGCGCGAGATGCCCGTGTAGCCCGGCGTGGGGTTGCCGGTGCTGAAGATGTAGAGATTGGTCTCGGGGTCGTACACGCCCGGTACCCACACCTGTCCGCCACCGTGGCGGGCGGCATCGAGGCTGGGCCAGGTGTCCAGCCCCGGGTCGCCGGGGTTCATCGGCACGGTGTAGTGGATCCAGTTCCTCTTGCCGGTGCGTGCGTCAAAGGACTGCAGGAATCCCGGCGCGTCGAGGTCGTTGCCGGTTCCCACCAGCACCTGGTCGCCAACCACGATCGGTGCCATCGTCGAGAAGTACTGCTGGTCGAGGTCGGCAATCGCCACGTGCCAGTTTTCCTTGCCCGTGCGCACATCGATCGACACCAGGTAGTTGTCCGGCGTTTCGAACAGCAGCGAGTTGTTCCAGATCGCAGCGCCCCGATTGCCGATGTGCAGGCTGCCGCGCGACTTCCAGAAGAAGTGCCACAGCTCACGACCATCGCGGCCGTCGATGGCCCAGACATGATCCGGCGAGGTGGCATAGAGAATGCCGTTCACCTCGAGCACCGTGCCGCGCATCGCGGCCTGGCCCACCGGGAAATCACCCTTGCCCTCGCCACCCGTGGCGACATCGCCGCGCAGGTCGGTGCTGATGCGCGTGGCCCAGGCCAGCGTCAGGTTCTTCACGTTGGCCGGCGTCACCTGCGTGAGCCGGCTGTAGCGCTGGCCGGTGTAGTCACCGGAATAGCTGGTCCAGTCGCCGGCCAGTGGCTGCTTCAGCGCTTCGGGCGCCAGCACCGGCGCGGCGGCAGGCGCCTGCGCGAGCGTGGCGCTCGTGAGCGTGATGAGGGCGAGGCCTGTGCCGATCAACTGGACAAGAGACATGCGCGCGCGTTTCATTTCAGCCCCGCAAGGTATGCCGTGACATCGTGCATGGTCTTGTTGCTGAGCTTCGTCCACAGCGCGCGATGACCCGCGAGCGGGTCATCTACCCGCACGGCTTCCACCCGCGGCGTGCCGCGACGCGTGAAGCTGCGGTAGTCGCCCGCATCGGTCGTGAGGCTCACGGTGAATTCATCCACGCGCACCAGGCGACCGGTGACCTGTTCGCCACCGGCCAGCGTCACGGTGACTCGCACGGTGCTGCGCGCCGTCTGCGCTGATACTGCCGGTCCCGGCGGGCCAGGCGGCGCAGCCGCCGCCGGGCGCCGTCCCGACACCCAGTTGTTCTGCAGCTGCTCGATGTCCGGCACGCGCGAACCGATGCCCGCCAGATCTCCGGTGGTGGAATGGCATGACGCGCACTCGGCCTTGAAGTAGCGCTCACCGGCGCGCGCATTGCCCACCAGCAGGTTCAGCGCCACGGCCGCGCTGGGTGGTGGCGCGCCCTGCGGCTGCGCGGTGAACACGACGCTGTGCATGTATTCGGCCAGCGCCCGCACATCGTCATCGGGCAGCGGCATCGGTGGCATGACCGTGCCGCCCGCCGCGGGCACGCGACCGGCGCGCACCACTGGACCAATGGCATCGCCATTCTTGTCTCCCAGCACCAGCTGCGAGCGCAGCAGGTTCGGTCCGCCCATGTCGCCGCCGCGCATGTCCGCGCCATGGCAGGCGCGGCAGAACGAGGTATAGAGCGTGAGACCGCGCGCCGCCAGCACCGGATCACCCGGTCCGCGCTGCTGCGCGGGGTAGGCAGGCGGCGCCTGCGCGGCGTCGATGGGCAGGCTCAGCACCGCGAGCAGCGCGGCCAAAAATACACGCACGATATTCCCCCCGCAAAGACGCTTTGCGCATAATGCCCGACCATGAAATTCCTGCACACCATGCTGCGCGTCGGCGACATGCAGCGCTCCGTCGACTTCTACACCCGTATCCTCGGCATGCGCGTGCTGCGCACGCGCGATGTGCCGGAGTACAAGTACTCACTCACCTTCCTGGCCTTCGGCAACGGCAATGCCGATGGCGGCGCCGAGCTCGAGCTCACCTATAACTATGGTGTTGCCTCCTATGAGCAGGGCACCGCCTTCGGCCACCTGGCCCTGGGCGTGCCCGATGTGGCCGGCGCCTGCCAGCGCATCAAGGACGCTGGCGGCAAGGTGACCCGCGAGGCCGGCCCGGTGAAGGGCGGGACCACGGTTATCGCCTTCGTCGAGGATCCGGATGGGTACAAGATCGAGCTGATTCAGGGCGGCGTAGACTGATATCCCCGAAGATCGGCGCTTTTCGACACTCGAACCACGCAAGGTCCCCCCGGGCGGGCGGAATTCCCGGGCTTTCAGGCTAGACTCCCCGGCTCCATATCTTTGACCGGGGGGTCAACGTGCTGAATCGCGCTCGTCTGCTGGGGCTGATGCTCCTGCCCATTGCCTTCGCCAGTGGGCTCTCCGCGGCGGAAAAGATTCCCCCTCTGCTCGCCAAGGCGGCGAACGTCAACAACGCGCGGCTGCTCAAGGGCACGGACGACACCTCGGCCTGGGCGCACTACGGCGGCAGCTACAACGAGCAGCGCTTCAGCCCGCTGAAGAAGATCAACGACGACAACGTGAAGGACCTTGGCCTCGCGTGGTACGCCGACTACGACACCAACCAGAACCAGCATGGCTCGCCGCTGTATGTCGATGGCGTGCTTTATGTATCGACCGCGCGCAACGTGGTGCATGCCTTCGATGCGCGCGATGGCAAGCGGCTGTGGACCTACACGCCGCTGATGATCCCGAATCCCAACCTCGGCCTGGTGAATCGTGGCATCGCCGCCTACAACGGCAAGATCTACATGGGCATGCTCGACGCGCACCTGGTCGCGATCGACGCGAAGACCGGCAAGCCCGCGTGGAACATCGACACCGTGCCCGAAAGCCTCGGCCTCGGAGCGATGCGCAAGAACTACTCCATCACGATGGCGCCGCGCGTGGCCAAGGGCCTGGTGTTTGTCGGTGGTTCAGGTGGCGAGTTCGGCGTGCGCGGCTGGATTGCCGCCTACGACGCCGAAACCGGCAAGGAAGTCTGGCGTTTCTGGACGGTGCCGGGTGATCCGTCGAAGCCCGACAACGCGGTGTCCGACCCCGCGCTGAAGAAGGCGCTGGCCACCTGGCCCGAGCGCATCGAATACTGGAAGCAGGGCGGCGGCGGCACCATCTGGGATGCGGCTGTCTATGACCCTGTCACCGACCTGCTGTATTTCGGCACCGGCAACGGCACGCCGTGGAATCGCGAGATGCGCGATCCTTCAGATGGCGACAACCTCTACGTGGCGTCCATCGTCGCGGTGAAGGCGAGCACCGGTGAATACGTCTGGCACTACCAGGAAACGCCGGGCGATTCCTGGGACTACGATGCCATCAGTCCGCTGGTGACGGCCGACGTCACGATCAACGGCGAGAAGAAGCACGTCATCATCCAGCCCTCGAAGAACGGCCTGATCTACGTGATCGAAGCGGCCACCGGCAAGCTGATCAGCGGTGATCCGTTCACCGAGGTGACCTGGGCCACCGGCGTGGACCTGAAAACCGGCCGGCCGATCGAAGTGCCGGGCGCGCGCTATGAAACCGAACCCTTCAACATCGCGCCCGGCGCGCCGGGTGGGCACACCTGGCATCCGAATGCCTACAGCCCCGACACCGGCTACATCTATATACCCACCTGGGAAAACTATTCGGCGATGGCGCCGCAGCAGCGGCCCGCCTCGGGTCCGCCGCCGCTGATCGCCTTCGGCGGACGCATCGACCGCGCCACGCTGAAGCCGCATGCGAAGCAGGCCGACAATGGCTGGCTGCAGGCCTGGGATCCCATCGCGCGCAAGACGGTGTGGGCCACGCCCAAGGGTCCGCGCGCCACCAGCGGCGTGCTGGCCACGCGCGGCAACCTGGTGTTCATGGGCAACAGCAATGGCAAGCAGCTCTCGGCCTACAACGCAAAGAACGGCGACAAGCTGTGGACCTTCGAGGCGCAGACCGCGGTGTATGCCGCGCCCATCACCTACCAGCTGAACGGCGTGCAGTACATCGCCGCCAGCGTCGGTGGCACCAGCGGCAGCGACTACTTCGCGCCCACCTATGCGCGCATGCTGGTGTTCAAGGTGGGTGGCAACGTGAAGCTGCCGCCGCCCGCGCCCTATACGCCGCCGCAGTTGAATCCGCCGCCCTCGACTGCCGCGCCCGAGATCATCGCGCGTGGTGGTCAGGTGTATGAGCAGCACTGCGCGGTGTGCCATGGCGCCGGTGCCGTGCAGCAGCGTTCCAGCTTCCCCAACCTGACCTACACGCCGTTCCTGCATACGCAGGAAGGCTTCGACCAGGTGGTGCTCAAGGGCGTGAAGCTCGAGCGCGGCATGGGCAATTTCTCCGATCGCCTGAATGCGAACGATTCGCTCGCGGTGCGGGAATACATCATCTCGCGCGCCAACGAGGTGAAGCGCAATCCGCCGCCGGCCTTCGGTCGCGGCGGTGCTGCCGCGGCGCCTGCGCCTGCTCCGGCCCCAGCGGTCCCGGCTCGCGCGCCAACTGCAGCGCCCACGGCTGCGCCGGCGACCCGTGACATTCACGAGGAATCGGCCACCGGCCGCTGAACCGGCTAAAATTCGCGAACCGACGTACATGATCTTTGGGGGTCTCCCGTGCTGAACCGAACTCGCATCCTGGGTCTGGGCCTGCTGCTGCCCTTGGCTCTTGCCGCCTGCCAGAAGACCGACAAGGTCGCAGCGGTCGATCCGCTCGCCAATCCGGCCGCCGTCACGCAGGAGCGCCTGCTGAAGGGACTGGATGATCCGACCCAGTGGGCCACGTATGGTGGCAGCTACAGCGAACAGCGCTTCAGTCCGCTGAAGCAGATCGATGCCACCAGCATCGGCAAGCTGGGCCTGGCCTGGTACGCCGACTACGACACCAACCTCGACCAGAACGGTACGCCGCTGTATGTGGACGGCGTCATCTACGTGTCCACCGCGTGGAACAAGCTCTACGCCTTCGACGCGAAGACCGGCAAGCAGCTGTGGCAGTACAACGCGAAGGTGCCGGGCGAGTGGCTGCGCAATGTTTGCTGCGGCAACGTGAACCGCGGACTCGCGGCATACAACGGCAAGATCTACATGGGCACGCTCGATGCGCGCCTCGTCGCCATCGATGCGAAGACGGGCAAGGAAGCCTGGTCCACCGACACCATCGAGGGCGATCACAAAGACCCGTTGAATCGTTTCTCGATCACGATGGCGCCACGCGTTGCCAAGGGCAAGGTGTACATCGGCGCATCGGGTGGCGAGTTCAGCGTGCGCGGCTGGATCGCAGCGTACGATGCCGAGACCGGCAAGCAGGCCTGGCGCTTCTTCAACGTGCCCGGCGATCCGTCGAAGGGCTTCGAGAACGAGGCCATGAAGATGGCTGCCGCCACCTGGACGGGCGAGTGGTGGAAGCTGGGCGGTGGCGCCTCGGTGTGGGATGCCACCATTTATGATCCGGCCACCGATCTCATCATCTACGGCACCGGCAACGCCACGCCGTGGAATCACCTCGCGCGCGGCAAGAAGCAGACCGACAGCCTCTTCGTCGCCTCCATCGTCGCGCTGAAGGCCGAGACCGGTGAATACGTCTGGCACTACCAGACCACGCCCGGCGACACCTGGGACTACGACGCCGTCAGCCCGATGATGACGATGGACCTGACTATCGGCGGCGAGAAGAAGCACGTGCTGGTGCAGCCCAACAAGAACGGCATGCTGTATGTGCTCAACGTTGCCGACGGCAAGCTGCTCTCCGCCGATGCATTCACCGAGGTGAACTGGAACACCGGCGTGGATATGACTACGGGCCGGCCGAAGGTGGTGGAGGCCGCGAAGTACGAGAAGGAAGGCTGGAACCTGGCGCCGGGCGTGCAGGGTGGCCACAGTTGGCACCCGAATGCCTACAGCCCCGACACCGGCCTCATCTATATACCCACCTGGGAATCCTACTTCCCGATGGTGCGTGACCCGAACTACAAGCCCGCGACAGGCGGCTTCAACCTGGGCATCAGCTTCGCCCCGAACATGACGGCCACGAACCTGAAGCCCACCAACAAGACCGGCATTACCGGACGCTTGAAGGCATGGGATCCGGTGGCGCGCAAGGTGGTGTGGGAAACCCCGCCCTTCACGAACAATCGCCCGAACGGCGGCGCGCTGGCCACCGCCGGTGGCCTGGTGTTCGCGGGCAACGGCGCCGGCGAAGAGCTGCGCGCCTACGACGCGAAGAACGGCACGCAGCTGTGGAGCTACAAGGCGCAGACCGCCGTGTACGCGGGGCCGATCACCTACGAGCTCGATGGCGAGCAGTACATCGCGCAGAGCGTGGGCGGCGTGGCGCAGGGCGGCTACTTCGCGCCCGGCTACGCGCGCATGCTGGTGTTCAAGATTGGTGGCACGGCAACGCTGCCGGCGAACCAGCCTTACACGCCGCCGCCGCTGAATCCGCCGCCGTCCACCGCGTCGGCCGAGGTGATCAAGGCCGGTGAAGACAAGTACAACCAGTACTGCTCCGTGTGCCATGGCGCCGATGGCGTGCAGCAGCGCGGCACTTTCCCGAACCTGATGGTCTCCGGCCTGCTGCATTCGCAGGAAGGCTTCGACCAGGTCGTGCTGCAGGGCCAGCGTGAAGAGAAGGGCATGGGCAACTTCTCGAAGGACCTGGCGGTTGCCGATTCCGCTGCGGTGCGCGAGTACCTGATCTCTCGCGCCAATGTGCTGAAGAAGGCCGCGCCGCCCGCGCCGCCGCCGGCTGCCAGCGACGGCAACCAGCACCAGGCCGACTGACGAGCGCGGATACGGCGCGGCTCTTTGCCCCGGGCAGTGTTTGCCCGGGGCACAGTCCTGATGCCGCAATTGCAGCATTTAGTCGCGTCAAGGCTCGGCCAGTTTTTCCCGTGCTAGACTCGCCGCCCTTACAAGACCGGCCACCGGCCACTGTCCCGCATCTAACAAATCCGTAGAGACACAGAGGTTCGCAAGATCATGAGCAATCTGGAAACCGTGCTGAAAAATGCCGGCAACACCGTTGAGCACCTGCGCAATTCGCAGATCGGCGCGTACGTGTATCCCGTCGTGTCGCCCGAGTTCAGCAACTGGCGCACCGAACAGGCCGCCTGGCGCAACAACGCCGTGCTGTTCGATCAGACGCACCACATGGTCGACCTCTTCATCGACGGCCCGGACGCGCTGGCGTTCATCGAGAGCCTCGCGATCAACAGCATGAAGGGCTTCGTGCCGAACAAGGCCAAGCAGTTCGTGGCGTGCTCGTACTCCGGCCACGTGATCGGCGACAACATCCTGTTCTATCTCGCCGACAACAGCTTCGTGATGGTCGGCCGCGCGCCGTCCTGCAACTGGGTGAAGTTCCAGGCCGAGACCAGCGCGTTCCGCGTTTCGGTCCGCTATGACGACCGCTCGCCCTCGCGCCCGAACGGCCACGCCGTCCGCCGCAACTACTACCGCTTCCAGATCCAGGGCCCGAAGGCCAAGCATGTGATCGACAAGCTCAACGGCGCGCCGCTGCCGGAGCTGAAGTTCTTCAACATGGCCACGATGAAGATCAAGGGCCGTCTGGTCCGCACGCTGCGCCACGGCATGGCCGGCGAGCCGGGCGTGGAAATCTGGGGCCCGTACGAAGAGCGCGAAGAGATTGCCGCCGCGATTATCGAGGCCGGCAAGGAATTCGGCCTGCTGCCGGTGGGTTCGCGCGCCTACGCGACGAACACGCTGGAGTCGGGCTGGGTGCCGTCGCCGCTGCCCGCCGTGTACACGGACGAGCGCATGAAGAAGTACCGCGAGTGGCTGCCCGCCAACTCGTACGAATCGGCCGGCGCCATCGGCGGTTCGTTCGTCTCGAAGAACATCGAAGACTACTACCTCACGCCTTACGAAATCGGCTACGGCCCGTTCGTGAAGTTCGACCATGACTTCATCGGCCGCGAAGCGCTCGAGAAGATGAATGGTGGCAAGGGTGGCCGTCGCAAGGTGACGCTGGCCTGGAACGGCGAAGACGTCGCCAAGATCCAGCGTTCGATCCTCGAGAAGGGCGAGCACTACAAGTACATCGAGATGCCGCTGTCGAACTACGCCAACAGCAACTACGACCAGCTCACCGCCGGTGGCAAGACGGTCGGCCTGTCGCTGTTCTCGGGCTACAGCTACAACGAGCGCTCGTTCCTGTCGCTGGCCGTTGTCGACGAAGACATCGCGCTGGGCAACGAAGTGGTGCTGCATTGGGGCGAGCCCAACGGCGGCACCAAGAAGACCACGGTCGAAGCGCACAAGATGGGCGAGATCCGCGCCATCGTGTCGCCGGTGCCGTACGCCGTCACCGCCCGCACGGGTTATGCCGACGGCTGGCGCACGGGCAAGAAGTAAGGGAGCGGCCGCGCACCAGCGCGGCGCTGCTTGAGCTCTTGCATGAAAGGGGCGGGTGTTTCACCCGCCCTTTTTCTTTGCGTTGAGAGAATGAGGCGCATTCGAAGATGAGCGACACCGAGCGGGGCGACGAACAGGTCACGGCCTTCGAGTACATCGGCGGACAGCCGACCATCGACGCCATCGTCGATGACTTCTACCGGAACATGGATTCGCTGCCCGAGGCGCGCGACATCCGCGCGATGCACGCAGCGGACCTCACCCCGATCAACCTGGTGCTGAAGAAATACCTGGCCGAGTGGCTGGGCGGGCCAAAGCACTATTCCGCGGAGCGCGGGCATCCGATGCTGCGCGCACGGCATCTGCCATTTCCCATCGGCATCGCCGATCGCGATGCGTGGCTGCTGTGCATGAACCGGGCGCTCGACGCGAATGTGGCCGCCGACCCGGTGCGCGAGAACATCCGCGAGGCCATCACCAACCTTGCCGACTGGATGCGCAACAAGAAGGGCGAGCCGCCGCCGGGCAGCGGCTGATCCGACCGTGCGGGCTGCCTTCAGCCCTGGCCTTCGGTGGGCACCAGTTCATGGTTGAGTTGCGTCACCAGCGCGCGCGTGCGCGCATCGGCCGGCATGCACATCACGATGCGCACCGTGGGGTGGCCATCGGGAATGCAGGACACATGCTCGAACGCCAGCTCGCCGTGCTCGCGATGGCGGAAGTGGTGGATGCCATAGGAGCCGGCGTTCACGTCGGGCGAGCGCCACAGCGCGCGGAATACCGCGGAGCTGCGCTCCATGCGCTGGATCAACGCCTCGAAGCGCCGGTCTGAACCGAACGCGCTGTAATCCACCTTCAGCTTGGCCACGATGCGCTGCAGCCTCTGCTGCGTGCCTTCGGGCGTGTCGTCGTAGCTGGTGGTGCCGCTGAACAGCAGCTCCAGCAGGTTGCGCTCGCCCGGCGGCAGCAGCGAGTAGTCGCGGAAGATCCGCGAGTTCAGGTCATTCCAGGCCAGCACGTCCCAGCGCAGGTTGCGCGCGATGGCCGGAATCGTCATGCCGGTGACCAGCCGCTCGATCTCCGGCGGCACCTCGAAGCGCGGCGCGCCCTGCACGCGCGGCGCGCGCTGCTGCACCAGCGAGAACAGGTAGACCCGTTCGTCATCCGTGAGCTTGAAGGTCTGGCAGATGCGTTCGAGCACCTCATCGGAAACGCGCATGTCGCGCCCCTGCTCGAGCCAGGTGTACCAGGCGACACTGACGCCCGACAGCGCGGCCACGTCTTCACGCCTGAGGCCCGCGGTGCGGCGACGCTGTGGATCAGGAAGCCCCACATCAGAGGGCTTGATCCGCGCGCGACAGCTGCGCAGGAATTCAGCTCGCTGCCTACCCAGTGGCTGCCGCGTCTGGGACCGGGTATTGGCAATACCACGTTGCGGCGAACCCTCAGGAACGCGCGCTTCGGCTGTCGAACTCTCCATCTGCACCCCCGTCGATACAGGTGCTACTACTACCACGTTTGTCGGCAACAATTAAGGGCGTGGGCAGCTAAACCCATAGCGTGGGTGTTTACGCCACTGTAATGTCCCTTGCTACAACAGTTCTCATGCTGATTGGGGGATAAATGCGAGTCTTGTTCGCAGCTTTGCTGCTTGCAGTCGCCACCGTGTCGGTGGCGCAGGAAGGCTTCCCGCTCGATGGCACCTGGCGCAGCGAAAGCACCGCCAAGGATGGTTCGCACCGGACCATCGTGCTCATCATGCAGTGGGATGGAAAATCCGTCACCGGCACCATCAATCCCGGTCCTAATGGCACCGACTTCACCGGGGGCACGCTCAACCCCGATGGCTGGAAGTTCACGCTCGATGTGAAGAACGCCAAGGGCGGCCCGATCCGCTTCGAAGGCACCATCTCCAACCTCGGCAAGTACAACCGCGTGGTCGCCGGCAAGTGGACCGACGCCGCCGGCACCATCGACGCCAAGTTCGTGCACGAGTAGGCCAGCAGATGAAGATCAGAAACCACAAGAAAGCACTGCTGGCGACCGCCCTGGTGGCCGTCGCGAGCCTGGCTGCACCTGGCTTCGCCAGCGCCGCGAGCCCCAACGCCGTGCCGCGTTACGCCGACGGCAAGATCCGTCTCGACCGGGTGCCGGGCGAGAAGGGCTACTGGGACAAACCCGGTGCCACCAGCCTGGTCGAAAAGGGCGTGAACGTGGCCTTCGACGCCAACGGCAAGCTGAAGAACATCGCCGATGCCTCGAAGGTGGCGCCGTTCCAGCCCTGGGCGCTGGCGCTCTACAAATTCCGCCAGCAGAACAACTTCGTCGACGACCCGATGAAGGTGTGCATCGGCTCGGGCAATCCGCGCCAGATGATGACGCCGGGTGGCGTGCGCTTCATCCAGGACAACAACTACCAGCGCATGTACATGATCTTCGGGGGCGGCAACCACGTCTGGCGCACCATCTACATGGATGGCCGCGAGGCGCCGAATGCCGATGAAGTCACCGGCACCTTCCTGGGGCTTGCCGTGGGCAAGTGGGAAGGCGACACACTGGTGGCCGTATCCACGGGCTTCAACACGCGCTTCTGGATGTCCAACGGCGGCCTGCCCCACACCGAGGGCCTGACGCTGACCGAACGCTTCAAGCGCGTGTCGAAAGACGTGCTCGATTACGAAGTGACCATCGACGACCCGCGCACCTACACCCGCCCCTGGAAGGCGGGCTGGACGCTGCGTTGGGTGCCTGGCGACATCCAGGAACAGTTCTGCGAAACCGGTCGTGAATAGGAGATCGAAGATGACCAACACGAAATTCAGCCGCGCTGCTCTTTCCCTGCTGGGAGCCGCGGCACTCATCGGTGCCGCCACGGTCAGCCAGGCGCATCATTCATTTGCCGCCCAGTACGACTCCAACAAGCCCACGTCTCTGGAGGGTGTCGTCACCAAGGTGGAATGGACCAACCCGCACGTCTACATCTACATCGACGTCACCGATGCCAAGACGCAGAAGGTGAGCAACTGGGGCTTCGAGATGGGCCCGCCGCACATGCTCATGCGCACCGGCTGGAAGCGCAACAGCCTGAAGATCGGCGAGG
>Ga0075163_10005369_pt1 | contig 17112 bp, 12 predicted proteins | sample JI1023141ADNA_FD_71478 | JGI IMG/M metagenome (GOLD analysis project Ga0075163, IMG submission 71478) | Wastewater effluent complex algal communities from Wisconsin, to seasonally profile nutrient transformation and Carbon sequestration -... | ecosystem: Engineered > WWTP > Effluent > Algae...
TGAAGCGTGATCGTTTGCCATGATGTAGCCTTTCATTTTAGCATTGGCTTCCAAAGCCCAGTCATATCCAAACTCCGGCTCGTTCATTTTATCCCAGGCGACCATGCGCAGGTTGTGTACCATGTTTCCGCTTCCCACAATCAACACACCTTTTTTGCGAAGCGCAGCTAACTCACGCGCCAATTCATAATGATAGTGTGGAGCCTGGTTGTAATCCAAACTCATTTGAAACACAGGCACATCCGCTGCTGGATATAAATGCTTGACCACACTCCAGGCCCCATGATCGAGTCCCCATTTGTAATCAAGACCTACTTCTGTTTTCGTGATTACTTTTTTTGTTTCTGCGGCAAAAGCAGGACTGCCCGGTGCCGGGTATTGCACTTCAAAAAGTTCGCGCGGGAAACCACCAAAGTCGTGAATCGTACGCGGGGCTTCCATGGCTGTTACAAAAGTGCCTCGTGTTTCCCAATGGGCAGAAATAACTAAGATAGCACTCGGCTTCGGCACATTCTGTACAGCGTTGCGCCAGCCCTTCACAAATTCATTTTCCTCAATGGCATTCATAGGACTACCGTGTCCCAGAAATAAGACAGGCATCTGCTCAGTCGCAGCCAGCGGCTGTATCAGAGAATCGAGTTCTTTTAATTTCATAGTAAAGCCGGTGAGCGGTAACAGAGCCAGAGATTGTAAAAAAGCTTTTCGATTCATCCTACCACTCAAATTGATATACAAGCATAACACAAAGGCTTATGAAAAATTCCTTTCCTATGTATTTCTTAACCTAGTTCAAGGCCCTACTTTGCTTGTGCCATCGTCCTCGTTTGGAACAAGGACAGCGGCAACCAGTCGCTCTATTAAATCTTGTTATTTTTTCGGAGGTACAGCTCAATCTTCTTCACACTTGAGCTGCCGGTGGCTCGCACGGCACCCCGCAGTTGTTGGGGACTTATGGACCATTTTTTTGTCCAGTAACTTACTTCGTAGGACTCGTGGGTATTAATCTTTGTCCGGTCCCTGTAATCCTTTTTTGATTTATCGTCTGCCATACTATCAAATTTAAGATATGAATAACGTTCCTTCTTGATTTCAGTAGGTGCATCCTCATCCACCTACGCTGTAGGGAAGGCAGAAAAAGTTGGATTTACTTCAACACAAACACCGAAGATTGGTTGTTCATGTGGTAGCGACTCTTCTTCACCGCTTTCTCCTTCACAAAATGCATAACTATCGCATCCGAGTATTCACGCTTGCAAGCAAAGTAGTGTGCCTTCTTAGCTTCCTTGTTTGTTTTTAATAATTGAGAAACAATACTCTTATCACGGGCACCTATTTCACACGCAGGCGCGATTATCTTTTCTACTTCTGCAATAAGGGTGTTAATCTCTTTTATCTGTTGGGCATTGAATACAGGCATGGAGCGGGATTTAGTTACTGTAAGATAAGAGATTAGAATGATAAACCCAGAGTGAGCACTGGTATTTAAAGCCCTTTTACTAAAACTTACCAAGGTTGTCTTAGCTGTCAGCCGGGTCTGTGTCTACTGGACAGTTTTCTTCAGGAGATTCTTCGAAACTTCACTACTACTTAAAATCAGAAACCCCTGTCAGCAGTGCCAACAGGGGTTTCATTTTTCGGCATACATCATGGTTGTTAGATTTTGTTGAACTTAATCGACTTGAGTAATGCATACTCCGGACTGTTATTACCGAAGACAGCATACACGTGATTCTTCACCGCACGTTGCAAGGCCAGGAGGGAATTCCTCTTGCCATACAGCACTTGGTCACGAAGCTCGCGTGCATTCGACCAGGCTACCTTGGCTACACTCACCTTAGCGTTGAGGGTCTCGAGCTCCTCAACTTTACGGAGTAAGTGGGCCTTCTTCAGCACTGTTTCGCTGGCCGTGTACAAAGGTTCTGCTTGTACTGCCAGCACCAGCTTACTGAAGTTGTCTGCCTGACCAACATACGACTGCTGTACTCCCGACCGTTTCGCCTTTGCGGGTTCGCCTGCAGGGTTCGGCAGTGGACTGCGGTCTTTACTTTGGCGGCCCCTGATCTGGCGCACAAAGTAACGCGCATCATCCATTGTTTCTGCCGAAGCTCCGTAGTCTGAAAGCGTTCGCAAAATGCTGGTGGCCAGTGTTGGCAGCTTATCATATGCCTGCCTGCGACTGTTCACTTCTCTGTCGAACTTCGTTTTGGCAAGCTTGGCTTCTTCCAGCGCTTGCTTGGCTCCGTTCAACATGTTCAACAATGATTCTACCTGGAGGGACTGGTGACCGGGGTTATACTTGCCTCCCAACCCGGTGCAGATGTCTACTAACCTAGAGTAGCTTTCTACATTTTTAACATGTGTCATATACTTGACATTTGTGTATTCCAACGGAGTCTCTACCGCCTAGTTGGCATTTTTTTCATCTTTTTTACAAAGTATATTTCTCCCTTCATGCGTAACCAAAAAGAGACTGGCACGTTCTTAGGCATTTTTTCCTGGCGTTTGTAAACGGCTCTTCTCCTTTTCGCCAGTCTGCATTTAATGACGTTGAGTTACTGATGTGCTGATTCGGTGATGAGTCGATGTGCTGATGACCGATTGAGGATTTGATAATTTGCCCCGATGGCTATCGGGAGGAAGAGGGGGCAGCACGTCAGTAAAGAGAACCTTGCCAGTCACCTTGTTCATCAGCATATCAGTAGCAACACTAAAAGCCATGTTTACCAACTCACCTCGTCATGCATGTGCGTGACACCCCTGTCTACAAAGTGATACAGTTTATAGAATAGACCCAAGGGACGCTTACCTTTTTTCTCCGGTCGCTTACTCCACATGTAAGGGTGCTTATAAACTTTCCACGGGTCCCTACCCTCACTTCACTGGCGGGTACAAACTTTTACAGGTCGCTTACCCCGCATGGCACGGTGCTTACAAACTTTCCACGGGTCCTTACCCCCACTTCACTGGCGCATATAAACTTTTACAGGTCGCTTACCCCGCATGGCACGGTGCTTACAAACTTTCCAAGGGTCCTTACCCTCACTTCGCTGGCGGGTATAAACTTTTATAGGTCGCTTACCCCGCATGGCACGGTGCTTATAAATATTCAACCATTGGTAAGCCTCCTCTCGAAAGAGAATTGACGGTTCACTACACCAATCCCCCCGTTCACTACCTCCTTGTTGCCAGACCTGAATCCTTTACCCAGCTTTGATCCGTTCTATTGAACAAATAGCTTTTTTATGAAACTTCTACGTACTGTACTCGCTGGCATCCTCTGCTTAACCCTGGCTACTGCCTCCCTTTCCCAAGACATTACTGTCTCTTCTTCACGCGATAAGCAAAAGTTTACCTACCGCAACGGTAGTCCGTTGCAAAGCTTTGAGGTGGAATCGCGGGGAGTGATTACCCTCACCGATGACGATAAAGACATTAAGCGCATTTCCAATGACGGTTACTTAGAGATTGAGAAAACCGTGTTTGGCAGCACCCGCAGAATTGTCATTACCCCGGAGGGTGACGGACTCAAGCGCCAGTATTATGAGGGTCGCTCGTTACAATCTTTTGAGCCAAAAGGAAGAGAGTGGTTGGCCGAAGTACTTCCCGAGCTGGTGAAAACTACTACCCTGGGTGCTGAAGGCAGAGTGAACCGCTTTTACAGAAGAGGCGGTGTAGCCAGCGTACTGAGTGAAATCAAAGCCATGAAGAGTGATTATGTGATGGCCGCGTATGCGAATCTCTTGATGAAGTTGCCTGTTACGGAAAAGGACTACCCTACTATTATCAGCAGCGTGGTAGATGCGATGGACTCCGATCACTACCGTACGGAATTTTTGGAGGGCAACATGAGCAAATTTATTCAGGATCAGTCTTCTGTGGATGCAGTGTGTGCTGCCAGTACGCGCATGGAGTCCGATCATTATAAAACACAGGTTATTAAAGGAGCCCTTCGCAATCAAAACATTTCGGCAGAAGCGAAGAAGTCAATTTTGTTAGCAGCCAGTCAAATGGATTCTGATCATTATTTAACGGAAGTGGTAACTACCTTATTAAAGCAAGCAAACACCGATGCCACGATCAGTGAAGCCATCGAAACCAGTAAGGCTATTGAATCGGATCATTATAGAAGTGTGGTGCTGCGAGCCGCTCTCAACAAACCGGGGCTTTCTGCCAACTCGTATAAACTGGCGCTGGAGTCGGTGCGGGGTATTGAGTCGGACCATTACAAAACAGAAGTGTTGACCATGCTCCTCAAAAATAAACTGCCCGATGATCAGATTTTTAACCTGGTGGACATGAGCAGTGCCATCACCTCTGATCATTATCTCACAGAAGTTTTCACCAACGTAATGGAAACACAAAACCTGTCCGATCAGAGTTTTACCAAATTAATGAGTCGTGTGAACTCCGTAAAAAGTGACCACTATGCTTCGGTTATTCTTCGTTCGGCCCTGGAACAGCCATCCTTAAGTGACGCCAAGTTGATTAGCATCATCAACGCGGCCGGAGCCCTGGATTCAGATCATTATGTTACCGAAGTATTAACCGCCTGCGCACCAAGTGTAAAATCAGCCGCAGCGAAAGATTCGTACCGTGCTACTGCCAAGAAGATAGATTCGGAAACGTATTACGGCAGGGCGTTACGGGCGATTGATTAATTCGATGGAGGCTATCGTCATCCGATAGCTATCGGATGCGAGCCTGACTGTGAAGGACGGTGGCGTGGACAGACGAAGTAATCTCATGGAGATAAGAGAAGACATTCATGAACTATTCCGAATGTCTTCTCTTCAAGAATGGGATTGCCACGGGCTACCATCACACTTGCCCTACTTACGCCCTCGCAATGACGTTTCTTATACACACTCAACTATTTCATTCAACAACTATCAACATAAAATAAAATAGCATCTTGTCCTTCCTCTTCAAAAAACGTAGCTTGAAGGTGCAATGGCTCTACTTCAACAATACTATACACCTACCATGCGCAAGTATTTAATACTCGTAGTGCTTTGCTCCTCCCTGGGTGTATTGTTTTACCTCTACTTGCATTATAGCGTAACCGGGGGCTTGCCGTATTTTAAGGATCATTCCCTAAACATTTTTGCCGCCAGTGTACTGACCGTTACCATCGGCTTTGTCGTGTTTCATGCCGATGCCTTACTGGACCGCTTCCTCTCCTGGCGCAAGTCCTTTATGTTGCGCTGGTTGATTGGCTTCCTGCTCAATACCGCATTGGCCATCAGTATGGTCTTCTTGGGAAATCTGTATTTTGAATCCAATAAGGATGCGGTTATTAAAATCAGCATACTCTTTGCGATGACACTCTTTCTGTATGAAATTTTCTACGGATGGTTTTATTCTTATCGGTATTACGCCCATGCCCAGGTGGAAGAATTGCAGGCCGAGCGCTGGCAACTGGAATTACAATTTCAATCCTTGAAGAGCCAGATCAGTCCGCATTATTTATTTAATTGTTTGAATACTATATCCTCTCTACTATACAAGGATAGCCACACAGCCGAGAAGTTTATTCGCAGGATGGCCGACACGTTTCGGTATGTGCTCGCCAATCAACAACAACAACTGGTTACGTTGCAACAGGAGTTGGACTTTGTTAAAGCCTATTACTTTCTCCTACAAGTGCGCTACGAACAACACCTGCAACTCGAAATCAATTTGCCCAAGAGCCTACTCAACAGTGCCATTCCACCCCTTACCCTTCAGCTACTCGTAGAGAATGCCGTTAAGCACAATGAGATTTCCAAGGACCTCCCGTTGTTGGTCTACATCAGTGCGCGCGACAATACTCATTTACTTGTCACCAACAACAGAACCAGCAAACAAGAGGCACCCGGTTTCAAAGTAGGCATTGAGAACATTAAGCAGCGCTACCATTTTTTTACAGAAGAAAAAGTGTTGGTACAGCAGGGTGATAAGTTTACGGTTCAGTTACCCGTACTAAAGAACAAGGTAGAAAATACTCCAGTCGCATGACACGCAACCTGATTCATAGTGTCCTCTTTCGCCTCTGTGCCCCTCCGGTGTTCGGGGTATTTGTATACCTGCTCATTTTACTCATTAACAATACGCTTCAAGATGCAGAGCGCATTTTCAGCAGTCAGGAATTATACATCAGCATCGTGCTCACGTATGTAGCGTTCGAATCCATGCGCATGGTGATCAGCCTGATGGAACGCAGACTCTCACCGGAGACGCTCATTCGCAGGCGACTTTTTTTACAGGCTGCGCTTACGTTATTGGTTTCCCTTAGTTTAGTCGGCATCACCATTTCAGCGTACTTCAAATGGCTGGTGGGCTTTAGCATCGGCACGCGCGAATTAGAAGTTTTTCTCCTGCTCTTTGGAGCTATTGGCCTCTTGTATAATCTTTTGTATTTCAGCTATTACTACCTCTTGAAAGAGAATCGCGAACGTCTGGAAGAAGAAAGAAAGATGCGGGAAAAGGTAGAAGCAGACTTCTCCTCCTTTAAGAGCGATATCAATCCGGATCTTCTTTATGAAAGTTTGGAAAACCTGATCCTTACGCTACACCATAATGTGGAGAAGGCAGAAGAGCAGATCGACCACCTGGCCAGTATCTACCGCTATGGTTTAGTGAACCGCCAAAAAGAGCTCATCAGTTTAGAAGAAGAATTACACGCCACCAAGAGTTTGCTGGCTTTGTTGAATGTACATCATCAGGATGCCATCCAGATAAGCAATGAGGTGGAGAAGGCGGAAGAGATTTACCTGATTCCCGGCTCGCTGCTCATCACCATTGATACTGTCGTGCGCAATACCTTAATCAGCGCACGCGCACCGCTCAACTTTCTTATTTACAGAGAAGATGAAGACTATGTAGTGGTGCAACACAACATCAACGATCGTCTTCTACAACATCAGGAAAGCTTGCAGGCCTTTGGTCGTTTGCAACGATCGTATAGTTTTTTTAGTGAAAAGCCTTTTGTTCAAGTTAAGGCGGGCTTGGAGAATTATATTAAATTTCCGCTGATGTACATCGCCACCGAAAACGAGACTGAATCCGCATGAGCGCACTGGCCCTACGTGTATTAATTGTAGAGGATGAAACGCCTGCCGCGGAAAAGCTGGAGCGTTACCTCACCCGGTACAGTGCTTCCATCAAGGTGATGGGCGTAGTCGGTTCTGTAAAAGAAGCCGTACACTGGTTACAGGAAAAACAAGCTGACATTGAGTTGATCTTCATGGACATACAATTAAAAGATGGTGTCAGTTTCGAGATCTTCAAGCAAGTAAGCATTCAAAAGCCTGTCATCTTCATAACCGCCTACAATGAATTTGCGTTGGAAGCCTTTAAGGTAAATAGCATCGCCTATTTGTTAAAGCCTGTAACCTTCACGGATCTTTCGGATAGCTTACAAAAACTAGAAGCGCTTAGTGAACAGTTGCGGTGGAATGAAAAGAAAGCAGAGAAAATAATTACCACGTTTACCAATACACCAGAGCGTGTGTACAAAAACCGTTTCATGGTAAAACTAGGCGACCATATCCGCTCTATTACTACCGAGCAGATCAGCTTGTTCTTTGCGGATGGCCGCGATGTGTACCTGGTAACCGACCAGTTGCGCAAGTTTATTATTGACTACACGTTAGAAAATGTTGAAGAAGTGTTGGATCCTAAACACTTCTTCCGCGTGAACCGCTCCTACATTCTCCACATCAATGCGATACAAGATGTGGTTGTCTACTCCAGCAGTCGTTTAAAGATTACCCCAAATGTGAAATGGGAGGCCGAGATTATTGTGAGTCGTGAAAAGGTGAATGAATTTAAAGAATGGTTTGACGGGGTACATTGATCTTGTTACAGCTACCTCATCCCCGGTCTGTGTCCACACAGACCGGAATCAGACGTAGGTGGTCTGTGAAGACACATCGCTGTTCCAGATGTTCCGAAGGGCATCTGGAACGATGGATATGCCGATCCCGATAGCTATCGGGATACATCCGGCTTCATTTATAGTTCGGCATGCGCTGCGCTAACATGTCGAACAGCTCTTTTCTTTTATTCAATTCTTACTGACGCTCCATTATTATTTCTTCCGTACTTTTTCCCTTGATGATAAATCGAGGATATGAATGTCCTTAGTAGACAAATCTAGAAATCCGAGATTCATGAGGGGTAGTGCGTATGCCTGTGCGTACGAATAAAAAGCACCAAAAAGATCAAGATCAAAAAAAGCCCGCCTGATCCGGACGGGCAGGCTGCCTTACGCTCATGTTACTCACCCCCGCTTTTTGGTCGGGCCAACGCGCTTGAGTACAAACTTTATGTTGAAGTGATGCTTACAGAGTAAATTTATAGCTTGAGTACAAACTCCCTACAACACAAAGCGATACGTAAACTTGATCAGAAATACATTGTAAGGCTTCTGGCCAAAGTTGAAATTGGATTGGCTCAGCAGTGGTCCTCCATCATCATAAAATTGTCCGTTCTTCTCTTGTGTCCATACTAAGAAAAGAGTGGATCCTGGAATATACTCCCAGCGAATTACCATGTTGGAGCGGAACTGACCGAAATTAAAATCAGGTTGCCAGAAGCTATAATCAACATTACCATCGGTGTTTTCATCTACTTCATATAAACCATCTGTCAGGGTGAGTCCATTGGCGGGTATGTAATTAAAACGCTGTTGGTATTCTTCCGCATTCGGATCGGTCGTTTGTTTAAAGTTGCTATACTTTCCGGAGGCACCAAACGGTTGGCCCCAGTACTGAATAGACAAATTGGGGGTAATCATATACGTGAAGCGAAACGATACGCGTGCCGTGGCCTGATCAATTTCACCCAACACATAACGTGCTTCTCCATTGGCATCACTGGTGCTTACATATTGCACCTGATTTTTAGCTTCGTATATACTTGGCGCAATTGACAAGCGCAGTGCATTGGTCGGCATGTAATTAAAATTCACTTCGAGGTAACGACCGGTAACCCATCCTTCATTTCCAAATTGCCACTCAGGATTTAGCTGAAAGGATAATTTCTTGCGCTGATCCGATCCAAACCAAAACCAGTAATAGGTGTTGCCCGGATAGCGTATCGCAGGGCCACCGCGCAAATCGGCATTGGATACGAAATGTGTTTCGTATGACAAGCCCGTGCTGAAAGCCCAGAGGTTTTTAAACTCCACGTGGCCATTGAAGTTGTAGCTGCGCGAAGTATTCTTAAAATCGAAATCCCAGTTCTGCGATTGGTTAATATTGTAACGCTGTGCACGAAAAATACCTACAGGTTTTAAGATGCGGTATCCAACCCAGGCCCACTGTCGCATTTGATCGGTTTGTGACAAGAAACCAATGTCATTTAACTCCAATTGAGGCGACAGCCAATTGTAGCCCACATCAAATACTAAGTTGCCACTGCGCTTTCCTACAATCACATTACCACCCGTACCGGTTAAGGACCTGCGTGTAGGATCTACATCCGAATGCAAATTATCCGGACGTTGAAAGTAGCGTTCGGAAGATTGCTGCGTATTGGTAATCGAATTTGTACTGCCCTTTACGTGACTCATCAAAGCCTTGGCACTTACATAATACGTGCGGTCATTCCAATTGTGAGTCATGTCCACACCACCCGAATACGCATCCTCATGCAACCAGTTCAGTCGTGGGTCATCAATCTTTCGATTCGTAGCTGTAAACATACCGCCTACCAACGTATTACCTTTATTAATATCCTGCTGGGCACGGGCGGTGAAATAATTAGTTAATGGTTCAACTGTTTGTTTTCTGCGCACACCAGCACTATCAATGATCGCTTTCTCTTCTGCGGTAACACTTTCCAAAATTCCCCAGGAAAAACCCTTTTTGTTTTTACCGGTAAGTTTGGCAGCCCCCAGAATGGTACTGAATCGATTGGCCTTCACGTACTCATTAACACCATCATCGCCTTGTTCATCAGTATCTACCCAACCTTGAGGTTGCCTGCCAATTCTTCGAGAATAAAATAAATTGTTGCTACTAAAATCATTCACCGGAAAATTGAGTGTGTTGTTACCTTCAATAAAGAAGGGTCGTTGTTCACGGAAGAAAAGTTCGAAGGCGGTAAGATTTACCTGCGAGGGATCGGCTTCTACTTGTCCAAAGTCTGGATTAACGGTGAGGTCGAGTGTGACATCACTGGTAAGACCAATCTTTGCATCCAAGCCAAACTCTGCACTGCTGGATTTACCGGTAGCGAAAGGATTGCCTTCCTCTTCTTCAAAGGTTTCTGTCTTGGCTACTACGTAGGGTTGAATCTCTAATTGCTTTTGAGGTCGTATGCCTTTAATGCCCTTCAGCTCTCCAAACAAATGTACCCAACCGGGTGAGTTGGGTGGAATGTATTGCCAATTGGAACGCTCTCCATTGCGAAAGAAACGCCTGGTGATTTGGAAGCCCCAGGTTAATTCTGGTTTATCGGCAAAACGCAACTGACTAAGGGGTATGCGCATTTCTGCAATCCATCCTTCTTCATCGATGCTTGTTTTCAAATACCAGATAGGATCCCAACTGGCATCCCAATTATCGCCATTGTTGGAGACGTATTCATCACCTTTTACACCCGATACGGACGAGGTAAAAGAGAAGGCTGTTCGTTTATCGTAGTAACTATCAATATTGATTTCCACCCAATCACCCTCGAAGCCATCTCTGCGCGACATGCGGCTCACAATTTTAGATGGATCGGGATCTAAGTTTTTAAAGGCGATGTACAAGTTCTTGGCATCGTACAGAATCTTGAATTTGGTTTGTACAGTAGCCGGTGCACCAGCATCGGGACTGTTTTGACGGAAATCTCCTCCACCCCAAGGCACCTGATCCCAGGCTGCATCATTCAGTACTCCATCTATTTGAGGGGCCTCGCCAACCAAGCGGGCGGTCGTGTAGGATTTGAGAGTGTCCGTCTGACCGTAGGCGTTACCTATAAGGCAACAGCCAAGGCAGAGCAAGAGAATATACTTCATTGGTTAAGAGGGTTGGATAGAAGTGTATACTAGCGCGGCTAAAAATGGTTACGAGCCTCATCATTTAGCGGTAGAAAAACGTGAACGTTGGTAAAAAAGTATCTGCAATCCGTCTTCTTACCTAAAACACCTTGCCGGACTTGCCTGCCTGCACGAAGCCGTTTCGGCAGAGGCAGGTTCCGGCATCCCTTGACTAAAAATGGGATCGCGGGACAAGCCCGCGAAGGGCTAAATATGTTTTATTAGGTATAAAAGCGGACTAGCCTAAAAAGTATGTCAATTTATTCTTTCAACAGGAATGGAAGAGAATCATCCCCGAACCTCTCCCCTTACTCTGGTAAATTGATAACACTAATTACTGTATTACACCTTATTAAAAATAGCTATCCGTGCGTTCTGATGAACTCCCAGAATTCAGGGATGCAAGACTTCATTTGAGGCTCTTAAAAGATCGAACGAGAGAGGAATGAGCTAAATTGAACAGAGGCTTGTGCGAAAATGAACGCTTATTTGGTAGGTATTAATTTTAACATATGTAAAAGCTCGAAAATTAAAGCTGATTCAGCTAACGTTTAATGGTCTGATTTTCGTGTAGCATGCAACCTAAGGATTTCTGAAGCGTCCTAGTAACTAATTGACTTCAATCTGTTCTTACACCATAATTCAGCTGTATGTTAATCAACTACATCAAAGTCGCGCTGCGCTCCATTTTCCGAAACAAGCTCACCGCCTTCATTAACATTGCGGGACTGGCCTTTGCCATGCTCTGTGCCTTGATGATTTACCTCTTCATACAAGACGAGTTGCAGTACGATCGCTATCACTCCAAGGCTGATCGCATTTATCGGGTGACACGCAACTTCTTATCACCCGATGGTTCTGTGAATCTGCACCTGGGGCATCTCGCTCCTCCCTTTGGGCCCTTACTCAAAAATGATTTTACAGACTTTGAAGAGGTGGCACGTACCCTGCAAGCTCGTGTTTTGGTATCCCATCAAGAAAATGCCGAAGAGCAGAAAGCTTTTAATGAGGAGAATCTCTTTTATGCCGAGCCCGAGCTCTTTAAGATTTTTGATATCAACATCACTGAAGGAAATGAAGATAAACTTCTTCGCGACCCCTTCACGCTCATGCTTTCAGAGAAAACGGCTAAAAAGTATTTTGGAGATGAACCTGCTGTTGGTAAACGCTTGCGCGTGAACAATACGTATGACCTGGAGGTGACGGGTACTTACCAAGATTTTCCCCAACAATCGCATTGGCATCCGGAAATCCTCTTGTCATTTTCAACACTGAATGACAGTACCATTTACGGAAGACAACGCCTGGAAACCAATTATGGCAACAACTCATTTGGTACCTATGTGTTGGTGAAAGAATCCTTCGATCAGCAGAGAACGGAGGCACAATTTCCTGCCTTTCTTGACAAACATATTGGCCCTATCAACAATGCCAATGGTCGTCCTCTGCCTTCGTCCTACACCAATTTGTATATGCAAAAGGTCACCGACATTCATTTGCATTCGCACCTTGACTCTGAAATAGAAACGAACGGAAACATCACAGCTGTTTACATGATGGGCACTATTGGTTTATTCATCATCCTCATTGCATGTTTCAATTTTATCAACTTGTCTACAGCACGAGCCACCAAGCGCGCCAAAGAAGTGGGTATGCGCAAAGTATCGGGTGCCCTCAAGCAGCAACTCATTACCCAATACCTGAGCGAATCAGTACTCACAGCATTCTTTGCCCTTATCATTGCGCTTAGTTTTTCATGGTTTGCCTTGCAATGGCTCAATACGTTCACTGGCAAAGAGCTTTCACTTAATTTATTGGGTAATGGGGTCTTGTCTTTAAGCTTGCTTGCCTTTGCGGTATTAGTGGGTGTACTGGCAGGTATCTATCCTGCCTTCATTATCTCTGGTTTTCAACCCGTACTTATTCTGAAAGGACAACAAGGATCAGCGCGCGGCAAAGGAGGTATTCGCAAGACACTGGTAGTGGTTCAATTTTCCATCTCCATTATTTTGATGATTGCCACGGCCATAACCTTTCAGCAACTCAACTTCCTCAACCAGCAAGAACTTGGTTATTCTAAAGATCAGGTAATCACCCTGCGCTACTATTCCGATCTCGTTCCGAGTTACGATGCTTTTTACAACGAACTCACCAAACACAGTTCTGTTAAGAATGTTGCGCGCTCCAGTCGTATTCCCACTGGCAGGTTGCTGGATTCACAGGGAACTGCTCAAATTCAAAAAGGCGATTCAATGGCTACTGCCGATGTTATCATCAAAAATATTCTCAGCGATCATGAATTTTTTGATACCTACGAAATACCCTTTATTGCAGGAAGAAATTTTTCAAAAGAAGTCAAGACGGATGACTCGCTGGGCTTTGTGCTCAATGAAGCAGCCGTACACATGCTTGGTGTGTCGGTGGAAGACATACTCACGCGCGATTTTCAATATGGTGGCGTGAGGGGTAGAGTATTAGGGGTGGTGCGTGATTTCCATTTTGAATCCTTGCACGAGGAAATAATCCCCATGGTCTTTAAACCTGTACCTTTTTACAATCGCATTTCTGTTAAGATTTCAGGTACAGATGCGCAACAGGCTATTGCCCATATCGAAAATACATGGAAAGAATTTCTACCGCACAGACCTTTTGAATACACTTTTCTAAGTCAACAGTATCAACAGTTGTATGAGTCTGAACAAAAACAAGGGCAACTCTTTACTCTTTTCTCTTGCCTGGCCATTGTCATTGCCTGCCTCGGACTCTTTGGGCTCGCCACCTTTAACACGTTACAGCGCGTAAAGGAGATTGGTATTCGTAAAGTACTGGGCGCTTCCACTTCACACATTTTAGGAATACTTTCAAAAGAAATTATCATACTTGTTCTGATTGCTAACCTGGTAGCCTGGCCGGTGGCCTGGTATTTTATGCGTGAATGGTTGAATGGTTTCGCCTATCATATAAATCTTAACCCCTTCGTATTTGTGCTCGCTACGTGTGGAGCCTTGTTGATTGCCCTGCTAACTGTCAGTTCACAAACCATCAAGGCTGCTCTTACCAATCCCAGCAATACCCTTCGTTACGAATAAATACTTCATCACTTTCTTGGGGAGGAAGGGTACACCTATATACCATTCCTCCTCTTTTTATGGACTATCTGGCCTGGGTTTTCTACATTCGTAGACCAACCTTATAACTAACGATGAAAAAAGTATTTACCCTGATGGCGTGCACCCTGGTGGTGACAGCTATCTCCTGCGCTAAAAAGACCACGGCTGTAAGTGACACCAAAAAAGCGACTGTCACTTATGCACTCAACATTCAACCCTTAATCGAAAGTAAGTGTGCGCCCTGCCATTTGCCTGCCAAAGGAGGTAACAAAACTGATTTTAGTAGCTATGAAGCCGCTAAGTCTTATGTCGATCCGATGATTGAACGCGTTCAATTAGCAGCTGGCACGAAAGGCTTTATGCCCATGAAGCGCGAAGCACTTTCTGCCGAAGAGATTGCATTAATCAAGAAATGGAAAGAAGAAGGATTGGCGAAGTAGAAAGATACAAAGTGTAGTAGCAAGATAGTAAGTAGTAAGACCTAAGATCATCATCTTGTGTCTTACTACTTTTCACCTACTCTTTACACCTAACATCCAAGTTCTCTCAATATTTAATCTGTAGAGTGGTAGCATACACACCTTTCTCCAGCACATTCACGATCAACACATTCTCGTAGTAGCTTTCATCGTAATCGCCAAATTGTTTGGTGCCAAGTAACAAGTTGGCTATCCACGGCACATTGTTGGAGTGACCAACCACCACAATGGTTTTACCCCGGTTCTCTTCAATCATTTTTGAAATAACATCTTCCTTAAAGGGCTCATAGGATTGAATCTTCACACCTAACTTTTCAGCAAGAGGAGTTACCGTATTCATCGTGCGCTTATAATTGGTGGAGTAGATGGCTGCTATTTCCTGCTTGTGTAACAAATCCGCCAGTCGCTGTGCCCGCGCTTTTCCTACTTCACTTAATTCAGGATCTTTACTGCCATCCGCTACCTTCTCGGCATGGCGCACTAAAATAAAGGTGGTTATTTTTTTCTCCTGTGCCTGGGTGGGTTGAAGGCAGGCAGCGATGCCCGCGAATAACAAATAACTAAATACTAATTTCATAAGACCTATTGATTATGCTTGGCAGAAATTTCTTTGGGTATTACGCATCCCTCGCGCTTGCGTGTATCGGCCAGGTGAAAAATCTTCCACCCATTTTTTGTTTTGTGCAACAAGAAAGCATCCACACCACAGTGACTGAATTTATGATCGAGGTAGAAGGCATAATCACACCAGGCCTGGGCCATATCTCCATCAATGTTAATTTTTACATTCCAAAACTCTTCCGTCCACTTTTCAGTATGGGGTGTGCCTACGCCTTTTAAAAAGCCATCGAGAGACGCCTCCTGGCGCAAGGCTGGGGCACCGGTTTTATCTCTAAAAATAGTGGCTGTATTAACAGCGCCTGTAAAGGCACTATGTACTTTGCTGCTATCGCCTTCATACATACCATCGAACAAGGTTTTAATCGTAGCAGCAATGGCTTGTTCCTCGCTGGATTGTGTTTGTGCAAACAGACTGCCTGTCACCAGCAGACAGGGCAGAAGCAGGTAGAATTTCATACGCGTTGTTTTGGTGAAAGATCTGATAAAAAGTCCGGAATTTTTAATGCTTTTATGCAAATGGAGTTTACGGAAAGCACTAGTTAAATGTGAAGAATATCTGCTATTTTTAACATTCCATAGGCTTAAAAATATGCGTAAAACCCTCATAATCAGCTTTTTTACCCTCCTGGTAGCCTCTGCCAGTGCACAGAATCCAATCGATAGTTTAAAACAAGCCCTGCTTAAGGCAGAAGGTGAGTTAAAAGTAAAGACACTCAACGAACTCTTTCGTGCTTACCAGGATTCTGATCCGGTTACCGCCCTGGGGTATACCCGAGAAGCATTGAACCTGGCTTCTGAAATTGGGGATAAAAAAGGGATGGCTGCGGCCTACAATAACCTGGGGGTGTCCTATCGCCAGCAAGGCGCAATCGATAAGGCCTTAGAATACTATATCAACTCCTTAAAGATTTATGAAGCTTTGGAGAACAAAGAAGGTATTGCCACACTGAAGAACAATATCTCCACGATCTATTCCATCAAGAAAGATTATGGTTTAGCAGTGAATTACCTGGAGCAATCCTACGCCCTCTTCATTCAGCTAGGCGACAAACTAAAAATTGTCGGCTCTATGAATAACCTGGGCAATTTGAACAGCGAGTTGCAGCTCTACGAGAAAGCCATGCGCTATTACTCTGAAGCGTACCAGCTCAGTCAACAAGCGGGCGTGGTTTATGCCGATCCTGTAAATAACCTCGGTAATATTTATTTCCGTCAGGGCAACTACCAAAAAGCCGTAGAGTTTTACCTGAAAGCATTGGAGATACAAAAAGAAGGAAACGATCGACTCGGCACATTGAATACATTGACCAACATTGGTGCAGCCTATACGAAAGCCAAACAGCCAAAACCTGCTTTGCAATATTTAACGGAAGCACAAGCCCTGGCAGAAGAATTACAAGCGTACAGTTATCTGCCGAACATTCTGCGCAGTCATGCCGATATTTTATACCAGCAAGGCAAAGCAAAGGATGCGTATGAAACGATCCTACGCTATGACTCGCTTCGCGAAAAAATGTATGGTGAAGAAAGTACCAAGAACATTGCCCAAATGGAACTTGTATTGAACTTCTCTGAGAAAGAAAAAGAACTACAAGTGCTGCAGAAGGAAGACCAAATTAAAACGTTGCAGCTGCGCAATTCACGCCTCTTTATCGTGATGATTATTTTGGGAGGACTCATTGTATTGGGTGGTGCTAACCTCTATTACATGAGTAACAAAAAGAAGCTAGTCTGAACTTCCCGTTAAACACCGTTGTTATTTGCGTTTACCATTCTATTCGTCCTATGCGTAAAGTTGTATTGTTTCTTCTGGCTATTGCTTTAGTAAATTGTTCTCCCAAAACACCGGACCTGGTTGGAAACTGGAGAGCGGTGGTGGAAATGCAAGGAC